>Ga0209472_1000988_pt1 | contig 16643 bp, 20 predicted proteins | sample GraSoiAngelo_130_FD_185887 | JGI IMG/M metagenome (GOLD analysis project Ga0209472, IMG submission 185887) | Grasslands soil microbial communities from the Angelo Coastal Reserve, California, USA - 14_0929_02_20cm (SPAdes) (version 2) | ecosystem: Environmental > Terrestrial > Soil > Grasslands ...
CTATCGGCCCCAGACCGGCTATTATGCCGATCTGATTGAGCAAGCCGCCGCTCTGTGGGAGAGCCTGGCGCAGAATCAATCCTTATATCGATGGCAACAAGCGGACGGCCTTCGCCGCCACCTATACGTTTCTTGCCATCAACGGCCTGTACCTCACGGCGGACGCTGAAGAGACCTACCTTTTTGTGGCCAAGCTTTACAAGGCCAACCAGTTCCGATTCGACAAACTGGTTCCCTGGCTGCGCGCACGCGTGGAAAAAAGGACGTAACATCCAGATGCGACGGGTCAGTTGCGCTTTTGAACTTGCCGCCAAGCTTCCTGGAGTCCCCGAGCGGCGATCTGTTGTTCAAGTTCGGCGATTTGGATGGCCTGAGGCGATGTGCTGAGCATGGAGCGAATGTCCCGCAAGTGCTTCTCCGAGCCGCCTTCCCGGTAATATTCGAGCTTGCGCAGAATGACATACTCGGGAGGCGCAACGACGAGCCTTTGGCCGTCCACTTCCAACTGGCGCGCCCGCGCCAGCCCCCAGGCGTGCAACGGATCTTGCCCGCTCAAATACACGTCCGCTTTGAAACCGGTCTGATGGTGGATGATATTGAAGTGTCCGCGTTGTTCGCGCGCCGCTTCCACCGCGATGACCTCTGACGGTGGACAATAGAACTCTGCTGGCGGAAATACTTCGGGCAGCCGGGCAATGTGCCCCCGATCCAGCACCACGATCAAATCCACGTCGTGCGTCAGGCGCGGCTCTCCATAAATGATGACCGCCACGCTCCCGCTAACCATGTAGGCTACGCCCAGCGTGTTCAGCCGCTGGGTGAACATCAGAAAGAGATTAGGTTCGGGCATACAGGAAAATCGCGCGAACGGCCTGATGGATGGCTTCGTCGGTCCAATCCGGGTGTTCCGCGCGCAAGGCGGCCTCTTTTAGTTGGCGGACGGAATAATACAGACGTTCGGCGGCTCTCAATTTCTGGGCCGGCGACATTGCCTGCACGATCTTTTGCGCTTCCGTTTTCATCGCTGCATCCGATTGTCCAAGTGTGTTCACCGACCAATATAGGCTGTTAGGCTGCTTACGGAAAGAAGTTATCATCGTTTATCGAGAAGGGCGTTCATCGAGAAGGGCGCTCGTCGAGGAGGACTTTGAGGCGGGCGTAGCCGGCGCGGCTGACGGGCAGGCGCGTGCCGTCGGTGAGAATCGCCAAGCGGTTATCTTTGCCATAAGGCTCGATGCGCGCAACGCGTTCGAGATTAACAATGTAAGAGCGGTGAATGCGCACGAAGCAGTCCGGATTAAGGCCCGCTTCCAGGCCGGCGATGGTTTGCTGCTTGAGATGCTTCTTGCCCTGAGTGGCGAGCGCCACATAATCGTCCTGAGCCTCCGCATAGTCGAGCTTAGCAACGGGAATCAGCGTGATCTTGGTGCCGTCTTTCACCACGAGACGTTCGAGAAATTGCTGGGGCGGGCGAGCTGTGGCAGCGAGATCATGGGGCGAAGGCATCTTCGCGCCCAGGCGGCTTTTCGCTCTTTCCAGTGCAGCTTCAAAGCGCTCGCGCCCGATGGGCTTCAACAAATAATCAACGGCATGCACTTCGAACGCGCGCATCGCGTATTGATCGTAGGCGGTCACAAAGATGACGGGCGTTTCGGTGCCAATTAACTCCAAAACATCAAAACCCGTCAGTTTGGGCATCTGCACATCGAGGAAAATCAAGTCGGGCTGGTACTGCGCGACGGCCTTCACGGCTTCCATACCATTGGCGCACTCCGCGGCGATTGCAATCTCCGCATGAGGTTGCAGAAATTCGCGAATCACGTGGCAAGCGAGTTCTTCATCATCGACAATGATGGCCTTCCATTTTTTATCACGCGCAGGGCTCAAGGTTGCTCCTCGGTTTCCGCGGGGAGGGACAAGCTAACCTGAAAAAGCTCACCTTCGTTGTTTACGTGAAGGCTGGCGTCCTTTCCGTAGCGCGCCTCCAAACGGAGTTGCACGTTTTTCAGCCCACGGCCGCCCGAGCGGCGCGGCGGGGAGTCCGGATCCCAGGAATTCTCAACGAGAATGGCCAATCGTCCGTTTTGGCGCTGCGCCGCCACACGCACCTGACCGCCCTCGGGAAGACTAGCGATGCCATGCTTGACAGCGTTCTCCACGAGCGGCTGGAGAAGCAACGGCGGGAGCAGGCAGGGCTTGGACTCTTCCTGAATTTCCTCGAGCATGGTCAGTCGTGTGCCAAAGCGGACCTTCTCAATGGCCATATATTTTTGAAGCAAGTCCAGTTCCTCGGAAAACCGAACCGACGTCCTTTCGCCGAGGCCCAGCGTCAAGCGCAAGAAGTCACCGAGCAGAACGCACATATCGCGCGCGCGAGCCGGATCAATGCTCGTCAGCGCGCTGATGGAGTTGAGGCTGTTGAAAAGAAAGTGAGGATTCACCTGGGCCTTGAGCGCTTTCAATTCGGCATCGCGAGCAAGGACGCGTGCTTCGACTGCTTGCGCTTCTGCGTGGCGCGAGTTCTCCATAGCGATAAGGACGTAGTGGAAAGCGACGGAAAGCAGGTAGAGGAGGACGCCGATGGTGAAGATGGAGTTTAGTTGGGGCCGGAACTGGGTCCTGATGGCCTCGAATTTTTCGGGGCTGAGAATGGCGTAGGAAAGCGCCGCGCCGGCCTGGGTCCAAACGAAACTGATTAGCACCGCGGCGCTCAAATGCGTCAGCAGCAAGCGGAGGAAGCTGACTCTTCCCAAGGGAGTGGCGCGGCAGGGGTACCAGGCCGAGAGACAGAGGAAAGCGTAGAACAGGAACACGCTTACGGCGAGGGCAGTTGCTTGCAGCCAGCCGAGCCCCCCGCGAGTGACCAGGACGTAGATCGACGTAGCAGTGAGCGGGGCCCAAGCGAGCAGGTAAAGTCCCAGGCGGTTTCGGCTGAGCAGCGGGTGCATCGGAGGGGCTCAGTTCTTGATTTCCAAGCCGCCGAAGATGACCGCACCGGTGATCACCAGCACTTTGAGGCTGGAGTTCGTGGGATCGTTCACTCGGGCGGTGCGCGTTTTGTCTTCGATTCCACCAAAAATGGGCGCGCCGCGAAAGGCCACCTGCCAGGTGGGGGGGATACGAACTTCCACGCCGCCGAAAATGGCGGTGATCGCCAAAGTGGCTTCGGTCCCTTGGATGTTGGCTTCAGTGAGATCGAGCTCGACGCCGCCAAAAATGGCGGTGATGTCGCCGCCTTGAAAATCCTGGCTGGTCATGCGGCGCTCCAGTCCGCCGAAGACGACAGCTTCGTTGAGCGTAGTGCGGGGATCACCTGTCCCCGAAGTGGGAGCAGGGGTTCTCGAGCTCCATTGAGAGGAGCCCCACATGATAAAAAGTCCGAGGGCGATGAGCATCATGGGCCAAAAGGCAGCCCAGCCAAAGTGCGTGATGCCCAGTTCATTGAGTTCCAGAATAACGCCTGCAAACAGCAGGAGAACTCCCCAGGCACGCCGCTGGGACAGGACGTTCATGACGCCAGCGAAGACGATGAGCAAGGGCCAGAACCGCCAGAGGCTGCCGATAGAAATGACTCCGAGGTGATCGAGAAGGAAGGCAAGGCCGATCAAAATGAAGATGCCGCCCATAACGATGCCACCGCGGCCGCGACCGCGAAGGTCTATGCCGACCACCATGGGACGACGGCGCGATCCCGGTGTTGCATCATCGTTCTGGAACTGGGAATGAATGGTGCGATGAATCTGATCGTGAAGTTCATCCTTGAACTTTTTCGGGTCAACATTTTTCTCTTCGCTCACATGCTTCTCCTGTGGTTCCGGTGGCGCCCGTAATCTCTCGCGCTCATGAGTGCGATTCCGTTGCGGAGGAACCCGCCGAGGCGCGGGGCCTTGTAAGCCGGCGGTCGAGTCCGCTTTTCAGTAATCCTGCTCCGATGGTGACAACTAGGAGTGGCCAGAATGATACCAAGTTCTGGCGAAGACCCGACAGGAAGGCGTCGCGATCGAAGGCATACGCCTGCACGGCGTGCATTCCGGCGAGACCGAGCGCAGGGACGATTCCGACAGCATCGTGCGCGGAAATGCCGGCGAAGTTGTTGATGCAGGCGGCTATCCCCTCTAGATTGCCGAAGAGGAAGGCCAGGCCGAGCGCGAGGAGAAGCGCTCCGGCGATGGATTTCAGGCTGTTTGAGGATGCTTGCCGCGCCGCCATGTTCGCCTCCTGAAGGGCCATTTCCTGGCCCGGATGCGAGAATACGGGTGGCTCCATGGGAGCGCATCCAAGATTCGGCCAAGTGAGGGGATTTACCGGCGAATGGTGGGTGGGAGAGGGGCAGTAAGCGGCCGAGAATCCATCAATTCGGGCTGGGCGAATAAGAACGCTTGCAAAATGAGCAACTTCGCAATAGGGTAGGCGGCACGGTTTGGGACCTCCACCTGAAGAGTCTTGTTCCAGGTTGCCAGGAGATATGGAATGACGGCTTCTGTTTCCATGGGCAGTGCTGCACGTAATCATGCTGAGCGATGGCGGTGGCTGGTGTATGTGGGGCTGGCGATCGTTGGCGCGTTGCTGACATTTGTTGGCGCGCGGGCGCAACAGAAGGCCACGGACGATGCCACATTTCGCAAGCTCATCGATAGCTATTGCGCGGCCTGGAGCACTGGAAACGCGGATGCTCCAGCGAAGTTCTACGCCAAGGAAGATGGACTTGTATTTTATGATGTGGCGCCCTTTTCGTATCACAGTTGGAAGGAATACCACAAGGGCGTGCAGAAGGAATTCCTGGAGGGCGCGGCGGAGATCAAACTGACTGCAGGCAAGGATTTGAGAGTGAACCGCCGCGGGACGATCGCGTGGATGACAGTGCCCATGCATTTGATGGAAAAATCGAAAAAAGACGGTAAGACTACGGAGATGGAACTCCGGTATACCGGGATTTGGGAGAAGCGCGGGGCGAGCTGGGTGCTGGTTCACGAGCATCTTTCCACTCCGGCGGCTGGAAGCTAGAGTCTTGACCAAGAGGACTGGGCGATTTGCCCATGGCGCAAGAAATGTTCAAGACGGTGCAGTACTACTGGAATGCAGCTCGGGGCTATCGATTCAGGCCTTGGGAAAGTCCTTACATCCGCTGGCGGTTTGAGGCGTTCCTCGGGAAGGAAGCCACGAATTTGACGGCCAGCAAGTTTTTTCATCTTGCCTGGAAATACCGCGAACACATGGAACGGTTTGTGGATTGGGCCGCGGAAAGAAATCGCTTCCAGCGCCGACGGCACGCCTGAAGGTTGAACGCACTCCTCAATAAGTTGGAATGACTCGCCCGCAGTTCTTTGCGCGGAGGTATAATACTGTCTGGGAGGAGGATCCGTGGAAGAGCTGAAGATCCTCCAGAAGACGGAACAGCTTCACGAAGCGCGCTGGTGGGAAGCGGAGCCCAACGGGCGAGTTCACTGCTACCTTTGTCCGCGGCATTGCCACATCGGGTCAGGTCAAGCGGGATTCTGCTTCATCCGCATCAATCAAAACGGAAGACTCTATAGCCTCGGATACGGCGCGCCAGCCGCTTTGCAAGTCGATCCCATCGAAAAGAAGCCACTGAATCATTTTCTGCCGGGCACGCGCGTTTTCAGCATGGGCACGGCGGGCTGCAATATGGGCTGCTTCTTCTGCCAAAACTGGGACATTTCCAAATCACGGTCTGACCAGGTGCGTTCGCAGCATGTTCCGCCGAAGGACGTGCCGCTGCTGGCTTTGAAATATGGCTGCGAGTCCATCGCGTTCACGTACAACGAGCCGACGATTTGGGGCGAGTACATCATAGACATTTGTGCGGCGGCTAAGAGCTATGGACTGAAAACGGTGATGGTGACGAACGGCTACATCACCTACGACGCGTTCCACGACATCTACGATCACATCGACGCGGCGAATGTGGACCTGAAGGCGTTTACCGAGAATTTCTACGGAAAGATTACGCTGACGCATCTTCAGCCGGTCCTGGAGACACTGGCGTGGCTGAAGAAGGAGACGCCGGTCTGGTTCGAGATCACCAACCTGATGATTCCGACGCTGAACGATGATCCCGCCGAAACGCGAAAGCTGGTCGAGTGGATTCTGACTCATCTCGGGCCGGACGTGCCTCTGCACTTCACGGCGTTTCACCCGGACTTCAAGCTGCAGGACAAGCCGCGCACACCGGCGAAAACGCTGGATCATGCACGGGAAATCGCGCTAGAAGCCGGGTTGCGCTACGTTTATGAGGGAAATATCTACAGCGATGGCGCGAACACCTATTGTCCGAAGTGCGGGGAATTGTTGGTCAGTCGGTCGTGGCACGACGTGCTGGAGAATCAAATCAAGAATGGCGCTTGCCCGAAGTGTGGGCTCGGAATTCCTGGTGTTTGGACGAACGATGCGAAAGGGAAGCGCTGGCCAAAGCGGGGCGCGCCGTCTGCTGCGAAGACCTATACCCATTTGAATCTGTAAGTTCACTTCTCATTGTGTGTCATCGCGGATGAAAGTGATAGAAACCGGGACCTACTCGCATGGCGTGATGCCATGTGAGCGGAAACGCCCACCAAACTAAAGTGCCCAGAATTCCTTGGCTGATGGCGAGCGGGATGATGTTGCGCTCGCGCGCAAAGAGCCACGCCATGGCGACTCCGCCGATAAAAGTGAGCGGCACCAGCACGGGATTCGGCCAATGGAGCGCCGCAAAAATCGCGCCTGCGAGCAGCGAAGCAAGCGCAGGGCTATCGATTGCGCCGAGGAGCCGGTTCGTCGAATAGGAATTCAACCCCACCTGCTGGAGCAGGCAAAACGCCATGTAGCCAAAAAAACGATTCGGCATTAGGAGGCGGTGAGCCGGACTGTGCATGGCGCCAAGAAGAATTCCTACAAGGCAGAGCGCGACGATACACGGCAGAAAGACCAACGCCGAGCGCTCAGTAGCGAGCCACAAATTGTCGGCTCGCCATCCGAGGGTCTTCGGAGTGTCGCGATGCACGATGAAACTGGCAAGCATCCAGACGGGGAACACCAGCCACAACGACCGGGCCAACGCCTGAAGCTGCCAGATGTACCAAGCAACGTAAGCGGAGAAGGCGAGAGCTTCAATCAGGATTAAGGAACGCCGGGCGGCCGTAGTCATGGCGAAGTTGGTCCATTATTCCACGGAAAGCCCTTCGTCTGGATGGCTGAGATCGAGAAGCTGCAGCGCGCTCTCAAAAAGCTGGTCGATCTCTTTTTCGCCGACCTCGTGTGGAGCGAGGAATTCGTTCAGGTCGAAGTCTGGAAAGCCGCGGTTGGTCACACGCGCCGGCAAGAGTTCCCGCAAGCGGCGGGAATCAATCGATCCCAGCTCGCGGATTTCTTCAAACATCACGCGTTGCAGAGGATCGTCAAAGACGCCGGGGTCGAGCAATTTGCAAATCTCAATGCGCGTTCCGCTCTTGATCAGCACCGAGCACAGAAAGCGCAGGGTGTTTTTCTGAAGCTGAAATCTGGCGTTAGGATTTTGAATACGCATTTGGCCACGCTTTCGCGAAGAGCACGGAGAAAGCAACGAAAAGACCGGGAATTCGCAGGCCAACCCCGCGCATCACTCGCGAGAAAATCACAGTAAATGAGATGATACCGGAGCGGGTGAGGTTGCGTTCGGGGGAGCGGCGCGCATGGACAAAAAGCATCGAGTCGTTATTCTTGGTGGCGGATTCGGCGGACTGGCTGCCGCGCAAAAATTGAAGCGCGCGCCGGTCGAAGTCACGCTCATTGATCGCCGGAATTTTCATCTTTTTCAGCCGCTGCTGTACCAAGTGGCCACGGGGTCACTGTCTCCTGGAGAAATTGCGGCGCCACTGCGCGGCGTTTTGAGCAAGCAGAAAAATACCCAAGTTCTTCTGGGCGAAGCCGTGGACGTTGATCCACAGGCAAAGCGAGTTATGTTGCGTGACGGCGCTTCCTTCGAATATGACTCGCTGGTTGTGGCCACGGGAACGCAGACCTCCTACTACGGGAATGATTCCTGGCGGCAGTGGGCGCCGAGCCTGAAGTCCGTCGAGGAAGCTACGGCAATCCGCCACAAGATTCTGTACGCATTCGAACAGGCCGAACGCGCCGCTACACCGGAAGAAGCGCGCGCGTGGCTCACGTTCGTCATCGTTGGAGCCGGCGCCACGGGGCTTGAGCTCTCCGGAGCTCTGGCGGAGATCGCTCGCGAGACGCTGCGGCACGATTTTCGCAGAATCGATCCGCAGAAAGCGCGAATCATTTTGATGGAAGGAGCTCCTAGAGTTCTGGGCCCTTTCCCGGAAGATCTGTCGGCCAAAGCGGAAAAATTGGTCACACGCCTCGGCGTCGAAGTGATCAAAGGCGTGATGGTGACGAACATTGACGGGCAAGGTGTCACATTCAAGCGCGGAGATTCGAGTGAGAAACTGGGGGCGAGGACGGTGCTCTGGGCCGGCGGAGTCATGGCCACGCCTTTTGGCAGGAAACTTGCCGAGTGCACCAAGTCGGAGTCGGACCGCAGCGGCCGAATCAAGGTGAATCGCGACCTGACCATTCCGAATTTCCCGGACATTTTCATCATTGGCGATCTCGCTCACGCTGTCGACGAGAAAGGAGCGCCCCTGCCCGGTGTCGCGCAAGTGGCGATGCAGGGTGGAGGGTACGCCGCAAAAGTCATCCGTGCGCGCGTGGAAGGGAAGCGAGAGCCGCCGCCATTTCATTACTTCAATAAAGGCGAGATGGCGGTAATCGGACGCGCAGCCGCGGTTGCAAACATTTTCGGCATCCACGTTTCCGGGCCGTTGGCCTGGCTGATGTGGCTCTTCATCCACTTGATTTACATCGTGGAGTTTCAGAGCCGCATCATCGTTTTCATTCAGTGGGGATTTGAATACCTGACCTTCAGCCGTGGCGCGCGCCTGATCACCGGCGAAGCTGCCACGGATTCTATCCAGCAGGCAGGCGCGAGTAAGAATCGTGCCGCCAGCGGGACGGATGAACGATGAAGGTTCAAGAAATGGCAAGCCGGCTGCAGCGGAGGGACGAGGCCCTTGATTTTGGCTGCCGTGATCTCGCGGAATACCTCGCAACGAATGTTCGAGCCAAGGAATCCAAGACGCGGGTGAAAAAGTCATGAGTGCTCCAGAGATTCCTTTGACGCCTGACTTCAGGACGCGTGCGAAGACGAACGACGTGCCGGTGGCGCGCCTGATTGGATTCGAGGCGAAAGAAATTGCTGATGGGCGAGCTACGGTCACCTTGGCAGCCGGACCACAGCACGCCAATCCCATGGGGACGTTGCACGGCGGAATTCTTTGTGACATTGCCGACGCCGCGATGGGAATGGCGTTCGCGAGCACACTTGCGCCGGAGGAATCCTTTACAACCGTGGAATTGAAGATCAATTTCTTCCGGCCCGTGTGGAAGGCCCATCTGAAGGCCCAGGGCAAAGTAGTGCGGAGGGGCAGCACCATTGGCTACGTGGAGTGTGAAGTCACGGATGAAGGCGGTCACTTGGTCGCCAAGGCGTCATCGACCTGCATGGCCCTCCGGGGTGAGCGCGCCAAAGGGCGATAGACTCCATTGTTTCCAGTGCTGCTTCTCGGACTCAATCCAGGCGTTAGTCTGTTTGACCGGGTTCCGCTAACAGAAAGTGGTAGTATGAGCCACCCCAAGAGCGGCAGCTGAAGGACCATTCCGTCTCGAAATTTGTTCCCGGGAATATTCGCGCATTTCTTTCCAGGGGTTAAGGCAGCAATCAAGGAGGACACACATGGCGACGATTACGACCAAAGATGACACGCAGATCTATTACAAGGATTGGGGGACGGGTCAGCCAATTGTTTTCTCGCACGGTTGGCCGCTGAGCGCGGACGACTGGGACACGCAGATGCTTTTCTTCCTCAAGCATGGGTATCGCGTCATAGCCCACGACCGTCGCGGACATGGCCGTTCCTCCCAGACCGCTGACGGCCATGACATGGATCATTACGCCGACGACCTGGCGGCGCTGACCGCGCATCTCGACCTCAAGGAAGCGGTGCACGTCGGCCACTCGACCGGCGGCGGCGAAGTGGTGCACTACCTGGCACGGCACGGCGAAAGCCGGGTGGCAAAGGCGGTGATCATCAGCGCGGTGCCGCCGTTGATGGTGAAGACGGCGGCCAATCCGGGCGGGCTGCCGAAGGAGGTGTTCGACGGGCTTCAGGCGCAGCTCGCTGCCAACCGAGCCCAGTTCTATTACGATTTGCCGGCTGGACCGTTCTATGGCTACAACCGGCCTGGTGCGAACCCCTCTCAGGCGGTGATCTGGAATTGGTGGCGTCAGGGCATGATGGGAGGCGCCAAGGCGCACTATGACGGCATCGTCGCGTTCTCCCAGACAGACTTCACGGAAGACCTGAAGAAGATCACTGTGCCGGTCCTGGTGATGCATGGCGATGACGACCAGATCGTGCCTTATGCCGATTCTGCGCCCCTGTCGGCAAAGTTGCTGAGGAATAGCACGTTGAAGACCTACAAGGGCTTTCCGCACGGCATGCCCACGACGGAGGCCGACACGATTAACGCCGACTTACTGAGGTTCCTGAAAGGTGCAGCGACTACAGCGGCGGCGTGATTTAGGATTGCGCCAGCCTTTAAGCGACCCGCGTTTGAGAATGGACAGGCTGTTCGTTCCATTCGAGGCGGGTCGTCGATTTACTAGTCCGGGGAACCAGCAAAGCCGAGAAAAGGAGAACGCTATGATCTTAAGTGCGTTTACTCTCTTTCATGTCGTGTTGAGCTTGGCGGGAATCCTGTCGGGATTCGTCGTTATGGCCGGATTTTTGAGCGCGAAACGGAGCAACGGCTGGACCGGACTTTTTTTAACGACCACGGTTTTGACGAGCCTGACTGGATTCCTTTTTCCGTTCCATAAATTCTTGCCTTCGCACGCCGTTGGCATCGTCTCCCTGGTCGTTTTAGTGGTGACGATTCCGGCCCTCTACGTTTTTCATCTGGCAGGTCCGTGGCGACGCACGTACGTCATCGGCGCGGTCATCGCTCTTTATCTGAACGTTTTCGTTTTGGTTGCCCAGCTTTTCATGAAGGTTCCCGCGCTCAAAGCCCTGGCACCCACGCAATCAGAACCGCCGTTCCTCGGAACGCAGGTGGTAGTGATGTTGATTTTTATTGTGCTTGGCGTTTTCGCAGCCAAGCGCTTCCCTGGGGAAGCGGCCCACGCTGTCTGAGCAGGCGAGATTATCTGTGGAGGATTGTTGGTACCCTCCATGCCAGCCGGAGCAACTCCGGCTCATCGACCCCACTCCTTCAGCACCGTCTTACTGTGACCACTGGGCAAATCGCGACTGCAACATCGATGAGGTGACCATGGTTCACGCCACCGATCAGCCGGAATGCTGGCCCGCTCTTCCGCTTGATTCATGGAAAGAAACCTACGCGACGCTGCAACTGTGGACGCAAATCGTCGGCAAGGTCCGGCTGCGTCTGACGCCGCTTGTGAACCACTGGTGGAATGTTCCGTTGTACGTAACGGCTCGCGGTCTGACGACAACTCGCATTCCCTATGGCAGGAGAGCGTTCGAGCTAAGGTTTGACTTCATACGGCATCAGCTTGTGCTGGAGACGAATGACGGATTGGTGAAGACACTCCCATTGGAGCCACGCTCAGTCGCCGAGTTCTACGCGCAATTCATGGAATTGCTTCGGTCGGCCGAAATTGAAGCCAAAATCTGGAGGATGCCGGTCGAAATACCCAATCCGATTGCCTTTGATCAGGATCGCGTGCACGCTTCGTACGACCGCGCGTCGGTCGAGAAGCTCTGGCGGATACTGTTATCCGTGGACACGGTTTTTAACCACTTCAGGGCGAGTTTCGTAGGCAAGTCCAGTCCTGTTCACTTCTTCTGGGGAAGTTTCGATCTTGCCGTGACACGGTTTTCAGGACGCCGCGCGCCGGAGCGGCCCGGCGCCGACGCTATGACTCGAGAAGCCTATTCGCACGAAGTGAGCAGTGTTGGATTTTGGCCTGGCGGCGGAAGCGTCGAGGGTGCGGCCTTCTATTCGTACGCGGCTCCCGAGCCGCAGGGATTCAAAGACAAGCGTGTCCGTCCGAATGCCGCATTTTACGACCGGCAGCTCGGCGAATTCCTGCTGATGTACGACGATGTGCGCAAGGCCGAGTCACCCACGGCCTCGTTACTCGAATTTTGCCAAAGTACCTACGAAGCCGCGGCAGCGCTTGGCAATTGGGACCGCGCTGCGCTCGAAAGGTAGTCCTTTCGATTTGCCTTTACTGGACAGACAGTGTGATCTCCCAACTCTTTGCGATTCCCGGTTCAAACGAGATATTTCTTGTTTCAAGGATCAGGTGCAAGGGAATTGCTCCACGGTTTAGGTTTGAGTGGTTGGCCGTTGCGTGAGAAAATGCGCCGGGCATGTCTGGGAACCAGAAGAATGAGGAGTGAAGATGCGTAAGAACCGGATTGCACGGCGCGGACGACTTCCCAAAGGCGCAATTCTTTGCGCGTCGATCTTTCTTTTCTTTGGTCTAAGGAATTCCGCTGCGCGGCCGCAAGCTACCTCTCAGGACCCCGCCTTGGAGCGCGGACACAAACAGTTCCAGCAATCCTGTGGATTCTGCCATGGCGCTGATGCCACGGGCGCTCGGGGACCTGACCTGGTTCGCTCGCCGCTTGTGGCGCATGACGTGAAGGGCGACAAGATTGGCGAAGTCATTCGTCTCGGCCGACCCGACAAAGGCATGCCGCCGATGCCCCTGACCGATCAGCAGGTGCTCGACATCGCCGCGTATCTGCACGCGCGCGCGGAGGAAGCATTAAGATCGGCGCGAGTCCCAAGTGAGTATCCCATCGAGAAGCTGCTCACCGGTGACCGGGACGCCGGAAAAACTTATTTCAATGGAGCCGGTGGCTGCAAAAACTGTCATTCGCCTACGGGTGATCTCGCCGCCATCGCTGCCAAGTACTCTCCCATCGATCTTGAAGCCCGCATGCTTTATCCCCGTGGCAAGCACACCATCGCGATAGTGACGCTGCCCTCCGGCGAGCAAATCAAGGGTCCAGTGGTGCACGCGGATGATTTTGTGATTGCACTGCGTGATGACTCCGGCTGGTACCGGTCATTCTCGCGCGATCGCGTGAAGGTCGAACTGCAGGATCCCTTGGCCGCGCATCGCGAATTGCTCGATAAGCTCACGCAGGCGGATGTTCACAACGTCTTTGCGTATCTGGAAAGCCTGAAATAGGGAATGGCGAAGCCACAGAATCCGGAGATGGGAGTCAAAATGCTTTCTCAACTGCTGCGTCGAATGATCGAGTGCAGGCGCTCTTGCCAGAATCGTTTTCAGAATAAGACGGCCCCTTCTTTGCGCCTGCGAGCAATGATTGTAGTCTTCTTGCTGCTTGCACTGGGACGGTATGTACCGTCGCTCACTGCGCAAGGGCTCGACGCAGCGGCTCTGCTCAAGCCCGCAACCGATACCTGGCCGACCTATAACGGGGATTATTCGGGCCGTCGCTTCAGCACGCTCGACCAGATCAATGCTGGAAACATCGGCTCGCTTACGCTCGCCTGGATCTTCCAGCCTCATTTGTCCACCATCAAATCTACGCCTCTGGAAGTGAACGGCGTTCTCTACTTCACGGTGCCCGACAACGTTTGGGCCGTGGATGCGCGCTACGGGCGAGAAATCTGGCATTACCAGCGTGTTTCCGAAGGCGACCACATTGGCAATCGCGGATTGGGCATGTACAAGAATTGGCTGTACTTTACCACGCCTGACGCGCACTTGGTCTGTCTCGACGCGAAGGACGGCACGGTTCGCTGGAACGTCGAGCTCGCCGATTTGAAACTCGGCTACTTTGCGACGATGGCGCCGCTGGTCATAGGCGATCACGTTATCGTGGGCGTCTCGGGGGATGTTACCGATGTTCGCGGTTTCCTCGAGTCGCGGGATCCGGAAACCGGAGCCGTTCAATGGCGCTGGTACACCGAGCCAGACCCGGGACAACCGGGTTCCGAAACATGGCCCAAAGACCCCGACGCTCTCCTCCACGGTGGTGGCATGACGTGGATGACCGGCACGTACGATCCTGAGCTGAATCTGCTCTATTGGGGCACGGGCAATCCCAATCCGGTGCTCGTAGGCGAGGGGCGCCCCGGCGACAATCTCTACACTTGTTCCATAGTGGCCCTGAATCCTGACACCGGGAAGCTGGCTTGGTATTTTCAGCCTTCGCCACACGACGTTCACGACTGGGACGCCGTCGAAACGCCCGTCCTGTTCGACGCGGAGTTCAAGGGCCAGAAGCGCAAGCTTCTCGCGCAGGCCAGCCGTAATGGTTTTTTCTTTTTGCTTGATCGAGCGAATGGCCAGCATTTGGCCACGGCTCCGTTCATCGACCAGACCTGGGCTTCCGGCGTCGACTCCCGCGGCCGCCCCATCGCTAAACCGGAGGCCGCTCCCAGCCCGGACGGCGCGCTGGTCGAGCCTGGTTCAGACGGATCCACGAATTGGATGGCGCCCAGCTTTGATCCTCAGACCGGGCTGTTCTACGTGAATGCGCGGCGAGTCTTCAGCATCTATTACCGCACAGCCACGGGGAAGGCCGAAGGGTGGGGAGGCCGCGACCGCAACCTCTGGGCCAATGCGACGCTTCGCGCGCTTGACTACCGTACTGGCAAAGTCGTGTGGAATCACGAAGTCGGAAACGGCGAAAGCATCGCAGGAATTCTTACCACCGCCGGGCATCTCCTTTTCAGCGCCGATAATTCCGGCAATCTGCTGGCTCTCGATCCCGCCACGGGCAAAACGCTGTGGCACCTGAACGCCGGCGGACACATGGCGGCCTCTCCAATGACCTACGAGCTCGACGGCCGGCAATACGTCATCCTTGCTGTGCAGGACACTCTCTATGCCTTCGCCCTGCCTCCGCCTGTCCCATCTCGCTGAACATGCATCACGAAGGGAGCGGCTATGGGAACGGTTGGAAATTCGTTCGTAGAGGGGTCAAGCAGCACGATGGCGCGAACGGGTGGTGCCGGGGGCCAGAATCGAACTGGCTACGCCCGCCTTTTCAGGGCGGCGCTCTACCAATGAGCTACCCCGGCACAGGTGATTTAGAAATTGTAGGGGTGATGCGAAGTTGTGTCAATTCACCGAAGAATGTTACGCAAAATCAGTGCGACGACTCGTCGAACTCTTTCATCCAGCTACGGTTCTTGAGGACCTCGCGCGGCTTCGTCCCGTCGGGTGGACCGACGATCCCGTCCTTTTCCATCAGGTCGATCAGGCGGGCGGCGCGACCGTAGCCAATTCGCAAACGTCGCTGCAACGTAGAAGTGGAAGCGCGGCCAGCGTCGCAAACCACGCGAATCGCGTCCTGGTAGAGATCATCGTCAACGTCTTCGCCGCCCTCGGCATCGCCCTCCGCTGCGCCCTCCGTCTTGCCATCTTCCTCCTTCGGCGCCGCCAGCAGCTCTTCTTGATATTTCGCCTGGGCCTGTTCGCGCCAGAAGTCGCACACCGAGGTGATTTCCTCTTCCGTCACCAGCGGCCCGTGAATGCGATGCAGCCTCGCCGATCCTGCCGGCAAATACAGCATGTCGCCTCTTCCAAGAAGCGATTCCGAACCGTTCGAATCGAGAATGGTGCGTGAGTCCACCTTGCTGGCCACCCGGAACGATATGCGGGCAGGGAAGTTCGCTTTGATCAAACCAGTGATCACGTCCACGGAAGGCCGCTGCGTCGCGAGGATCAAATGGATACCCACCGCGCGCGCCATTTGCGCCAGCCTCGTGATGGACTCTTCCACGTTGTTGGTATCCACCATCATCAGGTCAGCTAGCTCGTCGATTACGATAATCAGGTAGGGAAGCGGCTTGTGCTCGGTCTCTTCCAGATTGTCGAACAGCGACAGCGAGTGTTCCTTCTTGAACGTGCGGTTGTACTGGTCGATGTTTCGCACCCCGCGCTGCGCCAATAATTTCAGTCGATTCTCCATTTCGCGCGTCGCGTTTCGCAACACGTTGGAGGCGATTTTCGGATCGGTCACCACGGGCGCGATCAAGTGAGGAATGTTCTCGTAAAGATTTAGCTCCAGCCGCTTCGGGTCCACCAGCACCATTTTCACTTCGTCCGGACTCGCCTTGTACAGAATCGACATCATGAGCGAGTTGATGAAAACGCTCTTGCCGGTGCCCGTAGACCCGGCAATCAACAAGTGCGGCATGGCCGCAAGTTCCGTCACGCGGATCCGTCCGTGCAAGTCCCGTCCCATGGCCAGCGTCAGCTTGCTCGGAGAATTCATGAACTCCGGCGCTTCGATAATTTCCCGCAGTGCAATCGTCTGGCGCTTGTCGTTCGGGACTTCAATGCCAATCGTCGATTTGCCCGGGATACGCTCGATCAAAATGGATTCGGCTTGCAACGCGAGGCACAAATCCTCCGTCAGCCCGATAATCCGGCTGTACTTGATGCCCGCGTCCGGCTTGAATTCGAATGTCGTGACGACTGGCCCGGGATTGATTTGCGTCACGCGGCCCTGGATGTCAAATTCCAGGCACTTTGCTTCAATCGCGCGTGCCCGCTGTTTCAGCTCTTCTTCATCAAGTTTCTG
>Ga0209472_1000991_pt1 | contig 16634 bp, 13 predicted proteins | sample GraSoiAngelo_130_FD_185887 | JGI IMG/M metagenome (GOLD analysis project Ga0209472, IMG submission 185887) | Grasslands soil microbial communities from the Angelo Coastal Reserve, California, USA - 14_0929_02_20cm (SPAdes) (version 2) | ecosystem: Environmental > Terrestrial > Soil > Grasslands ...
CTGCGCGAGTAGCGAGGACTAGTGCGTGCCGGCGCAGCCGGGCGCAGCAGGACCGTCAGGCGCCTCGCCTGACGACCTACATGCGGAATACGCCGTAGCGCACATCCTCGATCGGGGCGTGCCGTGCCGCGGCGAGCCCCAGCGCCAGCACCGTGCGCGTGTCGAGCGGGTCGATGATGCCGTCGTCCCAGAGGCGCGCGGTCGAGTAGTACGGCGATCCCTGCGTCTCGTACTGCTCGCGGATGCGGCCCCGGAACGCCTCCTTCTCGGCGTCGTCCTTGAACGTCCCAACGAGAGAAAGGACCGTGGCGGCTTGCTCGCCGCCCATCACGCTGATCCGCGCGTTCGGCCACATCCAGAGCTGCCTCGGCGAGTACGCGCGTCCGGACATGCCGTAGTTTCCCGCGCCAAAGGACCCCCCGATGATCACCGTGAGCTTGGGCACCGTGCTGCATGCCACGGCGGTGACCATCTTCGCTCCGTCCTTCGCGATGCCGCCGGCCTCGTACTCCTGCCCGACCATGAACCCCGAGATGTTCTGTAAGAAGACCAGCGGCACGCGCCGCTGATTGCAGAGCTCGATGAAGTGCGCGGCCTTGAGCGCGGACTCGCTGAAGAGGACGCCGTTGTTCGCGACGATCCCAACGCGGAAGCCCTCGATGCGCGCGAAGCCGCACACCAGCGTGGTGCCATACAGCGCCTTGAACTCGTGAAAGCGGGACCCGTCGACCAACCGCGCGATGACCTCGTGCACGTCGTACTGCGTTCGAATGTCTTCCGGGATGAGGGCGTAAAGATCGGTTGGGTCGTGCGCCGGTGGCTCGGGCAACGTCTTGTCGTCTACGCCCCAGTACGTGGGGCGCTCGAGCTGCGCGACGATCTCGCGTGCGATGGCGATCGCGTGCGGATCGTCGAGCGCGAGGTGATCCGCGACGCCCGAAACCCGCGTGTGGAGGTCGGCTCCGCCGAGGTCCTCGGCGGAAACCTCAACTCCCGTGGCGGCCTTCACCAAAGGTGGCCCGCCGATGAAGATCGTCCCCTGACCTTTGACGATCACCGTCTCGTCGCTCATGGCAGGCACATATGCGCCGCCGGCGGTCGACGATCCCATCACGAGCGCGATCTGCGGGATCGCAAGCGACGAGAGTCGGGCCTGGTTGTAAAAGATCCGCCCGAAATGCTCGCGGTCGGGGAAGACTTCGTCTTGTCGTGGCAGGAACGCGCCACCCGAATCAACGAGGTACAGGCAGGGAAGTCGGTTCTCGAAGGCGATCTCCTGCGCGCGTAGGTGCTTCTTCACCGTGAGGGGGTAGTACGAGCCACCCTTCACGGTCGCGTCGTTCGCGACGATCACGCACTCGTTCCCGCTCACGCGCCCGATCCCGGTGATGATCCCGGCGCCGGGCGCCTCGTCGTCGTACATGCCGAAGGCGGCGAGCGGCGAGAGCTCGAGGAAGGCGGTGCCCGGGTCGAGGAGCCGCTCGACGCGCTCGCGAGGGAGGAGCTTGCCGGACTTTGTGTGACGATCGCGCGCGCGTTCCGGTCCGCCGAGACGCGCCTTCGCGAGACGCTCTCGCAGCTCCGCGACGAGCCGCCGCATCGTCTCGCGGTTGCGTCCGGCCGCATCGTTACGTGTGTCGGTCGTGGTCCGAAGCACGCTCACGAGCGTAGTATCGGCGCGAGGACATAGGGGGAGGGGTTACATGACACCAGAGCTCGACCGGCGCAAGTTCCTCAAGCTTGCCGGAGCGACTGCCGTGATCGCCGCGTGCGGAGGCGCGCCAGCGGCCGCGCCGTCAGGGAGCGTTACGGCGAGCACGGCGCCGAAGGCGGCCGGCCGGATCTCGATCTATTCGGCACTGAACGAGTCAACGAACAACCAGCTCTTCGCGGCGTTCACCAAGGCGACCGGGGTCGAAGTTGCCGCGCTACCGCTCGCGGCCGCCGGAGACCTTCAGACGAAGATCACCGCCGAGAAGAACAACCCTCAGGCCGACATCTTCGTCGGCGGCTCGAGCGAGTTCCACGACCCGCTCGGCAAGCAGGGATTGCTCGAGGCCTACCAGTCTCCGAACGCCAAGGACGTTCAGGCGCAGTTCAAGGAGGCGTCGGGCCTCTGGACCGGTTGGTACACGGGCATCTTCGGATTCATCTCGAACACCAGTCGCTTGAACGCGGACATCGGCGGGAAGAAGCCCGCGACGTGGGACGACCTGCTCGACCCCGTTTGGAAGCAGAGGCTCATCTTGCCGGACCCGATCAAGACCGGCGGCGGATACATCTTCATCGCCACGCAGATCTTCCGGTTCGGCAGGGACGAGACCAAGGCGATGGACTTCATGAAGAAGCTCCATCCCAACATCCTCTCGTACGGCCCAACGTCTCCGGGCGTGATCACATCGATCTCCAACGGCGAGGCCGCCGGCGCGCCGAACTGGAGCCACGACATCCTCACTGAGAAGGCCAAGGATCCAACCCGAGTCGACCTGACCGTTCCAAAGGACACGGGGTTCGAAGTCGGCGCGGTCAGCATCGTGAAGGGAACGAAGAATCTTCTCGGAGCGCAGGCGTTCGTCGACTGGGTCCTCACGAAGGACGCCGGCGACCTCAACACGAAGCTCAGCAACCGCGGGTCCGTGCGGACCGACGTCGCGCCCGCGCCTGGCGCGCCGACGCTCACCTCGGTCACCCTCGTCAACTACGACCGCCAGTGGGCGACCGACAACAAGACGCGCATCCAGAAGCTCTGGCAGACCACCGTAGGCATCCAATAGTCCTCACGAACTAGAGAGATGCGCAGCCTGCGGCGCGAGCCGGCGCTCCTGCTCGCGCTGCTGGCTGTCACGGCTCTGGTCCTCCTATTCGTTGTGTACCCGCAGCTTCAGGTCGTTCTGACACCGGGGCCCGGCGGCTACGTTCAGTACCTTCAAGATGGCACCTGGGTCGGCCCGCTGCGCAACTCGATCCAGCTCACCCTGCTCTCGACCACGACCGCGGTCGTGCTCGGATTCATCTATGCGTACGCGATGGTCTACTCGAACATGCGCTGGAAGCCTTTCTTTCGGCTTGTCGGCATCCTGCCGCTCCTCTCGCCACCCTTCGTGGTGGCCGCCGCGTACACGCTCCTTTTTGGCGCGCGAGGCGTCATCAGCTACGGGGTCTTCGGGCAGTCGCCAAACATCTACGGTCTCAACGGCGTCTGGGGCGTTCAGACGATCGCGTTTTTCCCGTTCGCGTACCAGCTCATCGCCGACGCGCTGTCGCGCAGCGATCCACGCATGGAGCAGGCCGCGCGCAATCTCGGCGCAGGGTCGTGGCGCGTGTTCCGGACGGTGACCCTACCGCTCTCCCGTCCCGGCCTTGGCGCCGCAATCCTCACGACCGCGATCTACATACTCGAAGACTTCGGGAACCCACAGCTGATCGGCGGGTCCTTTTACGTGTTACCCACCGAGGCATATAGCCTCATCTCCAGCTTCGGCGAGTTCACGAGCGCGGCCGCGGTGAGCACCATCCTGCTTCTCCTCGCGCTCGGGCTTTACCTCGCGAAGGTCCGGCTCGATGGCGGTCGTTCCTTCGTGACGATCTCCGGGCGCGCATCGTCCATGCCGCGACCCCCCGTGAGCGCGGCGGTGAGCCGAGCATGCTTTGTCGCATGTTTCGCCCTGGCCGGCATCATCCTTCTCGTTTACGGGAGCCTCGTGGTGAGCGCGCTGACCCTTCGCTTCCCAAACAATCTCCAGTTCACGACCGAGCACTTCCAATACGTCCTCAGCGGGACGAACGGCGACGCACTTCGCAACACCCTCGTCTTCAGTGGCGTGGCCGCGGCCATCTCGGCCGTCTTTGCCCTCTTTGCGGGGTGGCTCGTGCAACGTGGGACGTGGCCGGGTCGGCGCGTGCTAGACCTCTTGTTGATCCTGCCGGCCGCGATTCCAGGGATCTTCTTCGGGCTCGGCTACCTCCTTGCCTTCAACCAGCGCTGGCTCGACTTCGTCGATAGGGGCTGGCTCATCATCATCGCCTTCGTCTTCTGGAACATCCCGGTCGGATATCAGGCGGCCGTGGCGGGCCTGCGGCAGATCGATCGCTCGATCGATGAGGCCGCGACGAGTCTCGGCGCCTCGAGCATTCGCGGCTTCCGTGACGTAGTTCTTCCGATGCTCGGCGGATCATTGCGGGTCGGATTCGTCACGACCTTCGTCCGCGCCGTCACGACTCTCTCGCTTGTGATCTTCCTGTTCACGCCGCCGACGACGACCGCCACGATCCGCATCTATCAGCTCGTGGGCGACCTTAACTGGGGCGCCGCGACCGCCTACACCGTTGCCGACATCGGCATGGCGATCATCGCGCTCCTTGTCTTCGCGGTCCTCGCTCGCGGGCGCATCGCGTTGGGAGCGGCTCGTGCCTGATCAATCTCGCGGCTTCGCCGCGGAGATGCGCCTGCGGCAGCGCGGATTGGCTCGTCGCGGCGGAGCCGCTCCTCGCTCATGAGCCCTGAGACCGCGCATGTCCGCGTCTCGCATGTGACGAAGCGATTCGGTGGCGTGACGGCCGTCGACGATGTTTCCTTCGAGGTGCCGAAGGGCTCCTTCGCCACGCTCCTCGGCCCGTCGGGTTGCGGGAAGACAACGACCCTACGGATGATCGCCGGCTTCTACGACCCCGACCTCGGCGACATCGAGATCGGCGGTCGCCGTGTCAACAACCTGCCGGTGCATCGCCGCGGCACGGCCATGGTCTTTCAGGACTACGCGCTCTTCCCACACATGACCGTGCGTGACAACGTCGCGTATGGGCTGCGCGTCGCGCATGTCTCCGGTCCCGATCGTACGCGACGCGTCGACGAGACACTCGCGTTCGTCGGGCTCGGAGGACTCGGCGATCGCTGGCCGAACCAGCTCTCCGGCGGGCAGCAGCAGCGCGTTGCGGTGGCGCGCGCGCTCGTCATCCAGCCGCAGGTGCTCCTCCTGGACGAGCCGCTCTCAAACCTCGACGCCAAGCTCCGCGAGCAGTTGCGCGTTGAGATGCGCATCCTCCAGCGTCGCCTCGGCATGACCTTCGTGTACGTGACGCATGACCAGGAGGAGGCGCTCTCCCTCTCAGACTGGATCGCCGTAATGAACGCGGGCAAGGTCGAGCAGGCCGGCGCGCCGTGGGAGATCTATTACCACCCGCGGACCGCGTTCCTCGCCGACTTCGTCGGCGCGGTGAACCTCGTGCCCGCCCAAGTCACCAACCTCGCCGACGGAACGGCGACCGTGAGCTTCGGCAGGCATCGCGCCGAGGTGCGGCGCCCTGAGGCATCGCTTCGCGCGGGACAGGATGTCCGGCTCTGCGTGCGGCCGGAGAGTTTCACGATCGCGCCGGAGGGCACGGTCGCAAGTGGCATCTCACTCCCGGGCACGATCGTGCGGCGCGCGTTCCTCGGCGACACCATGCGCTACTGGGTCAAGGTCGACGATCGCGAGTGGATCGTCGACCAGCCGGACCCGGGCGGAAGCGCGACGCTCGACGGGCCTGTCTCGCTGTCGCTGCGGCCCGATCGCGTTCACGTTATCGCGGAGTAGCCATCTGCTCAGACTTGCCGCCATCGTCGGGCTGCTGTCCGCCGCATTCTGGTCGGCGCTTCCGTGGCTCGGCTGTGTCTCGAATCCCATAACGCACATCGTTGAGCCGTTCCTGTTGCGCGTCTGCACGTTCGGAGACCCGGCTCTGCCCGCGGGTTACGGCCTCTCCGGTTTTGCGGGTCCCTACTGGGGCAACCTGATCGTCGGCATCGCGTACCTGATCGCCGCGCTCTTCGTTGGTTTCACAAAGCGCCGGTCCTAGCGGCGCTAGGAGCTGGGCGCGGCCTCGCGGGGTTGAGCGGTCCAGCGATAGCGGTGCTCCGGTCTTCCCGACGATCCGTAGCGCATCGATATGGCGACCGCACCGGAGCGCGCGAGGTGATCGAGGTAGCGGCGCGAGGTCACGCGACTGATCCCCGTCGCGCGAGCGATGTCGACCGCTGACACATCCTCCGTCGCGGCGCGCACCGCCCGCACGACGAGCGCAAGGGTCGTCGGCGAAAGTCCCTTCGGGAGAGAGATGGTCGAGTCCGAGCGCAGGAGTCCGTAGATGCGATCGACTTCGTTCTGGTCGAGCTCCTGGACCTGTGCAAGTCGTGCGCGCATCGCGACATAGCTCTCGAGCTTCTCGCGGAAGGCGCTGAACTGGAACGGCTTCACGAGGTAGTGGATCACGCCGCCCTGAAGCGCCTCGCGAAGCGTGTCGACGTCCTTGTCCGCGGTGATCGCGATCACGTCGACGTGATGACGACCAGGGGCGTGCAACGCGCGGAGCACCTCGAGCCCCGAGCGGTCGGGGAGATAAACGTCGAGCAGCACAAGATCCGGCCGGCTCTCCTCGGCGAGACGAAGCGCCTCGAGCGCGGTGTGTGCCTCCGCCACGACGGTGAAGCCCTCGAGTCGCTGGACGTATGCGCGATGGATCTCGGCGACGCGGAAGTCGTCCTCGACGATCAGAACGCGGATCATCGGGGTACCGCCGCGTCCGACGGCAGGAGCGCGGTGAACACCGCTCCTCCCTCGTTGTTCACGCGGAGCCATCCGCCGCGCCGCTGCGCCACCTGGCGGGCGAGCGCGAGACCGAGTCCCTGATGCGACGTACCGGTCTTTGTCGTGAAACCCTCTTCGAAGATCTCCTCGCCGAGCGACGACCCAATGCCCGGACCCGAATCGCGGACGCGCACGCCGACGCCTTCCGGTCCGGCCTGCACCGCGACCTCGACCCATCCTGGAGTGGGAGAGCTCGCGACCGCGTCGACGGCGTTGTCGACGAGGTTGCCCACGACGGTGACGAGGTCTCGTGCATCCGCGGCATCCGCCGGAAGACGTGTCTCACCGGCGAGCCGGAACTCGACGCCCCGCTCGTTCGCGATCGCGGCCTTGGCCAGAAGCAGCGCGGCCAGCGCCGGATCGCCGATCCGCTCGTGCACGAGGTCGACGAGCTCCTGGTGCACGAGGGCCGTCCGAGTGATGAAGCGGACCGCTTCATCGGCACGGCCGAGCTCGATGAGACCGGCGACCGTATGCAGCTTGTTCGAAAACTCGTGCGCCTGGGCGCGGAGCGCGTGCGCGAGACTGCGAACGCCGTCGAGCTCGCGGAGGACTCCCTCGAGCTCGGTCCGGTCGCGGAGCGTGACGACGGCGCCGACCGTCTCGCCTCGGACGACGGCGGGCATGCGGTTCGCGACGAGGACGCGGTCTCGAGCGAGCAGCATCTGATCGGTGCCGCCACGGCTGCCGGTCAGGACATCGCGCAGGCGCCCCGCGGGGACGCACTCCTCGATCTTCCGGCCTTCGACCGGCCCTTCGAGGCCGAGGAGTCGGCGGGCTTCGTCGTTCACGAGCGTGATGCGGCCGTCTCGATCCGTCGCGACCATTCCCTCGCGTATGCCGTGCAGCATCGATTCGCGCTGCTCGAGCAGGGCGGCGATGTCGCTTGGCTGAAGACCGAAGGTCTGGCGCTTGAGGCGTCGCGCGAGGAGCAGTGAGCCCGCGATCCCGAGGCCGAGAGCCAAAGCGACGTTCCCGCCGATCACCGGCATCCACCCCAGGACCGTCGCGTTCACCTGGTCCTGGAGAAAGCCGACCGAAACGATGCCGATGACCCGCTCCTGCGCGTCGAAGATCGGCACCTTGGCCCGCACCGACCACCCGAGCGTGCCCTCCTCGATACCGACCCAGGATTGACCCTGGAGGGCCGGGGATGGATCGGTCGAGACGCGCTGGCCGATCTGCTCGGGATTCGGATGCGAGTAGCGGATACCGTCGACGTTCGCGACGACGACGAAGGACGCTGCCTCGCTCTTCCGGATGGCCTCGGCGATCGGCTGGATGACGGCTGACGGCGTTGGATCGGCGAACGCCTCGATCACGTCGGGCATCGCCGCGACCGAATGCCCTATGGCGAGCGAGCGCTTCTCGTATTCGTCGGTGACCTGCTGGCTCACCAGCGCGTATGAGATCACCGCACTGGCGAGCACGATCGCCGCGATCACCGCGACCTGTAGGAGGAGGACCTGGGACGCGAGCTGCCGTGGCCGCACGATCACATGTTGCGCCCAGGTGCCGCCCGACGCAGCGCGAGCGAAATGAACAGAACGACCGGAAGGACCGAATGGCTAGCCGCTGCGCTCCGCCACCGGCAGGCTCTCGCCGATGGCATCCGCGATCGAGCTTCGGCACGTGACGAAGCGCTTCCTCACGCCTTCCGGTACGGCGTACACGGCGCTGCGCGATCTCGACCTCGCCGTGCAGGAGGGCGAGTTCTGCGCGGTCGTCGGCCCGACCGGCTGCGGAAAATCGACGACGCTCGCGCTCATCTCCGGTCTCGAGCCGCCGAGCGAAGGCGAGGTACGCGTTCGAGACGAGATCGTGCGCGGGGTAGGGCGCGACGTTGGATACGTCTTTCAGGTCGACGCGGTCTTCCCGTGGAAGAGCGTGCTCGACAACGTGGCCACGGGTCCGCGGTTCCGCGGTGTGACCCGTCGCGACGCGGACGAGCGCGCGCGCGATTGGATCAAGCGCGTCGGCCTCGCCGGATTCGAGCGCTACTACCCGCACCAGCTCTCGGGCGGGATGCGCAAGCGCGCGGCGCTCGCCCAGACGCTCATCAACGAGCCGCGCATCCTCTTGATGGACGAGCCGTTCAGCGCCCTTGATGTCCAGACACGCACGCTCATGGAGAACGAGCTGCTACAGCTCTGGTCGGCGACGCGCGCGTCGGTGGTCTTCGTGACCCACGATCTCGAGGAGGCGATCGCGCTCGCCGACCGCGTCGTCGTCATCACCGCGGGGCCGGGGACCGTGAAGGGCGTCTATCGCGTCGATCTGCCGCGGCCGCGGAACGTCGCCGAGATCCGATTCCAGCCGGAGTTCTCGCGGATCTACCAGGAGATCTGGAACGACCTGAGAGACGAGGTGCTCGTGAGCTATGAGCGCTCTAAGCGCAGCGTCTCGTAACGAGCCCGCGCGGGCGGAGGATGCAGGCGGCGCCGCGGCGCAGGCTCGAGCGCGCGCTCGCGCGAATCGCCGGCTGCTGGTCAACGGTCTGCGCGTCGCGTTTGCCGTTGTCATCCTGGGCTTTTGGGAGATCGGGACCTCCATCGACGCGAATCACCGCGATGGCCTCTTGATCGACCCGTTCTTTTACGGCCGACCTTCGGGCATCGCGAGTCAACTGTGGACGTGGATCGCGAACGGAACCGCGCAGGGGCCGCTCTGGCTGCAGATCGCGACCACGCTCGAGGAGGCGTTCCTTGGATTCCTCATCGGCGTCGTTCTCGGGGTCATCTTCGGAGTCGCCCTCGGCCGAGTTCGACTGCTCTCGGACGTGTTCGCTCCCTACATCAAGGCCCTGAATGCGATGCCTCGCGTCGTGCTCGGCTCCATCTTCATCATCACGATCGGCTACGGCATCTGGTCGAAGGTCGCGCTCGCCGTCGTCCTTGTGTTCTTCGTCGTCTTCTTCAACGCCTTCCAGGGCGTGCGCGAGGTGGACCGCGTGCTCATCGCGAACGCACGGATCCTGGGCGCGAGTGAGCGGCAGCTCTCAACGCACGTGATTCTGCCGTCCGCGCTCTCCTGGATACTCGCGAGCCTCCATACGAGCTTCGGCTTCGCCCTCGTCGGCGCCGTCGTCGGCGAGTACCTCGGCGCGATCCACGGAATCGGGCTCATCATCGCGACGGCGCAGGCGACCTTCAACCCCAACGGGGTCTTCGCGGCGATGTTCATCCTCGCGGTCGTAGCCCTCACCGCCGAGGTCGCGCTGACCTGGCTCGAGGGCCGTCTCATCAAGTGGCGTCCCAACACGATCACCGACGTGCGCATCTAATAAAGGGAGGAACGAATGCAGCGAACCATCGCGACACTCGGTCTCGTCGCTACGATGATCCTCGCCGCCTGCGGCGGCGCGACGAACAACGCGGGGACGAGCCCCACGGCGAGCGCGAGCGGCAGCGCCGTCGCCAGCGCCGCGCCGGCATCTCTCACGATCATGGTCGGCGGGCTCAACAAGCAGATCTACCTGCCGAACAAGCTGACCGAGGCGCTCGGTTACTTCAAGGACGAGAACCTCACCGTCAATCTCATCGACGAGCCTTCTGGGAAGGACGCGACCACCGCGCTCATCGCCAGCGAGGTCGAGGCTTCGTCGGGGTCGTACGACCACACCATCGACGTGGCCGGCCTTGGCAAGAACCTCGTCGAGGTGGTGCAGCTCCTGCGCGCACCGGGTGAAGCCGAGATGGTCGCGGCCGCCAAGGCTAACGACATCAAGGGACCCGCCGATTTCAAGGGAAAGAAACTCGGCGTGACCTCGATCGGCTCCGGCACGCACGGTCTCACGCAGTACCTCGCGAGCACGAAGGGCATCACGCCGGATCAGTTCACCCCGATCGCCGTCGGCGCGGGCGACACGTTCATCGCCGCCATCAAGCAGGGGACGATCGATGCCGGCATGACGACCGAGCCGACGATTTCGCGTCTCGTCACAAGCGGTGACGCCAAGGTCCTCATCGACCTCCGCACACCGGAGACGACGCGCGCCGCTCTCGGCGGCGACTACCCCTTCATCTCGATCTACATGCGGGCGGACTGGGTCGCTCAGAACAAGGGCGTCGTCCAGCGCGTCGTGAACGCATACGTCAAGACGCTCAAGTGGATCGCGACGCATTCACCGGCGGAGATCGCCGACAAGCTGCCCGCCGACTACTACGCCGGCGACAAGGATCTCTACCTCACCGCGCTCACAGGCAGCATGCCCATGTACAGCCCGGACGGGAAGATGCCGGCCGGTGCGCCCGACTTCATCCTCAAAGTGCTCCAGACCTACAACAAGAACGTACAAGGCAAGACGATCGATCTCACGAAGACCTGGACCAACGAATTCGTAGACGCTGCCAAGTAGGCGATCCAATTTGTGAGGGCATGGTGTTCGGCGCCCGCAGGGGGACCCCGAGGCCCTACCGCACCGCGGCCGGCGAAGGCGAAAGCCGAGGCCGGTCAGTGGCCGAGGGAGGGCCCCCCGAGGACGACGGACACCGTGCCCGAACGGACCCTGCGGGCGCCGGCCAGCTCGGCCTCATCTTGCCGGTGCCGCAGTCGTTCTCCTTAGATCTCTTATTAAGGGCCGAGCGAGGAAGACACACCCGCGATGCTCCACCTTCGGCCACATCGCCCAAGTCTCCAGGGCTACTGCGGCTAGATCTCGATCAGCGTGCCATCTGTCGTGTGTTCGAGCTCGAGATCTGAGAGATGTGCGAGCGTCTCGGCTCCCAAATGTGTGAGCACTATCCGCTTGGCCTCGAATTCCGAGCGGTGCTTCATCACTTGTTTGTACGAGATGTGCGCCGGGTCGTCCCGGTCGAAGTACGAGGCCTCGCAGATGAAAAGATCCGCCCCCTTCGAGACGGCGGCGAGCTCCTCCGTCCACCGCGCGTCGCCGGAGTACGCGATGAGCTTTCCGGCGACCTCCACGCGCAGGCCGTGGGGCTCAGCTAAGCGCACGTGACGCACCGGTAGCGCGCTGACGCGCGCCCCGCCGAGCTCGATCGGCTCGTGCCCCAACAACAAGGTGCGGAGCGGAAAACCGAGCTGCACCGGGCCGAAGAAATCCGGGTAAAGCGCCTGTTCGGCGGCCCGCATGCGCTGCTCGAGCGAGGGCGGGCCGGCGCAGACGAGCTCTTTCTTGCGGCCGGCGAAGTGCTGCTCGATCACGAGGAACGTGATGCCACCGAAGTGGTCGCCGTGCAGATGGGTGACCGCGACCGCGTCGATCGTCGCCGGGTCGATGTGCTTCTTGATCGCCGGCAACGCGGATCCGCCGCAGTCGAGGAGCAGCGAAACACCCGGCGCCGTCACGTGGATCGCGGCGTTCGCACGGCCGCCGTCGCTGAACGCGTTTCCGCTCCCGAGAAAATGGACGCGGACGGTCACGCGATCTCTTTGACCGCGACCGGCAGGCGTTCTTTCAGCGATCGACCTGCGGCGAGCGCGATGCGGAGCGCTTCCATCCCATCGCGCACCGTGCAGGCGTTCTCGGCTTCGCCGCGCGCGAAGCGAAGGAAGTGCGCGAGCTCTGCTCGGTAGGCCGCGTCGAAGCGCACGAAGAAGGTCGGATACGCGGGACTCTTCATCTTCGGCCCATCACGTTCGACCGACGACATCGGCGTCCGTGGGTCGAGACCGACCGCGATCGTGTCCTTCGCGCCATAGACCTCGACGCGGATGTCGTAGCCGGCCTCGTTGTGCCGCGCGGCCTGGAGCAGACCGATGGCGCCGCCTCGCAGCTTGAGGACCGCGCCCGACGTCGCGACATCGCCCCACTTGGCGTACTGCGGAAAGCCGAGGGTCGATCCGGTCGCATAGATCTCATCGACCTCGTCGCCGAACATCCACCGCGTGACGTCGAAGTCATGGATGAGCTGATCCACGAATTGCCCGCCCGAGGTCTCGGCGTAGGCGTCGGGTGGCGGCAGCGCGTCGCGGCTGGTCATGTGAAAGCTGTAAACGGTGCCGAGCTCGCCGGCGCCCACGCGGCGCCGGGCCTCCCGGAATCCGGCGTCGAAGCGACGCTGAAAGCCGATCTGCACGCGCCCTTTCGTCTTCTCGACGTGATCGACGAGGCGTTTTGTCGATTCGAGATCGAGGGCGATCGGCTTCTCGCAAAACACCGCCAGGCCCTTGTCGAGCGCGCGGCGGATCAGATCGGCATGGGTCCCCGTCGGCGTCACGATCACCGCGGCATCGGCGCCCGAGAACGCATCGTCGATGGTCGGCGCGTGCTTGGCGCCGAGCTCCTTCGCGAGGCCCGCCGCCCGCGCCGAGTCGGCATCGTTGATGCGGAGCTCGTCGACCTCCGGCAGGCCGCGCAGGACCTTGGCGTGGAAGGCGCCGAGCCGGCCGACGCCGAGGATCGCGATCTTCACTCGGCGCGACTCTAAACTGCGAATCTCTTTGACGCAGATGAAGCTCGCGGGCGCGCCGATCTCGTGGGGCGTCTGCGAGGCGCCTGACTGGGGCCTGCAGCTCGCTGCGGACCGTGTCCTCGAGGACATGCGTGCCCTCGGCCTGCGCGCGACCGAGGCCGGACCCCCCGGATTCCTTCCGACCGACCCCACTGCCTCGCACGCGTTGCTCGACGCGTGTGATCTTCGGCTTATCGGCGGCTTCGTCACGGCGGTGCTCCACGAGCGCGCGCGACGCGCTGACGAGCTCGCCTCCGTCAAACGCCAGGCGGAATGGCTGGCCGCGGGCGGCGCGGAGCTCGTCGTCCTCGCTCCGGCGCTCGCGCAGAGCGGCTACTCCGGTCGAGCCGAGCTTCCGGACCGCGCCTGGCCCGAGCTCTTCGAGGGCATCGACCGCGTTGTCGAGATCGCCGACTCGTACGGCCTCGGCGTCGCGGTGCATCCGCACTGGGGTACTGCGATCGAGCGGCCTGAGCACATCGAACGGTTCCTTCACGTCACGGCGCACGCCCTATGCCTCGACACAGGGCACATCGCGCTCGGGGGTTCAGACCCGCTCAAGATCGCGCGCGATGCCGGTCCTCGCGTTCGCCACGTGCACCTCAAAGACGTGGACGGCGCGCTCGCGGCGCGCGTCCGCGACGGAGCCTTGTTCTACAACGACGCGGTCCGAGCCGGTCTCTTCCGCCCGCTCGGAGAAGGCGCGGCTCGCATCAAGGACGTGCTCGCGCATCTGCGAGAAGCGGGCTACGCAGGCTGGTACGTTCTCGAACAGGACGTGATGCTCGACGCCGTTCCCGCACCCGGGCCGCCCCTCTGGATCGCTCAAAGCGCGGCGTTCGCGAGGAAGAATGCCTAGCCCCGAGGTCATCACGATGGGACGGGTCGGCGTTGACCTCTATCCAGAGCAGATCGGCGTGACCCTGGCCGAGGTCCGCACGTTCGCGAAGTCGCTCGGCGGCAGCGCCACGAATGTCGCGGTCGCCTGCGCGCGCCTCGGGCGGCGGGCCGCGGTCATCACGAAGGTCGGCGACGACGGGTTCGGGGTGTACGTCCGGCGCGCCCTCGCCGAATTCGGGGTCGACGCGCGATGGGTCGGGACCGACGCCGCGCTTCCGACCCCGCTCGTCTTCTGCGAGATCTTTCCGCCGGACCGGTTCCCGGTGTACTTCTATCGGGAGCCGAAAGCGCCCGACATGAACATCGCGCGCGACGATCTCGACCTCGGGGCGATCGCAGCGGCACCTCTGTTCTGGACGACCGGCACCGGTCTTTCGGACGAACCCAGTCGGACCGCCACGCTCGCGGCGCTCGACGCGCGCCGGCGCCGCGATATCACGATCCACGACCTCGATCACCGCCATCATCTCTGGCGGAGCGGGGATGATCCGCGACGGTGGGCGCGCGAGGCGGTGAAGCGCGCGACGGTGATCGTGGGGAACACCGACGAGGTGGAGATGGCGACCACGACGCGCGATCCGCGCGCGGCCGCGGCTGCGCTCCTCGATCTCGGGGCGAAGCTCGCGATCGTCAAACGCGGCGGCGCAGGCGTGTACGCCCGGACCGCGGATGAGGAGCTCAGCGTGGCGGCGGTGGAGATCCCGGTGCTGAACGGCCTAGGCGCCGGGGATGCGTTCGGGGGAGCGCTCTGCCACGGGCTCCTGGCGGGCTGGCCACTCCGCCGCACTCTCGAAGCCGCCAACGCGGCAGGCGCGATCGTCGCGTCTCGTCTCGCGTGTGCGGATGCGATGCCGACGCTCGCGGAGATCGAGACCATCGTCGCGCGGAAGATTTCAGCGTGACCCGACTCACCATGGCGCAGGCGCTTCTGCGGTTCCTGTCGTCGCAGTACGTCGAGCGCGACGAAGTCGAGCAGCAGTTCTTCGCCGGCGTGTGGGGCATCTTCGGACACGGCAACGTCGCGGGGATCGGCGAGGCGCTCTTCGAGTCGCCTGACCTGCTCCCGTACCACATGGCGCGGAACGAGCAGTCGATGGTCCACAGCGCAGTCGGATATGCGCGCCACAAGGATCGTCTCCAGACCTTCGCCTGCACCTCATCGATCGGCCCTGGCGCCACCAACATGCTCACCGGTGCCGCGCTCGCGACCGTGAACCGGCTTCCGGTTCTGCTCCTGCCGGGCGACGTCTTCGCGTCGCGTGTCTCCGATCCGGTGCTGCAGCAGCTGGAGCAGCCATCGCGCGGTGACGTGAGCGTGAACGACGCCTTTCAGCCGGTATCGCGTTACTGGGACCGCATCGCGCGACCGGAACAGATCATCCCCGCGGCGCTTGCCGCGATGCGCGTGCTGACCAGCCCGGCGGAGACCGGCGCGGTCACGCTGGCCCTTCCGCAGGACGTGCAGGCGGAGGCGTACGACTATCCCGACGAGTTCCTGGCGAAGCGCGTGTGGCACATCGAGCGGCGGCCTCCCGATCCGGCAGCTCTGGCGCGCGCGAGGGCGGCGATCCGGTCCGCGAAGCGGCCGCTCGTGGTGGCCGGGGGCGGCGTCATCTACGCCTGCGCCTCCGACGCGTTGCGGCGCTTCGCGAATGAGACCGGCATACCGGTGGCCGAGACGCAGGCCGGCAAGGGATCCCTCCCCTTCGACCATCCCGCCTCGCTCGGCGCGGTCGGCGCGACTGGAACGTCCGCGGCGAACCGGGTCGCGAGAGATGCGGACCTCGTGATCGGGATCGGCACGCGTTGGAGCGACTTCACGACCGCGTCCAGGTCGATCTTCCAGGACCCACACGTGCGATTCGTGAACATAAACGTCGCCGAGCTCGACGTGTACAAGCAGGGCGCCATCGCCGTCACGGCGGACGCGCGAGTGACCCTTGAGGCGCTCACAGAGATCGGCTACCGGGTGGAGCCGGCCTATCGCGAGACCTGCGCGCGGCTGGCGAAAGAATGGGACGCCGAGGTCACGCGCTTGTACTCGCTCGGGCACTCGCCGCTGCCGGCACAGTCGGAGGTCATCGGCGCGGTCAACGAATTCTCTGGACCCAGCGACGTCGTGGTCTGCGCCGCCGGGTCCATGCCCGGGGACTTGCACAAGCTCTGGAGGACGCGCGATCGCAAGCAGTACCACGTCGAGTACGGGTATTCGTGCATGGGCTACGAGATCGCGGGCGCTCTCGGGGCCAAGCTCGCGGATCCAGCTCGTGAGGTCTATGCCCTCGTCGGCGACGGCTCCTATCTGATGTTGAGCGAGGCCATCGTGACGTCGCTGCAGGAACGGGTGAAGCTCGTGGTCGTTCTCGTAGACAACCGTGGCTTCGCCTCGATCGGCGGTCTATCGCGGTCGCTCGGGACCGACGGATTCGGGACGCAGTTCCGCGAGTCGAGGCCGGGCTCGCGGGGCCTCGACAGCGAGCGCGACCCCGCGCCGTATCTGCCTGTCGATCTCGCGGCGAACGCCGAGAGTCTCGGCGCACACGTCATTCGCGCGAACGGGATCTCCGAGCTGCGCGATGCGCTTGCCGCCGCCAAGAAGGTCGACCGCACGGTCGTGATCCATATCCCCGTCGATCGTTACGTCGCCGTCCCGAGCTACGAGAGCTGGTGGGAAGTGCCAGTCGCGGCAACGTCC
>Ga0209472_1000993_pt1 | contig 16623 bp, 19 predicted proteins | sample GraSoiAngelo_130_FD_185887 | JGI IMG/M metagenome (GOLD analysis project Ga0209472, IMG submission 185887) | Grasslands soil microbial communities from the Angelo Coastal Reserve, California, USA - 14_0929_02_20cm (SPAdes) (version 2) | ecosystem: Environmental > Terrestrial > Soil > Grasslands ...
AACCTGCGCGATCAGGTTCGATCATGGGACATTAGAGTCGTCTAATTGAAGTTCAGGAGGAGTAATGCGTTTGCGCATATATATCGGGTTTCTGCTGGCGATCGTCGCGCTGGCAATTTTCCTTATTAGTTGTAGCGGCGGCAGCAAGCCCGGGACAGTTAACACGAGCATAAGTGATCCGCCCACCTGCGCTGCACCGCAAGGCCCGTACCGGCACGTCTATGTGACTGTGAGCGACGTGCTGATTCACCAGAGCGCAAGCGCCTCGGCCAGCGATGCTGGATGGATACACCTCGCTTCGGGTTTGAAAGACAATCCTGTGCAAGTAGATTTGCTCGGAGTGGCGAACCAGTGCTTCCTCGCCATGCTGGGCTCGGCCGAAATCGAGCCGGGAACGTACCAGCAGATTCGCGTGGTGTTGGCGCCGAACAGTGCCAGCGTAAATAACAATAAGTGCGGCAACGTCGCCAACTGCCTGATGTTGACCAGCGATCCTGCCAACACGCCCCAAGCGTTGCAGCTTTCGTCGGAGACGCAGACCGGAATCAAAATTCCATCCGGGCAAATTGCAGGCGGAAGCTTCACGATCGGCTCGGGACAGACAAAAGATTTGAATATAGATTTCGACGCCTGCGCTTCCGTGGTAGTGCAGGGTAGCGGGCAGTACCGGTTGAAGCCGGTTCTGCATGCGGGCGAAGTCTCGTTGCAGTCGGCGTCAAGTTCAATCAGCGGAACAACTATCGATGGCTCGTCGCAGCAGGCGGTCGTTGGTGGCAACACCGTTGTTGCGCTTGAGCAAGCGGATGGCAGCGTGGTGATGCAAGCGGTGCCGGCCTCCAACGGGAGCTTCGTTTTCTGCCCGGTTGCGGATGGCACGTATAACCTGGTCGCCGTTGCAATCGACGGTTCTGGAAACACCTACGCGGCTACCGTTATTACCGGCGTCAAGGCAGGCGACTCACTAGGTACGGTTCCACTCACCCCGGCGGGGCTGCCGGCTTCGATCAGCGGTCAGGTCACGACCAGTACGGGGAGCGCAGGGACCGCGGCTGATCTTTCCATCTCCGCGGTGCAGTCGATTGGCAACAGCATGTTCATCACAGTTCCTCTGGCACAGCAGTCGGCCGCTACTGCCACACTCACCACCGCAGCGGGCGCCAGTTGTCCGCCAAGTACAGATTGCGTGAGCTACACGCTTTCTGTTCCCGCGGCTAACCCGAGCATTGGGACGTTCAACTCTGGTGGAAACCAGACGCCCGCAACTCCCGCTTCAGGAGAGGTGGACTACACCGTGGGCGCAAGCGCCTTCGTGCCGGGATTGGCGGGGCAGCAAGATTGCAGTCCGTCGAATATGCAGACGAGCTTGACGGATACAAATGCAACCCTGTCGGTGACGGCGGGAACACCTGTTACTGCGGCGACACTTGGCTTTACCGGTTGTCAGTAAGCACTCGCCTGGCAACACGGTGCTTGAGAGTCATGCCATCCAGGTACTCCATTGCGATGAACCACTGCCCCTCGTGGTTCGCGATCTCGTATATGGTGCAGATATTGGGATGGTTCAAAGCGGACGCGGCCCGCGCCTCGCGACGGAAGCGTTCGAGGACCTGCGGGTCTTTGGAGACTTCATCCGGCAGAAACTTCAGCGCCGCAAAGCGACCGAGCATGGTGTCCCCGGCCTTGTAGACCACCCCCATCCCGCCGCCGCCCAGCTTCTCGACAATGCGGTAATGCGAGATGGTCTGCCCAATCATGCAATCGGGCCATGTTAGGAGGCGTGCACCCGCAAGTCAATCTCGCATTGGGTGCGGCGATCAAGATACTCGCCCCAGGAACATTGACCTTGCCTCAAGACTCCATCTTCGTTTTCACGAACTCTTCCACCCTTTGCAGGACCTCATCTTCAGACATGCTGGTGGAGTCGAGTATCAGGGCATCAGGAGCAGGAACCAAAGGAGAAGCGGCACGCGTGCGATCCCGACGGTCGCGTTCGCGGAGTTCGGCGGCCGTCAATTCAGCGGAAACGTCTCTCACGTTTTGCTGCCGCAGGCGCCGCTGCTCTCGCACCACCGGGTCGGCGTCAAGAAAGATTTTGACATCGGCATTGGGAAAGACTTTCGTCCCAATATCGCGGCCTTCCATGACGATGCCTCCGCCGGCGCCAAGCTCCTGCTGCCGGGCCACCATCCACTCCCGAACTTTAGGATGAACTGAGACTCGCGAGGCAGCGTCGGTCACATCGGGTTCACGGACGCGCTGGCTTACGTCGCGACCGTCCAGCAGCACGCGATTTCCAGTGAAGGTTGGCTCGAGCTGAATGCGTGAGTTGTGCGCCAGGTTCAGGAGTGCAGGTTCATCTTCAAACGAGACGTCCCATTCGATGGCCTTAAGCCCCAAGGCGCGGTACATCGCCCCGCTTTCGAGGTTGACATAGCCGAGTTTGCGAGCGAGCCGCGAAGCAATGGTGCTCTTCCCGGCGCCCGCCGGACCGTCAATGGCGATGATAAGTTTGCGCGAGGAGGGATCGCTCATTCGAAGAAGAAGAATTGTACACGCTGGTACCCAAACACAAACCTCCACGAAGCAGGGACTCGAATTTTGCAATTCGCGGCTCCTGTGGCAGACTCCCTGCGGGTCAAATGAACATGTTTGGCGCAATCGAGGCGGGTGGGACGAAATTCATTTGTGGAATCGGAAGCGGGCCCGACGATCTGAAGACGGTTGAGATTCCGACCACGTCTCCTGAATGCACTGTGGCCGCCGCTGTCAAATTCCTGCAGGAAAATTCTGCGGGCAAGTTGAAAGCGGTGGGCATCGGCTCATTCGGCCCGGTGGATTTGCGCGCAGGTTCCTCGAGCTTCGGATTCATAACTTCCACCCCAAAGGCAGGTTGGCGGAATTTCGACTTTGTTGGAACCGTGCACAAGGCCCTCGGCTTGCCGGTGGGGTTTGATACAGACGTGAATGCGGCTGCTTTGGGCGAAGCACGATGGGGAGCAGCCCAGGGGCTTTCTGATTTTGTATATCTAACTATTGGTACCGGAATTGGCGGCGGTGCCATCGTAGGTGGCCGCGTGCTGCATGGGCTGGTTCACCCGGAGATGGGGCACATCCGAGTGCCGCACGATCGGGAGCGTGATCCGTTTTGCGGGTGTTGTCCTTTTCACGGCGATTGCCTGGAAGGACTGGCATCGGGTCCGGCGATCGAGCGGCGATGGGGAGTGGCAGGCATCAATTTGCCAGCGGCCCATCCCGGATGGCAACTGGAGGCGCACTATCTCGCTCTGGGCTTGACGAATTGGGTTTGCACCCTGTCGCCGAAGCGCATTCTGCTTGGCGGCGGAGTCATGCAGCAGGCATGGCTGTTCCCGATGATCCGTGCCGAACTGGCCCGGCTGCTCAATGGCTACGTCCGTGCCCGCGAGCTGATGGAAGACTTAGATCAATACGTGATTCCGCCCGGTCTGGGCAATCGCGCAGGAATTCTGGGAGCGTTAGCGCTAGCAGAGGAGGCGTATCGGCTGGATCGGAATCGTGGTTCCGAAACCGGTGTTTCGGCATAGGTCTCACGAAAGTGTCCCCCTCGTGCTATGAGCAATGCGCTCGGATGGCCCTGTTTTAGGAGGGGTGATTTGCAGGAGCAATCGGTTCCCGATATGCGTAAACGTCAGCTCGCGCGCGTTTAGCAACGCATTGACTGCTTCCTTCACCCGCGAGCGGGGAACAAAGTTGCCAAAGAAGGCTTCGATCTCCTGCTGATCGGCGGCGACCACGCAATCCAGATATTTCGAAAGCAGGGCCGACAGGGCCTCGCCGACTGAGAGGCCGATGCCTTCCCGCACGGCTTCCGGTGACCAGCGATACAGCACATCCCAAGACGAGCCGTGGGCAGGGTTGTAATCGACACGAGTGATGCGCAGCCTGGACCAGAGTTCGCCGAGCGCATGGTCGAGGGCCGCGAACGATATGCTCCCGCCGAGGACGTCACGCATCTTCTGTTTCGAGATGGGACCCGCGCGCCGGATGAGTTCAAACGCGTCGCAGGCCAACTGCGAGTATTCCGAACGCGGGCCAGGTTTGGGCGGCTGCTTGGGATTGCGCTCCCCCACAAGCGCGTAGAAATAAGGAAAAATAGAGGCGGCCAGCAGGAACGCGTTGTTCTCCTCAAGAAAATTGGCTTCGTAGGCTGAGCGATCGCGAAGCAGCCGGACCATCAGCTCGGTGGCGTCTGTGGCCCGAGGATCGGCGAATGCGTGCTGCTGAGTAGGAAGGCGCTCGCCGGATCCCGACCATGCGCCAATGAATGTCGGCAAGAGCAAGGTGGGCCGCAGCGGATACATCAAGCAGAAGCCGACCGACTCGATGAAGGCACGGGCTTCATCGAGCGTGCGCACAGGATTGCCATTGAGGCGCCACTTCTCGCGACGGAGCTGGTCGAGCTCTTGCTCGGTCATTAAAAGAGCTTAAACCACAGGGGGCACAGAGGCCACAGGGTTGCCGGTATCCGGTGCGCGGGCGAGGACCGTTATTGAACACGGCTGAGAAACTGACTTAATTCTTCCGGTATCGGACTTGATAAAGATAGCGCCGTGTGGGTCCGGGGATGGCGAAACTGCAGGGCCACAGCATGCAGGAAATTTCTGGAGAGAGAAGCGGCTTCGCCGTTGCGGGCTCGCAGTTCGCGCGGGGCGCCGTACAGCGTGTCGCCTACCACCGGGTGGCCTAAAGAAGCGAGATGCACGCGAATCTGGTGAGTGCGGCCGGTATCGATCCGCAATTCGAGCAGCGTGAACTTGCCAAATTTGGAATCGATTCTCCTCTGTACCGTGTAATGCGTTATAGCTTCGCGTCCACCCTGGCGGCGAGTTGTCATTCGCGTGCGGCGGACGCGATCGCGGCTGATGCTGCTGGAAATCGTCCCGCGATCCTGTTTCATCCATCCGTGGACGAGCGCGACGTAGGTCTTCTTCACCAGGCGCCCGGAAAATTGCGTAGCCAGCTTGCGATGCGCTTCGTCGTTTTTGGCGACCAGAATTAATCCGCTTGTGGCTTTGTCAAGGCGATGAACAATGCCAGGGCGGAGTTCGCCTCCGATGGCGGAGAGCTTGCCAAAATGATGCAACAGCGCGTTTACCAGCGTGCCGCGATTGCGTGCGTCATCGGTCGCGCCCGAGCCGGCGTGGACCATCATGCCCGCGGGCTTGTTGATTACCGCGAGATCGTCGTCTTCGTAGATAATTTCCAGAGGAATTTCTTCCGATACCGCGCGCAGCGGACGGGGCTGAGGCTCGCCGAGAAGGGTGATGCGTTCGCCGCCACGCAGACGCAAGGACGGCTTGGATTCCAAATCATTTACCAGGACCTTCCTTTCAGAAATCAGTTGTTGAATTCGTGCACGGCTGATGTTTGGGAGATGGGAGACAAGGAATTGGTCCAGGCGCTTGTCGCCAGCCTCCGCGGGAGCTGTGATCGCTAAGAGCTTTTGTTTAGACATGAAGGCGCTGCGGTCAGCGACACGGCAGCATACCGCAGTCAGCGAGGCTTATATGTGAGCCGCTGCTGGGACCCCAAAGATTATCGGGCAACCTGGACTGGGACACTCTTTGGCACGCTGCTGCGTAGATACCAGATGAGTGATCCGGTGATGACGAGGCAAATTGAAATCAACTGCGTGCCCGTCATGAGACCGCCGAAGACCGACCCGCGGCCGGGATCGTCACGAATGAATTCCAGGAAATAGCGTGCTACGCCGTAGAGTATGAGATAAGCAGCGAATACCTGACCATCGAATTTCTTGCGCTTGAGCATCCACATCAGAATGAAAAAATTCGCCAGTTCCACGGCGGATTCGAAAAGTTGGGTCGGCTCGAGTGGGACTCCCAGGGGAGTATAGGAGTTCAAATTGGCAATCGGATTCGTGAACGTCACACCCCAGAAATGATGAGTCGGTTTGCCATAGCAGCAACCGGCAGCGAAACAACCGACTCGGCCAATAGCGTGTCCGAGCGCTAAACCGGGTGAAAATGCATCGCAGGTGCCGAGCGCCGGCATGTTGTGCTTGCGGATGTACCACGCAGCTGCGGCGAGTGCGGCAATCAGGCCTCCCGAGAAAACGCCGCCCGCTTGGAGCGTTCCCAGGCTGAAGATTTCTCGGGGATGCGAGGTGTAGTAGCCCCAGTCGTTGATGATGTAGAGAATCTTCGCGCCGATGATTCCGCAGAGAACGACGAGGATGCCGAAGTTCCAGGCATCATCAGCGTTGATGCCATGCTTCTCGGAGTTGCGAACGCTGATCCAAAGGCCGATTAGGACTCCAAGCGCGACCAGGAGTCCGTAAGTCGGTAAATTAAAGTTGCCGATATGAAAAAGGCGTGGAAACACTAGCTAATTAGATGCAAAATGAAATGGATTGATACGTTCAGTTTAGCAGGATAAGGCGGGCCGACGCGCGTCTCCGAACACGCGGTATCACAAAAAATCAAGCCGACCCACTAAGCCGTGTGGCGGGCCGAGAATGAACCCGTCGTAGACGGTGGGAACCCGCCGAGACCCTTTAGGCATCTCCGCATGGCGGAGCATCGCACACCGGATCATATAATCGAGTCAAGTCCCCGTTCATTCAGGTGTTGGTTCAAAAATCGGTTACCACCATCACCAACCTTGCAGGCCGGCTCTCAGCTTTGGATGCTAGTGAAAATCTGCACGTCTTGGCAAGAGGGCGAGAGCAAAAAGATGGCAGTCGGCTTGCCGGCAACTTTGGTAAGGTAGATTACAGAGCGGGCGGAATTGAAGCCGATAGGTCTTTATCCTTAGTGCACCTTAGTGCACCTTTGTGTGCTTTTGTGGTCCAAAGGCATTTAATTCGAGAAACCACGAAGGACACAAAGGCACACGAAGGGAATCGCGGATTATCCGGCTTTTCGTTTCTCCTCTAGAACTTCATCGAGCGCGTTGGAGAGATGCTGGGCACGGCGCAAATACTCAGTCGAGCCAACGTCGCAGTTGCGCTTGAGCAGGTGATACTCGTCGGCAATGTTCAGCGCGGCTAAGACCGCGAGCCGCGAGGTGTCCACGGTGTGCGTCTGCTCGGAGACGGCGCGCATCTTGGTGTCCACGTATTCGGCCAGCTTAAGAATGTATTCGGGATCGGAACCGCGAAGATTGTAGGCCTGGTCAAAAATTTCCACCCGCACGGCGCTGTTCGCGGGATCCTTCGTGGGTTGCTGCTTGGTTGCGGTTGCCATGCTTTGACTCCTGTGTTTTGGGGCTATGGCCGTGCTTTCTAATGCGGTAGCGCTCAGCTCGCTGCCTGCTCTTCGGTAAGAGTTTCGATCTGTGCGAGCATTTTCTCTACCCGTCCGCGAATCTCTTCCCGTTCTTTGCGCAGGCGGACCATCTCACGGCGAAGCGTTTCTACCTCTTCCTCGCGCTCTTCCAGTTGCTGGCGCAGGCGCGTAACATCGCGTTCGGCCGCAGTTCGCGCTTCGCGGGCCGACTTGTACAGCTCAATGGTGCGATAAACTTTTTCTTCCAGCGCCTGAAAATCGTCAGCAGGAACCTGGGTGGATACCTCTTCAGACATCCTTACAGCCATTTTTCACTTCCCCGAGAGAATTTAGAGAACGTGAGCGCAGTATAACCCAGAAAGCTGTGGAGAGAGGCGAGTTTGGATACGGTGACCTCAAAGACGCGAATGCGCTGACCTGAGTCGCAGTGGTTGGGCCGCTGCGCGATTCGAGGTCATGCGCTTCCCAAACCCATGGAGACGGGAGTTCTCCCAATTATTAATTGAAAACTCCTTCTTGCAGCACCGCCGAGCTTCGCTCAGGCCGGACGGGCGAGGGCGCCCGTCCCCCACGTGAGCAGTGCAAGCGGGCTCTCCAGAGTACATGGGCTAGCCCTTCACCTCCGTGATGAGCAAAGCCTGAAGCGGCCACGCTACAGTGTTAGAGGACAGGAAGTGACTGAGGTAACCGTATGGCCAGCCGTGTCGATCCACGCCATGAAGTGCGGCTCCGGGTGGAGCTAGCCGGAGTCGATTACACCGGTCATCGCTTTAAGCAGACGGTTTTCACTCACGACATCAGCAGCCGTGGCGCTCGCCTGGAACACACCCCACCGATAATCCAGCGCGCTTCTGTTGTCGAAGTACACCATCGCGGTAGAAAAGCGCGCTTTCGCGTGGTTTGGGTCAGCGGAACGGGCGATCAAGTTGGCCTCGTGAGCCTCGATGAACGCAGCATTTGGGGCAACCCTCTGCCGGGACGTCCAGTTCACAGCGGCGCGACGGTGCGAAGCTGAATTCCCTAATTCTGAATACAAAACCTTGCGGAAGCTGGTGGGCGCTATAGGAACTTGAGCCGTTTTGCGGGCGTGAGCCAGCAGGCGAAATCCCGAGCGCAGTGCGGGACCTCGTAACCAGAAATCTCAATGGGAAAATGGTGGGCGCTATAGGATTCGAACCTATGACTTCCACCGTGTGAAGATGGCACTCTACCGCTGAGTTAAGCGCCCACTGGCCTCATTCAATCAGTTCGGAGCGGAAATCGTCAACTCGCGGCCCTTTTCGTTATGATCGCAGATACCAGGGCACGTTAATAACAATGATCCGGCGGTTGCCTTTTGCATAGAGGAGCACTTTGAGCGCGGTGGCGCGGTTCTGTTAAAGGTTCGGTGGAATCTTTGACAGGCAGGTCGAGGCAATCCGGAAAGCCGAGTATCCGGCCTCACTCAATTGTGTTGTGATTCCCGCGTTATCGGCCAGTGGAGCGTTCCTGGAGCCTTCACAGATTGCGGCGATGATTTAGAGATAAGCCTATGGTCAGAACGGTCTCCGATCCGGCACTCGGAGTTCTTGGAGTGTGTGCCGCAAGTCTCCTTGGGTCACTCCAAGGTGCCAAGAATCCCCAGCTAGGGCCGAATACCAGACGGTAATTACGTCCGTTTTCGAGTCGAACGCCAGAGTGGATTTGTAAATTGCGCTGCCGTCCCAATGACCGCGATCAGGTGTTAATAGTGGTCTGGAAAAATGTGTCCAATGGATGCCGTCATCCGATAGGGCCAAGAAAAGATCGTCATGTCCGCAATCACTGTCATATGCTGATGCCAGCATCGCGTAAACACCGCGCGTAAAGACTAACTGATCTTCGGTTTGTACATCATCATCGAAGTCGCGCCGAATGCTGCCGTCATTCACAAATCTGTCCCTCCTGACCGGCATGGATATGCGCGGGCGCAGCTCAAACAGTTCAGTCACCCCGATGTGCCAGATTCGATAACCAGGCTGGACAATGTCGGTGAGGCGTGGTGCAGACCAATGCACGCCGTCCCAAGATGTTCGATACTGCACGAAGGTCGAAGAGGCTGAGCAGCCCGCCCCGCCTGCATTCACCGACCATAACCAGTATTGATCGCCAATTTTGGCGACCGTCGGCATGACTACCTGGTAGTCTGGTGCGTGAATCACACGCTCCGGCGTGCTCCAGTGCAACCCATCGATTGATATCGTCCGTATTACATCAGTAAAGTGAAATTGGTCTTCGGAGATGTAATAGAGCCAAAGCTGGTCGGAAATGCGGTCGTAAAAAAGACTTGAATCTGCCAAATGAGAATGGGGAGTCGGTTTCTGTATTGGATTGGTTCCTCCGGGAGGACCTGACCAATGCTGCCCGTCATCAGAAACCAAGATTGAGGGATTCTCGTCTTCCGCATCGCTATGGGGATACGGTGCCACTACCATCCAGTATGTAAATCCACGCCATGGAGGCGAGAATTTAACAATTGACGGTTCGGTGACTTGGCCGGAACCGTCAGGAGTGGGTATGGTCAGAGGAGCGGCAGCATTTGGCAGCACTCCCGCGTCTTGGGCGGAAGCACCTGTCGAAGACGCGACAATGAGTGCGAACATCGAGAAAATCAAATGTCGCAGTCGCACAGCCTAGCTGAGAACACAAGAACACGCAAAAAGTTGCGAACTGGCCGGGAAAGTTCTGTGCAAAGTGCAGCTAGAAACATAGGCAAAACTTGCGCAAAGAACCCTGCCAAATCCGAGTCAATTTGCTCTTTCCGAGAGCGTAAATGCAGCCGAATCAACACGAGTTAGCTCATCTAATCTGAGTTAAGCGCCCACTCAACAGAGGCTATAGTCTAGCAAAGGAAACGTTTCTGCTTGGTTCGCGCCGTGATAGCCTAGTTCTCGCGGCGTGCCGGGCGAGCCCGCCTTTACTGCCGCGCCGGTCACCCGATGGCGTTCGATTCCAAACCTGCCAAGACACCTGTACTCCCTTCAGAGAAAGGGACTTCTGACCCTCAGGATGCGCAACTTTTTCCCTCTGGCAGGGTTGATTCTGATGTGAGCAGCATCGCCATCGATCGCGGGGTGCTCGCGATGGGGGGCGGACCTCGCCAGCCCCAGCTTGCGGTCGAGGCGGGCGTGTCTGGCGAACTGACTGATGCGCAGGTGATGCTCAAAGTGAAGGCTGGCGACGATTCGGCTTTCGACTACCTGGTGCAGAAATACCGTCGACCGATGATGAGTTTTATGTACCGCATGGCGCATAACGCGGCGGTGGCGGAGGATCTGGCGCAGGAGGTTTTTCTGCGCGTCTATCGCTCGCGCGAGAACTACGAAGCCAGCGCCAAGTTCACCACTTGGCTCTATCGCATTGCCACGAATCTGGCAGTGAATCATGCGCGCGATACGCGGCAGGAACGGCCGGAGAATACGGTCAGCATCGACGAGCCGGATGAGGAAAGCGGACGCACTCTTGATGTGCCCGACGCTGCGCCAACCGCAGAAGAGAATCTGGTGCGGCGAGAACGGCTGGCGGCAATCCGGCAGCGTGTTGAAGCTTTACCGGAGCGACAGAGGCTTGCAGTTGTTATGCATAAATATCAGCAAATGGATTACCGGCAGATCGCCGATGTGTTGAAGTTGAGTGAATCCGCCACTAAGTCATTGCTGTTTCGCGCGTATGAAACTCTGCGCGAGCAGTTGAAGGAGTTTATTTAGGGATGGACGCGGGCAGAGCGCCCGCGCCACGTTGGGAAAAGGACGCAATCATGAAGTGTAATGAAATTCGCGAATTGATGCCGGACTTGGCCGCCGGCCTGAACGCGGTTACGCCGGAGATGAAAACCCATCTTGATTCCTGTGCCGAATGCGCGGGGAAGCTGGAGGCCTTCCGCCAAACCATGTCGCTGCTCGATGAATGGCGGGCACCGGAGCCGTCTCCTTATTTCGACGTGCGCCTGCGCGCGCGCTTGCGTGAAGAGTTGCAAAAGCAGGCGAGCGGATTCCTGCAGTGGTTGCGGCGGCCTGCGCTGGCCATTTCGTTTGCCGTGCTGATGGTGGTTAGCGTGACGCTGGTGCGGTTTACCGGATCCGGCTCCAAGCATGGTCCTCAGCAAATCGCGAGCGTTCCTGCAGAGCCGGGCACGGCCGTTGGCGATTTACAGGCCTTGGATAAGAATCATGACTTGTACTCGGACTTCGATGTGCTCGATGATCTGACAGTGCAACAGGATGTGACCGCGAATCCGTAGAACGATTCTCTATCCTTCGCCAGGAAGACCGGGGAAATGGGTACACGAAATTCCACCACTGCACGGCTGCTCATCGTGAGCCTTGCTCTCGCGACGCCGGTGGCCGCCCAGAAGCATCAGCCACCGCGAGCGCAGCAGCGGGCTGAACGACGTGAAGAGCGGCAGGCCGCCAGACCGCCGCAACCGCCGGCTCATCATGCGGGGGAATGGCTCCGGCAACACAAAGGCGTGCCTCCCGATCAACAGCAGAAAGCTCTGGAAAGTGATCCTCAGTTCCGCAACTTACCGCCGGAGCGGCAGCAACGATTGCGTGATCGCTTGCAGCGCTTTAATAGCCTGCCGCCGCAACGTCAGGACCGCATTCTCAACCGGATGGAAACTTGGGAGCACCTGACTCCTGGGCAGAAGCAGCAAGCGCGGCAAGTCTTTGGCCAGCTACAGCAGCTTCCTCCTGACCGGCGCCGCATGGTGGGCACTGCCATCCGCGATCTTCGAGCCATGCCTCCCGAACAGCGCCAGGAAGTAATTGAGTCCGAGCGCTTCAAGAGCATGTTCTCGCCGCAGGAACGCGATCTACTGACGAATGCCAGCCGGCTGCCTCTCGCGCCAGCTGAGAGTCAGAACGAACAAGGGCCGGAAGAGTGAGGCGATCCGCGAAGACGGACCTCAACTAAATCTCGTAGTCTTCCAGAGTACTAATCCGCACGCGAAAAGCAGAATCAGCATTGCAACTACCAAGCCGGTCACCGCGCCCAAGCTAAGCTGAATAACCGGCTTACGCGCCATCAAAGCAAAGCCCACAATCACAGCGGCCGAAATAGCCGCCAAAGTCCAGTCCAACCACGTACGATGTGCCGCTTTCTCGTAAGCTTTGCCGGTCATTCCAGCAAGCACGTAATCGTGGTCGAGGCCGTAACGGCGCGATTCCCGTAATGCGGCATCTTGCCACCACACGTGTTCCCGCTGCGTCGTAGATGAGACCGCCACGGCGCAAGCACCCAGAGCCATGATGATTGATCCACCGATGACCTCCGCGTAGATTGTGTGGGATCCGCCTCGCAGTTCTGAGAATGCCATAACGCCCCATAACAGTCCCCAGAGCTGGTTTGTATTCGAAAGAGGAATGCCTCGGCTAACGCCGATGTACTTGACGGCGTACTGCTGAAAGATGTCCCCGATCACCCACATGAAACCGCCGAGCAACAGCCAGAACAGCAGGTTACGGTTCATTGCCAATTGTGCCCAGAACGAGTTAGCACCGCCACAATATACGATCGCGAGCGAGGTCATCATCCCTAACTCACCGATTGCAAAGAACGTCACAAAGGAAAGCGGATTCATCCCTGTGAGGTACGCCTTCCGATAGGGGATGTACATGGTCCCCCAGAGCACACCCGCGCCCAATGCTCCAGCGATTCCAAGGTAGGCTCGCCCATGCGACTGAGTGGACGAAGCGGCAGCCAGAAGCGCTGCGCCGGCAAACATGAGTACTGCACCACCGACCACTCCCAACCAGCGGGCGCGTCCGCAAGCTCGCAACTCGTTAAACAGAATGAAACCCCAGAAGATTCCCAGCAGACTATTCGAGTTCCACAGTGGAAACGCGATGCTAAGCCCGATGTTGCGGATAGCAAAGATGGTGAGCGTATTCGCCACTGCCCAAATGCAGCCCGCCAGAAGACCCCATACGATCAAGTGTGGAGTTTTACGTATGTCTTGGCGAACTTGTGAGGTGCCTTGCAGCAGCGCCGGCACAGTCCAGCGCGCCAGGAAGACACCGAGCACCATCATGAATGAAATCACAATGGGACTTACATTGATTGAAACTAGTTTTGTGGGTGCCTCTGCCGCACCCAGCCATGCTCCGGCAGCGAACCCGCATTGGGTTCCCAAGCCGTGCAGGTGCCTCAAACGGCTTCGGCTCGTATTAGCCGTAAGCGCGTCGCTCCGCAAGTCGACATTCGTCATTGGCTGATCCATTTGAGCAGGAATAGGCCAAGTATCAGAACCGCGAAGGGAATCCAAAACTGCGGGTCGGAAAGAACAGTAGCCAGCAGCGAACGCTTAGCGGATCTCATGTTTGTGTACGTCGATCAGATGAAGTCAATCGCTCCTGGATGAAGGAGTATACGCTGGAATCCGCAAACCACCTCCAGCTCGGGAATCGGCATCTACTACAAGTCTTCAGATGTGAGGTGTGATATGGCTGACGCTCTACGGATCACAATCGAAGAGTTGCGCAGCAGGATGGAAGCCGGAGAAGACTTCACCATCATTGACGTTCGCAATCCACAAGCCTGGGCTCAATCGGACGTGATGTTACCGGAGGCGATCCGCCTTCCAGTGGAGAAACTAGAAGAGAACCTGCCCAAGATTCCTAAAGGAAAACCCATTATCACTTACTGCACTTGACCGGATGAAGGATCCAGCGCCAGTTTGGCGCAGAAATTACAACAACGCGGATATCAAGACGTCTGGGCGCTCCGGGGCGGACTTGACGCGTGGCGGAACGCAGGGCTGCCGTTGCAGACAAAGGCCAGGGCCGCATAGAAGACTCTTCCGTGTCAGGCAAAAGGCATTGCTTACTGCCGCAACAAATTTTTCGCCACGAACAGCACATTTGCCGGTCGCTCCGCCAGCCGGCGCATGAAGTAGGGATACCACTCGGTCCCGAACGGGATGTAGACGCGCATGCACCAGCCTTCTCGCGCTAGGCGCCGCTGCAAGTCGCGGCGGATGCCGTAGAGCATTTGAATTTCAAACGCATCGCGCGGGATATTTTCCCGAGTGGCAAACGACTTGGCCTGATTGATGATCTTTTCATCATGCGTGGCCAGGCCGTGATAAATCCCGCTCTTCATCAGGATTTTCATCAGCTTCACGTAGTTGGCGTCAACCTCGGATTTGGCTTGGAACGCGATATCGGGTGGCTCTTTGTAGGCTCCTTTGCACAAGCGAATGCGAATGCCTTTGCCTAGCAGCTTTTCGATGTCGCTCTCCGCGCGACGCATATAGGACTGGATGACCGCACCTACGCATCCCTGATTTCCAGGAATGCGGTGAAGTTCGTACACGAAGTCGAGAGTGCGCTGAGTGTAGGCAGAGCCTTCCATGTCCACCCGAACGAAATTCCGCGGATTCGAGCTGGCCGCTTTGGCGACTAATCCTCCTGCTAACTCACGAGCTAAGTTTTCATTTACATCCAGACCCATGTGCGTCAGCTTGAGGCTGATATTGGCATTGAGTTTGCGAGCGGAAATCTCGTCGAGCAGTTGACGGTACAGGTGGGCGCTGGCACGGGCCTCCTCGGCATTGCTCACGTTTTCGCCAAGATTATCGATGGAGACGCTCAGGCCGCTCTGGTTCACGGCGCAGGTGGCGCGGAGCACGTCGGCAACCTGGGTTCCGGCGACGAAGCGAGCTGAGATTCGCTGCCCGATCGCAGAACGCTCGGCGAGAGCGCGTAAGTAGCGGCTTTCGGAAAGAGAAATGAAAAGCGCCCTCAGCACGGGAATCCTTCGCAGGGGTGCCCCTTTCCGGGCGGCAATAATTCCTGCGGGTGCATTTGCGGTAAGAGCAAGTACCAAGAAGGCCCCTCGGCGTCGCTTAGAGCGATCTCTGATACACGAATAAAAGCCTCAGGCCGATGGGCGTAGCGCCCGCGGATCGTAGTCACAGCAATTTTGTATCACACCGTGGAAATGGTCAGCCTGATGGGCACAGTCACTTGGGATCGAAGCTGAACTCGATCGGCTCGTGAGTTTCGTGCGTGGCCGGTTCCCATCGCCATTTCTGGACGGCGTTTTCCGCCGCCTGCACCAGAACCGGGTGACCACCCTTTACCGCGACCGACTTCACGACGCCGTTTGGGGCAACCAAGGCCTCGATCCGTACCGTTCCTTTCAAATTCATGGTCCGGGCGAGTTGGGGATAGGACGGCACTATACGGTTCACCACCTTGCGCTTTCCTACCGGCTGCTCCTCTTGCTGAGCGAAGGAATGCGCAGGGATGAGGGCTGCCGCCCAAAGTAGAACCAATAGCGCAACTGACCGACGATGCGTCATATGGGAGGTAACTACGTCCGCAGGTTATTGGTAATGCTGAAACTGGTAAAGATGACGAGAGTAATCAGCAAGAGTTCCGACTGGGGAAAGGACTGCGCGTCAACGCGTTGGAAGGATACTTAAATCGTCCGGGGTTGAAAAAGCATTTCCCCCCGCGGGTAGAATCTGGGTTTATGAGCAGGCCGGATGGCACGAGGAGCGACACACGAGTTTATTGGTTTGGGGCTGGCCTGGGGCTGTGCGCGGGCTTCATAGATGCCAAATTCGGTGATCTGCTGCTGACCGCGCTGTTTGTACTTGCTTCCACGATGCTGCTGGGGGCGCTGCGGCCGGAGCGGCCATGGAGGTGGACGGTTGTCGTCGGCATATTCGTTCCAGTGGTGCAGTTGGCCGCTTATTTATCGCTGACTCAGAAGCCATACCAGGCTCAAATTTACGAATCTTTCCTGGGATTTCTCACTGGCATCGCGGGCGCCTACGGCGGCGCGCTGGGGCGGAGAGCGTTCGAGGTTTTGTTCGCGGCGAAGTAGTTTGAGCAATTAGCAGTAAGCATTCAGCCGCTGAATACTGACCGCACAAAAGTCTCGGATAACCACAAAGTTACTCCCGTTTCCACAGCAGTAAAAGGTATGCTGCCTCGCATGGGAGTTTCGGTCTCGGTGCTGGCCTCCGGCAGCCGGGGAAATTGCGCCATTGTGTGCAGTTCGAGCACTCGCATTCTTGTGGATGCCGGCATCTCCTGCCGTGAAACTTTCAAGCGCATGAAAGCTGCGGGAGGTGATCCGCGCATGCTATCTGCGGTTCTCATCACGCACGAGCATTCCGATCACGTTTACGGTCTCCGCATTCTGGCAAAGAAACTCAGCGTCCCCATCTTCATGACCGGAGCCGCGCACCAAGCCTGGACGCGTTCGGTGCGCGAGGAAACCGGCGAGAAGCCCGAAGTCGCGAAGCTCGAAACGTTCTTCTCCGGCCGCAGCTTTCAAATTGGTGATATCGCCGTCACACCCTTCA
>Ga0209472_1000994_pt1 | contig 16619 bp, 13 predicted proteins | sample GraSoiAngelo_130_FD_185887 | JGI IMG/M metagenome (GOLD analysis project Ga0209472, IMG submission 185887) | Grasslands soil microbial communities from the Angelo Coastal Reserve, California, USA - 14_0929_02_20cm (SPAdes) (version 2) | ecosystem: Environmental > Terrestrial > Soil > Grasslands ...
CATCCCAGCCGCGGAGATTGCCAAGGCGCTCGGGACGTTCCGCAGCGTGAAGCGCCGAATGGATGTGAAGGCCGAAATCGGGGGAGTCTTGGTGATTGATGATTTCGCACATCATCCGACGGCGGTGAAAGCCACCATCGAGGCCGTGCGCGGACGCTGGCCCGCACGCCGGCTCTGGGCCATTCTCGAGCCGCGGTCAAATTCTATGCGCCGCAAAGTGTTTCAGGAGGCGCTGCCAAAGGCGCTCGCCCTCGCCGACCGCGTCATTCTCGGCGGCGTTTTTCGCGCCCAGCAATTGGGCGGCGAGAATCGCCTTGACCCCGAGACGGTTGCAGAAAGCGTCCGTACGCTCGGCAAAGACGCTCGCGTTTTTCACAGCTCGGACGCCATCGCGGAGCATCTTGGTGCCGAGGCCAAACCGGGCGATCTCCTTCTCATCATGTCCAACGGCAGCTTTGATGGCTTGTGCGAAAAAGTTCTGAAGAAACTTGGCACGATTGTTCAACTTGCGGGCGAGGCGAAAACCCGGTGATCTTAACTCTGGGTCGGCGCACTCTGCGAATTTTGGCGCTCCTGTGCTTCCTGTTTCTTCTCCTATCTGGCTCCTCCAGCAGCGCCGTCATCCGATACGAAGTGTCGCTTGCACACCCGGAACAGCATCTCTTCCACGTGACGATGACCATTCCCAATGTCGTGAAAGAAGTCACCGTGCGGATGGCGGCATGGAACGCCCTCTATCAGATTCGCGACTTCAGCAATCACGTCCAGAATGTTGCGGCCCTTGCCGGTACAGAAATATCGTCCATTGAAAAGCTGGATAAGCAATCCTGGAGGGTAACGGGGAAGGGGACCATTGCGATCCGCTATGATAGCTATTGGGATGAAACCGGCCCATTCGACTCGCAGCTCAATGGCGAGCACGCCTTTATCAATCCCGCGATGATCCTGATGTACGTCCCCGATCGCCGGTCCGAACAGACCCTCCTCGAAATGCCGGATGTCCCCTACCAATGGCAAGTTGCTAGCCCTTCGCTCGCAAGCGCGTTGCAAGTAAGCGGTGTCAGAGTGTTTACGATCATGGCAAAGACCTACGACGAGCTTGCGGACGGGCCGATTGAGATCGCGAAGTTTCAGGAGTTTGACTTGCCCGGAGTATCGCCCCACGTCGAGGTTGTAATTCACGGAGACAACTGGAAAAAGAAGCGGGTTGAGGAGGACCTGAAGCGCATCTGTCAGTACGAACTGAAGCTCATGGGCGGAGCTCCATTCGAACGCTACACGTTCATTCTCCACTTTGGCAAAGGGACCGGCGGCGGTGGCATGGAGCACGCGAACTCGACCGCGATTGGCGTCCATTCGGATGAATACTTGCCGGGTGTCGCGGCACACGAGTTCTTTCATCTGTGGAATGTGAAGCGCATCCGGCCAGCCTCGCTGGATCCCGTGGATTTTACGAAGGAGCAATATACGCGCGCTCTGTGGTTTGCCGAAGGCGTCACGAACACGTACGGTTCCTACACGCTCGTTCGAAGCGGCATCTGGAGCAAAGAGCAGTTCTACGCGGACCTCGGCGAACAGATCACCGAGCTGGAAGGCCGCCCGGCAAATCGCTGGCAGAGCGCGGAGCAATCCAGCCTCGATGCCTGGCTGGAAAAATATCCTCTCTACAATCAACCCGAATTTAGCGTCTCGTATTACACCAAAGGGCAGGTGCTGGGAGACTTGCTCGACATTCTCATTCGCGACCGAACCGGCAATGCGAAAAGCCTGGACGATGTCTTGCGCTTGATGAATACGAATTTTGCAAAGCAGGAGAAAACGTACCGAGACAGTCTGGACGTCCAACTGACCGCGGAGACCGTCGGCGGCGGGTCGTTTGAGGAATTTTTCCGGAAATATGTGGCGGGCACGGACCCTTTCCCCTATCAGCAGATCCTGGCGTTGGCAGGCCTGGCTCTGCGAACCGTGGAGCGCCGGCGACCGGCGCTTGGCTTCTTCGCGGAGCACGATCCGAGCGGTCCTTTCCTCGTGAGCACGGTCGATTCCGAAGGCCCTGCGGCCCAGGCTGGCTTGCGGGCCGGGGATGTCATCCTCAGCTGGAATGGTGGCGAGGTGCCCAGGCGTGTGGAGCACTGGCTTCAGGAGCAAAAGACCGGCGATCTGCTGAAGCTGCGGGTTCGCCGGGAAGACAAGGAGATTTCGCTCGAATTCCGGCTCGGTGAGAATAACGAGACCCTTTACGAGGTCATGGAGGTTTCGCACGCCGGTGAAAAGGCGCGCCACATTCGAGAAGGGATGCTTCGCGGCGAGACCAGCGCGATCCCCATTCGTTAACGATGCGGTCGATTCCATGTTCCGCTTGACCAGCGGCGTGGGATTCGAGAAAGTTTTGCCTGCCCATGCTCCGGACTCTTTTTATCGGCGTCTTCTTGTCTCTGTACATCCTGCTCGTCGGGCCGCCGCTGCTGGTCTACACTCTGATCACCCGCAATCCTGACCCGATTTACTGGGCGGGCGTGAAAGGCGTGATGTTTTTTGTCAGAGCCGTTGGCGTGCGGGTTCACGTCCGGGGCCTCGAGCGTATCCCTCCGGGCGTTTGCCTTTTTGTCGCGAATCACACGAGCTCAGCCGACGCGCCCGCAGTTGTTGGCGCCATTCCTCGAAGGATCGCCATTCTTCTAAAAGAATCACTTTTCAAATGGCCCATCGTGGGACAAGCTTTCTTGGCGGCTCAGTTCATCCCGGTCAATCGAAGCGCCCGCGAGTCGGCAATTTCGAGCGTCGAGAAGGCCACGGAAGCTCTCAAGGCCGGGCAATCGTTTTTGATCTACCCCGAGGGCACGCGCAGTCCGGATGGCCGCCTGCAGGAGTTCAAAAAAGGTGCGGTTATGATGGCGATTAAAGCGGGCGTGCCGATCGCCCCGATGGTATGCTGCGGTGCGCACCGTGTTATGGAGAAGCGCTCCTTGGTCATTCGCCCGGGTGAAATTCTTGTCGAGTTTCTCGAGCCCATCGATGCTTCCAAGTATTCCTTAGAGGAGCGGGATGCCCTGAACGAACACGTTCACGACGTCATGGCTGGGGGCCTGCCCCCGGACCAGCGGCCAGTTGGTTTTCCTGGGCCCGCAGCCGGAGTATCAGCATCCTGATTTGCCGGCCCTGCGCGTGTTTTCAGCGTGACTTCAGCTTCTCTACTTCCGCTTCCAGCTCGCGAACACGCTTTTGCAGATCGGGCATCCGATTGAGCGCCGCCGCATTCTTCAGCCATTGCCGATGGTCCACGCAAGGGCTGCCTGAATAGTGAGTGTTCCCAGCGAGGTCGTGCGGTATGCCACTTTGGGCCGTGATCATCGTGCGATCACCGATGGTGACGTGTCCTCCCGAGCCGACTTGCCCGGCAAGAATGCAATCGCTGCCCACCTTCGTCGATCCGGCGAGCCCCACCTGGCCGCAAAGCAGGGTGTTGGCGCCAACGCGTGAGCCATGGCCAACGAGGACAAGGTCGTCGATTTTGGCGCCGCCTGCGATGCGGGTCTCCCCGATGGTAGCCCGGTCGACACAGGAGTTAGCCTGCACCTCGACGTCGTCTTCGAGCACCGCGGGGCCCGCCTGAAGCATTTTGTGCCAAGTACCGTCTCTCTGTTTGGCAAAACCAAATCCGTCGCCGCCAATCACCACGCCGTTCTGCAATATGACGCGGTTGCCAAGGCGGCAAAACTCACGCACGACGGCGTGCGCGTGCGAGAAGAAATCATCGCCAATCTTCGCACCGCGATAAATTGTAACGAAACTGTGTAGCACGGCGTTGCGCCCAATTTCGACGTCTTCGTCAACATAACAGTAGGGCCCAACATGCGCCACTTCGCCAATCCTTGCGCTTTTCGCGATGATCGCCGTCGGATGAATCCCCGGCGCATAGCGTGGCGGCTGATAGAAAAGCTCGATCGCCTGTGCAAATGCCAAATAGGGATTGCCGGAGCGCAGCGCCGCAAGCGCCGGCAGCGACGCCTCCCGCTCCAGGGTAATTCCTTCTTCGACGAGTACGGCCGAGGCGCGCGTTGTTTTCAGCAGCGGAAAGTAGCGCCGATTCGCAAGGAACGTGATCTGCCCCGCCTCGGCATGCTCGATTCCTGCCACACCGCGAATCTCGAGTTCCGGGGGACCTTCCAATCGGCATCCCAATTTCTGCGCAACTTCAGAAAGTTTCATGGAGAGGACTCCTCAGTTCTTTGTGGGGCTGTCTGCGAGTCTTGCACAGGCCAAAGAGGGAAGTACAGCCGGCCTCGAAGCTATTCGTTGAAAAGGCGGGGCTGCGAAGCCGCGGCAGCAGCGGCGGCCGGCTTGCGGCGCGCGACGCCCACGACCCCGAGAACGGTAACTTCAGAGAGCGCGGCACGCGGAACAAAGATACGGTCCGTGGAAGAGTTCAGGTCCGGCGATGTGATTTGCAACCCGTTATCCAGCAGCGACAGCAGGTCGTTCGGCACAACGCCTTCCTGTGTTTCTCCGTCCTTGTAACGCAACTTCACCCATAATCCGTCCAGCTTAGGCCGGCTCAGAAAGGCCTTGCGCTCCGGTTCGAATTCGTCGGAAAACTCACGCACGAAATAGATGGACCGCACTCCCGCCAGCGGAACCTCTAGGTGTTCCCCCTCCGGGGTTAACAGATCAAGGGGATCAGTCCGCCCCAGCTGCCCTGGGTTCAGGTAGCCGCGCAAGGGCTTCTTGTCGGCGAGCACAACGATAACTTTCTTGTGCGTTGAGGCATGGGCTCTATTTTTCAAATTTCCGCGTTCCCCGGTCCAGAGAAGACCCAGATTTGCGAATCGGCAAAATGTATGTTATGTTAAGTACGTTTTTCCTGTCAACTCATTGTTTTCATTAGGGTTAGGGCCCCGGAGCACTGCCCTTTGACCGATAAAAAGAGCATCCTCAAATCGGCCTCGATCATCTCCCTGGTCACTATCGTCAGCCGAATTCTCGGTTACGTACGTGAGCAACGCATAGCCCTCCTGCTCGGAACAACTGCGGCAGCGGACGCTTACAATCTTGCCTACCGGATCCCCAACCTATTCCGTCGACTGGTCGCTGAGGGATCGATGACGGCCTCGTTCATCCCGGTCTTCACCACGTACATGCGGGAAAAGACTAGAGAGGAGGTTTGGGAATTTGCGAATCGGCTTTTCTGGACGCTGGCTCTTGTTGTGGCGGTGATCACTATACTCGGGATGGTCTTTTCGCCCGCGGTGGTCCACTTGTTTGCCGGAAAAAACATCGCCGAAGCCCAAGCGATAGAGCTGAACCGGATCGTATTTCCTTACCTGTTTTTCGTGGCCTTGGCAGCGCTCGCGATGGGTATATTGAACTGTTTCCATGTCTTTGGCCTACCCGCAGCGACTCCGGTCTGCCTGAATCTAGCAACCATCCTGTTTACCTTCGCCGTGGTCCGCAGCCATTTCAAGGACTCAGCAACGGCCATCGTGGTCGGAGTGCTTGTGGGGGGGGTACTGCAGTTCCTGATACAGGTACCACTCCTGGTAGAAAAGGGCATGAGGTTCAATTTCGGGCTTTCCTTTTCACATCCTGGGATCAGGAACGTAGCTCGACTGATGATTCCAAGGTTGTTTGGAATCGGGATCGGACAGATTAATCTGTTCGTTGATACGCGATTTGCAACGGCAATTGTTATGCCCATTGGAAGTTTGGCGGCGCTGACGGTTGCGGACCGTGTTATGGAGCTGGTCCTTGGGGGATACGCAATCGCCGTGGCCACGGCGATCCTGCCCATGATGTCTCATCAGGCGGCGGCCAAGGACTACGAATCGCTGAAGAAGACGCTGGCGTTCTCCGTGCGCATCGTGGCCTTCATCACAATACCTGCGGCCCTGGGACTGATGATTCTGCGTGAGCCGATAATCAGGGTGTTGTTCCAGCACGGGCAGTTTGTTGCGGAGTCTACGCGTTTGACGGCAAGAGCTTTGCTCTACTACGCCGTAGGTTTGCCGGCGTTGGCAACCGTAAAGCTGGTAGTGCCAGCCTTTTATTCGACAGGAGACACGAAAACACCTGTCATAGTCGCGTCGATTTCGCTGGGCATCAACATTTTGCTGAACATCATTTTTCTGCAATTTTTCTTCAAGCGCGTGCAAAATGGAGGTCCCGCGCTGGCGACAGCCATCGCCTGCTTTTTTGATTTCTTCGCACTGTTTGTTATTTTTCGCTTGCGCTACGGGGCAATGGGAACGATGGAGATATTGCGATCCTTCGGAAAGACCTCCTTGTGTGCGAGTATCATGGGAGTAGCGTGCTGGTTCGGAAATTACTACACCACTTTTACGATCCACTCGCGCTTCCTCGTGCAGCTGCTCGTTTTTGCCGGCCTGATCATCGGAGCGACAGCCCTTTATCTCGCCCTCGCCTGGCTCTTCCGCTGCCATGAAATCGAGGAAGTCTATGGAATTGCCACGCGGCGCACCGTCGGCCCCAGTGACGGATACCTGGAGCCCTGATGGAAATTACAGCAACCATTTCGTCGTTCTTGACCCACGTGCGGGTGGAGAAGGGGCTGTCTTCCAATACCGTATCCGCGTATCGTCGCGATCTCGTAAAATTCGATGAATTTGCCCGCAAGCGCAAGCTCAGCCTCGAGGCCGTCACCCGCGACGCTCTCGTCGATTTCCTCGCGGGTCTGTACCGGCAGAAGTTGGAGAGCAAGACCGTGGCCCGGCACCTGGTCACCCTGCGTAACTTTTTCCGTTTCGCCCAGATTCAGGACCTGATTCCGGAAGATCCTTCCGTCAACCTCGAATCGCCGAAGGTCCGGCGTTCCTTGCCGGGCTATCTCCGACTCGAGGAAGTCGAGCGCGTGCTCAGCCAGCCCGATGTCAAGACTCCTCTCGGCTTGCGAGACTGCGCCATGCTCGAGGTTTTGTACTCGACCGGCTTGCGTGTATCGGAGCTCACGGGGTTGCGCGTCACGGATCTCGATGCCAAAGTCGGCTGTGTTCGTTGCATCGGCAAAGGCGACAAGGAACGCATTGTTCCCGTTGGCAAGAAGGCGCTCGCCATCGTCGAAAAGTATCTCCGCGACGCCAGGCCGAAGCTGCTCGGCAAAGTCGCCGGCAATCCCACATTGTTCGTGAATCGCCGCGGCGCGCAGTTGAGCCGGGTCGGCGTGTGGAAGATACTTTCGGCCTATGGACGGCAAGCGGGCATGCGCATGGCTCTTACGCCGCACATGCTGCGGCACAGTTTTGCCACGCATTTGCTCGAGCGCGGAGCGGATCTAAGGTCCGTGCAACTCATGCTCGGGCATGCCGACATTTCGACCACCCAGATTTACACCCACGTCGTCGAGGAGCGTTTGAAGCAGATTTACAAAGCGCATCACCCGCGTGCATAACGCGGCTGGCCAGGAAAACTCATTGCGGGTGCCTCCGCGGCGGTCAGCACGGACACCCTGAAGCAGAAGGAGCGCAATGCCAGACTATATGTTTTTGCTGGAAAGCCGGCTCTCGCCGGAACAACGCGCCGTGATGTTGCGCGTGCAGGAACTCTCCGCCGCACTCGGATTCAATGTGTATCTGACGGGCGGAACCGTCCGCGACCTTGTTACCGGCGCTTCCCTCCGCGATCTCGATTTCACCGTGGAGGGGAATCCCTCGAAGATCGCTCACGAACTTGAAAAAGGTGGCGCCAAAATCCTCTCCGAGGATGAAAAGCTTCGCCACGTCGAAGTGCTCTTCGCCGGCGACTGTGAGGGCAGCATCTCCGCCGCCCGTGACGACCACTACGTTCGTCCCGGAACGCGTCCCGAGATTCGCTGGTCCACCATCATGGAAGATCTGCGCCGCCGCGATTTCTCCCTCAATGCCATCGCCATTTCCCTGAACCCCGCTTCGCGCGGCTTGCTGCTCGATCCCACCAACGGCCTCTCCGATATCGAGCGTGCCGAAGTGCGCGCCCTCACCATTCACAGTTTCACGAATCAGCCGGTCCGTTTATTGCGGGTCCTGCGGTTCGCGGCGCGCATGGGCTTCAAGATCGAGCAGCGCACCCAGGAATGGTTTGACCTGGCTATCGAACGCAATCTCCAGCAGACCATCACGCCGGAAGATGCCGGCGGTGAGCTTCGCGCCGTTGCCCGCGAGGAACGGCCCTCCGTCGTGCTGAAGGCTTGGGAAGAGCACGACCTCCTCGAGGCCGTCAATCCCGTGCTGGCTAAAAAACATCCCGCTTACGACGCCATCGGCCGCCTGATGAAGGTGCGCGAGGACCTGTTCACCGCGGGCTTTCGCCCGCGTCTCGCCGCCCCGATGCTCCTCGCCGTTCTGGGACGATTGAAAGACCGGGAACAGGCCAACGTTCTCTCTAAGGCCGGATTCCGTTCCGCAGAATCGGAGGCCGCGCTTGGTTTTGAGGAAGAATCGTTGGAAGCCCAGAAGGAGCTCGTTGGGCGCAAGATGAATGCGTCTGTCGATGCTTTCCGGTTCCTCGAAAAACTTCCGCTCGACCAGATCGCCTACCTGATGGCGGAGTCCAATAAATCAGCCGCCCTCTCGAAAATTCGAGCCTTCCTGAACAAGTGGCGCCCGGTTCGCAACGCTCTTCCAGTTGTGGCCACCGAGCTCGAAGCGCTTGGCATGCCACGTGGAACAAAGTTCGACCAGATCGTCGAACAAGTCTTCGCCTTGCAACTCACCGGCCGCGGCAAGACGCGCGAAGAGCGCGAAAAAATTCTGCGAAAGCTCAGCGGCATCAAGGAACCGCCGAAAAAGAAAGAGAAGGAAAAGAAGCCGGCAAAGGGCGTTGACAAGGCTCATGCCGCCGCGGCCATGGGCGACGCCGCTCATAAGAAGCACGCGGCCGCAGAAATAGAGGCGATGAAACACGCGGCCAAAGGGAAACCTGCCTCCCCGAAGCCCCACGCGAAGCGCGCCGCCCCGGCATCTCATGGCAAGAGCGCCGCCTCCAGCAAGAAGAGTCACGCGCGCAAGTAGCGCGCCGGTTTGGCGGCCGCCCGCCGCCTATCTGAACCTAGCAACATCGCTATCTGAATCGTTTTCTAAGTTTTCTATTACATCGCGAGTCTGCTGTTGGGCTCGGTTCTTGGGGCCATCAGGGGCATCTCGGAACGGGACCGGCGAATCGGAACTGGGCTCGCAGATAATCGTTGGCTGAGCCCGTTATTGGTCCGTTTTGGCGTCCTCGCCTTTCTTGAAGAAGCCCCTGTGTGGTACGAGGCATTGCACCAGAAAACCGGTAATGAGCGCACCTTCGACTGAAGTGCAGATGAAGCAGGGAGCTGGATTCTACACGGGCGAACTCAAGAGCTACGGGATCGTCTCCGATTCGGAGCCGCACAAAGACTTCCTGCTGGTTAATGCGGCCACTAAGAAAACCGAGGAAAGTGCTTGTGTCCCCATGGATGTGGACGGCGTTCTGCTCAATTTTGCCGATGCGGAATCTATGGCCGTCATCAAGGAGAAAAGTGTGTGAGTGCCTCCGGGCAAGCCATCTTGGCGAATCGAAAGATTAGCGCTTTGAATTGGTGCGGAGCATATCGACTTTTTCCTTATCCTGTTAGAATCGAGTTCCATGAGCCAACCGCAGTTCGTTCATCTTCACGTTCACACCGATTACAGCCTGCTCGATGGGGCTTGCGAAACCTCCGAGCTTTTGGATGAAGCGTCCCGCCAGAAGATGCCCGCCGTGGCCATCACCGACCATGGCAATCTCTTTGCCGCTGCCAATTTCTTCTATGAAGCCAGCAAGCGCGACGTCAAGCCCATCATTGGCTGCGAAGTCTACGTGGCCAAGGGCAGCCGCCATGACCGCGGCGAAAAAACGAATGGCGGCAACGGCCAGGATCGCGGCGACGCCGAACCCGGAATGCGCGGCTCAAATCATCTCGTGCTCCTCTCTGAGTCGCTCGAGGGCTACCACAATTTAATCAAGTTGGTCTCCGCCGGTTTCCTCGAAGGCTTCTACTACCGCCCCCGCATTGACTACGATTTGCTTGCCAAACATAGCAAAGGCCTCATCGCGCTTTCCGCCTGCCTTCGCGGCCCGGTAACGGAAGCGGTCGTGGATCGGAAGTACGATCAAGCGCGCGAGAATGCTTACCGCTTGCGCGATGTTTTCGGCAAGGGAAATTTCTTCCTCGAAATTCAAGATCAGGGGTTGCCGGTCGAGAAGGATGTCAACCGCGAACTGGTCCGTCTTTCGAAAGAGACCGGTATCCCGCTCGTCGCCACCAACGATTGTCATTACCTCCATCACGAAGACGCTCACGCCCAGGAAGTCCTGCTCTGCATCCAGACCGGCAAAACCATGAGCGACACCAATCGCATGAAGTTCCAGACCGACCAGTTTTACTTCAAGAGCGCTGTGGAGATGGCCCAGGTTTTTGGCGAGCTTCCCGAAGCGTTGAGCCGTACCGTGGACATCGCTTCGCGCTGCAGCGTCAAAATCGAGCGCATCCCGAATCCTTTCCCGGAGTTCAAAGTCCCGGAAGGGCATAGTTCCGCGAGCTATTTTGAATCGGTGGCGCGCGAGGGATTTGCCGCCCGCGTTCCGCATCTCGAGCGCCAGGCGCAGCAGGGATTCCTGCGGAATTCACTCACCGAGTACGAGCGCCGGCTCACCTCCGAGATCGAAATGATCAAGAAGATGCACTACGAGGGCTACTTCTTGATTGTCTGGGATTTTATTCACTACGCACGCGCACAAAATGTTCCGGTCGGGCCGGGGCGCGGTTCGGCGGCGGGGAGCCTGGTGAGCTACGCCCTGCGCATCACCGACGTCGATCCTTTGCAGTACAACCTGCTCTTCGAACGTTTCCTGAACCCCGAGCGCGTGTCCATGCCCGATATTGACATCGACTTCTGCATGCGGCGGCGCGGCGAGCTGATCGAATACGTGACGCAAAAATACGGCCGCGAAAATGTCGCCCAGATCATTACGTTCGGGACCATGGCGGCGAAGGCCGCGGTGAAGGACGTGGGCCGTGCCATGGAAGTTCCTTACGCTGAAGTGGATCGCCTGGCCAAGCTCATCCCGACCACCCTCGGCATTGAGTTGAAAAACGCCTTGGAAGAAGCCCCGCAACTCAAAGCGGCCATCAATAGCGATGAGCGGCTCAAGGATTTGATGGCCGTGGCGCTGCGTCTTGAAGGTTTGTCGCGGCATGCTTCCACTCACGCGGCGGGCGTAGTGATTTCTCCGAGGCCGCTTACGGACATCGTTCCGCTCTACAAGTCAAACCGCGATGAAATCACCACGCAATACGACATGAATGCGCTCGAGCGCATCGGCCTGTTGAAGATGGATTTTCTTGGCCTGACGACGCTCACCGTGCTTCACGATACCGTTCGCATGATCCAGCAGAACCGCAACACGAAAATTGATATCGACAATCTTGCTTTGGACGACGCCGAAACCTACAAGCTCTTCGCCCGCGGCGAAACCACCGCCATCTTCCAGTTTGAATCACACGGCATGCGCGACATTCTCCGTCGCTACCAGCCCACGCGCATCGAAGATCTCACCGCTCTCAACGCGCTGTACCGTCCCGGCCCCATCCAGGGCGGCATGATCGACGATTTCATCAACCGCAAACAAGGCAAGACCAAGGTCAGCTTCGAACTTCCGCAGTTGAAAGACATTCTTGAGGAAACCTACGGCGTCATCCTGTACCAGGAACAGGTGATGCAAATCGCCAATCTCCTGGCGAGTTTTTCGCTTGGAGAAGCGGACATCCTTCGCCGCGCCATGGGAAAGAAGAAGAAGGAAGAGATGGCCGCGCAGCGCGCCAAGTTCATGACCGGATGCGCTGCCAACAGGATCCCCGAGAAAAAAGCCGAGCGCATCTTTAACCTGATGGAGGAGTTTGCCGGCTACGGCTTCAACAAGTCTCACTCCTGCGCCTACGCTTTACTCGCTTATCAGACGGCTTATTTGAAAACGCATTATCCCGTCGAGTTCATGGCCGCCCTCCTGACCTCGGAAGCCGGCAACACCGAAAAAGTCGTGAAGTACATCAATGAAGCGCGCGGGATGAGCATTTCCATTCTTCCGCCCGATGTGAATGAAAGCGATCTGTACTTCACGCCCGTCGGGGAATCCATTCGCTTCGGTCTCGCCGCCATCAAGAATGTCGGCGAGAACACCGCCAGAGCGATTCGTGAATCACGTCTGAGTCAGGAAGAATTCAAATCCCTTTATGATTTCTGCGAACGTATCGAATCGCGCTTTCTGAACAAGCGTGTGTTTGAAAGCCTCATTAAGTCTGGCGCCGTGGATTCGCTTGGTCCGCGTGAATCCATGCTGGCATCCGTGGATGATGCCGTCGCCGCCCTGCAGCGCGCTTCCCGGACGCGCGAATCCGGCCAGCACGGATTGTTCGGAACCGCCGCCGCCCCGGCGCCGATGCCGTTCGAATTGCTTGAGGCTGCGCCCTGGAGCGAAGAAGAACGCCTCGCGAGCGAATACGCCATGCTCGGTTTTTACGTTTCCGGCCATCCGCTTGCCAAGTACGCTTCGCGCTTGATGGATCTGAAAACCGTTTCTCTCGATCAGGTCGAGGATCAGCGAAACGGAAAAGACATCACCGTTGCCGCGTTGATCGTCGGCACGCGTGCCATGCGTTCGAAAAAGGGCGCTCGCTGGGCCATCTTCACAATCCAGGATATGACCGGCGTTCAGGAGCTCCTCGCCTTTCCGGAAAGTTTTGCGCGCCTCGAGCAGGTCTTGAAAGCAGGCAATCCGCTTCTCCTGAAAGTTCGCGTTCAGGTGGAAGAAGCGGGCACGCGGCTGTCACTGCAAGAAGCGCGCCGCCTCGAGGAAATGGCGGTTCGCATTGAAATGCAATCGCTGAGCGAGAATGCTCTCGACCGTCTGGAGGATTTGTTTGCCGCTTCGCCGGGCTCGTGCCAAGTGGTGTTCGAATTGTGCTTGCCGGACGGCTCCATGGCCGTGCTGCAGGCGCAACAGCGCGTGAAAACCACGCCCCAATTGGTGGAAGCGGTCCGGGAGATTTGCGGCAACCACGCCGTTCGAATGGTGCCGGAATGAGCCCAAAAGAAAAAACCAAAACCGGCGCGTCGCCTCCGGGTCGTTCGAAAGAGAGCGATCGCCAAAAGGAAATCGAGCGCCAAAAAGAAATCGAACGCTTGGAAAAAGATGTCGAGGAATTGCGCCGCCTGGCCGGAAACGCGGATGCCGACGTGGAGTTGGGACGCATCCGCGAGCAGGTCGGGGAATTACGGCGAGAATTTTACACCCACCTGGGGCCCTGGCAGCGCGCGCAGATCGCGCGTCACCAGCAGCGTCCGTACACGCTGGATTTTATCGGTTTGCTGTTTACGGATTTTATCGAGCTGCACGGGGATCGCGGCTATGCCGACGACAAGGCGATCATCACGGGATTGGGAAAATTTCATGGGCGGCCCGTGGTCATCATCGGCCATCAAAAAGGCCGTGACATGAAGCAGCGGCTGGTGCGAAATTTCGGGCAGCCCAAGCCCGAGGGCTACCGGAAAGCGTTACGCGTGATGCAACTCGGGGCGAAGTTTGGGCGGCCGATTCTTACGCTGATCGATACGCCCGGGGCGTACCCGGGGATCGATGCGGAAGAACGCGGACAGGGCGAAGCGATCGCGCGAAATCTTCGAGAGATGACGCGGCTGCGAGTGCCGGTGATCGTCACGGTGACGGGCGAGGGCGGCTCGGGCGGGGCCCTGGCCATTGCCGTCGGCGATCGTGTTAACATTTTGGAAAACAGTTTCTATTCGGTGATTTCGCCGGAGGGGTGCGCTTCGATCATCTGGCGCGATTCGACGAAAGCGGAAACCGCCGCCGCGGCCATGAAGATCACGGCGAAAGATTTGAAAGAGCTGGGGATTGTGGACGAGATCGTTGCTGAGCCGGAAGGCGGCGCGCACACCGACCATGAAGGAGCAGCGCGGTTCTTGGATGAAGTGCTGGACCGGCAACTAGCGGCGCTCACGAATCAGCCCATCCGGGAACTGCTGGAGGCGCGCTACGAGAAGTTCCGCAAGATGGGACAGTTTTTCGATTTGGGCAATTGACGAGCGTGCGCGGTTCCGGCGCTCTACTCCAACGAATGGTCAGCGCCCAGTTGTCAGTTGACAGTGATGAGCACGTAAGGGCGCGGCCGGAGATGGCCGATGCTCGCTCTAGCACTCTGAAGACTCGACGGCTGCCAAGATTCTGTCGGAACTTCCATGCAGGTAAAGTTCTGCTTCAGGAATTCCATAGCTGCGGCCCCTCCCCGTGAGGATCCATAAGTGTTGCAGCTGAAGGAGATGGAATCCGGGCATCTGAAGATTGAAGTCATCTAAACTTCATGCTGGCCGAAGTCAAAATGCGAGAAGGCAGCGACTGGCAGATTGTCTCGATCATAGATGATACCTTCGACGTGGCGACCATCACACAGATATCCGAAATGGCCATAACGCAGGTTTAAAGGACATTCGTCCGTACGTGTATTGGCACGAGGCCGGCAGAATGGCGCAGATCTAGTTTCGTCCCGCAATAAAATTCACGCAGGATCCAAAAAAATAGGAGAGAAGGAAAAAGGAAAGTAAGAGAAAGGCCGGGGCTACAAAGAACGCAGGTGAGTAAAGTGGCCGCTTCCTAGGTATGCTACAACGGCGGCGAAGAGAAACTGGCTCAGATGTCGAGGGGGGGCTTGATGTAGGCGGCGCCGTGGCGGTGGAGGCCGGCGGAGGGGATGGCTTGGGAGAAGACGATGCGGATGGGAACGAAGATGGCGCCGGTGCCGGGAGTGAAGGGCACGGCAACTTCGACGCGGGTGCCTTCGGGATATTGATTGCGGCTGCGGAAGCTGAGGCCGCCCTTGGATAGATCTTCGCAGACGGCGATTTCTTCTTGAAAGCCGCGGTGGCGAATGCAGGCGAGGACGCGAGCCTTGATACGCGTGCGATTGCGGCGAGGAATAACGCGTTCTTCGACGGTGGTGCCGGGCGCGTCATCTTCAGGGCTGCGAATTTCGGATTGGGATTCGATCCAGATCGAGGGCGAGTCGCAAAGCTTGCAGACGCGCGCGATGCACTTGCGGACTTCGAAGGATTTCAACTGCAGCTCGTCGAGATAGACGACTTCGCGGCGCTGGCAGAAGCTGCATTCCATGAGAAGACGCGCGAGAGCTTCCTCGGCTTTGTGCGGAGCGGGGAAGTCGATATCCCAGAAGTCGGAGCGCGGGTCGAGAATATGAATGGCGTAGAGGAAGTTATCGGGCGGGTCCTGGTCGATTTCGGCGACCACGCGGGCGCGGGTCTTCTTCCAGTTGTCGCCTTCGAGGTCGCGGCGCAAGTGGAGTTCCTGGCCCATGGAAAGTTTTTCGGCCAGGCGGAGCACGCCGCCATTGCGGCTGACCAGCAGAGTCTCGGCGTTGTGCGTGACGGTGACGCCAGCAGACGTGAGCCACGATACCTCGACGGGCATGCGGAATCGCACGCGGTCGCTTTGACGGAGTCCATCGGAGAGTGTGGTCATGGCGCTGATAATAGAGAAACCCGCAATCAGGCTAGCACGCCGGGACTGGGCGGGCGGTTTCGAGAAACGCCGGTTTGTCGTTCCAAGTAATATCATGTACGGATAATGCCTGGTGATGACAGGGCCTCGCTGGTGTTATCTTTTTGGCGTTCACGATGGTTTGAATAGCCAGGCGCCGGGTTGTTTGAGGCAAACTAATGAGTACCGGACACGCCCCCGGTAACCACAAGCCGTTTGCAGCCCGGCGTAAACGACAGTGAGCAACGTCATTTCCATGGACGATCGAACCTTGAAAGGCGACGCGCGGGGGATGTCTGTTCGCGACCGCCGCTATTGCATTCGCTATCCATTTGCCGCGGACGTTGAGATGCTGGACCTGGAGAGCGGCACAAAGGCAGCGGGCGTTACGTCCGACATTTCCATGGGCGGCGCGTTCATCTGCACGAGCCGGCCGTTCGCTTTGAATGCCCGTATGAGAATCACGCTCAAGCGGAAGGACCAAAGGGTGGAAGCGCTGGCCGTGGTGCGTATTGTGAAGCCGCGGATCGGCATGGGCGTTGAGTTCATGGACGTCGAGGCGCCCTGCAACAATGTGCTCTTCCGCTGGGTGGAACAACTCCGCAAGTCCCGCTGACAATTTTTAACTAGCCGATCATCCCGGTTTGAGCGATGCCGCATGCGCGGGTCAAATTCGCTTATCAGGGCCGCGTATCAAGGGGATGTTTGCTTTTTTCGTAGAATTCGTTCTGGAGCTTGAGGCTCTGATCGTCCGCCTTTGCGGCACGAATGGCTTCGACGGTGGCGGCAATCCAATTGTTCATGTTCCACTCGCCGAGCTCCCGGGTGGCGACCGAACCGTCACCGGAGTAATGGTTTGGAAAGCGGCCGTACCACCAGATGCCGGTATACACGTCGTCCGGCAAGTTCACGCGTTTCTGGTCGCTGCCGGATTCGCTGGCGGCGCGATCGAGGTGCACCAGGTCGGGCCGGGAGACCATGGTGTTCGAGGTTTCGTTCTCCCCGGCGTGGTAATCGATGCCGGTTGATTTTTTCGGCGGCCCGCCGGGGCGGCTCCTTTC
>Ga0209472_1000995_pt1 | contig 16607 bp, 10 predicted proteins | sample GraSoiAngelo_130_FD_185887 | JGI IMG/M metagenome (GOLD analysis project Ga0209472, IMG submission 185887) | Grasslands soil microbial communities from the Angelo Coastal Reserve, California, USA - 14_0929_02_20cm (SPAdes) (version 2) | ecosystem: Environmental > Terrestrial > Soil > Grasslands ...
TTCCGGTCCCAATACGCCAGGCCAAGCGCGACGTAGAGCTTGGGGCTGTCAGGATGTTGTTTTATTTCATCTTGAATCTGGCTGACCGATGCCGGCTCATTTTTACTTAGCTGTGCCCGGCCGGGCAGAATCGAACCCACCAGGAGAACGACCAAGCCTAGAGTTCGATTAACTTTCGCGCGACTGTCCATCGATCCGGGTCCAACAGTCAAAGCTACAAATGAAAGTTGCCAAGCTGCCCAAGGCCTCGTATGATAGCGCATGATCAGATAACGCCGAAGCAAATCCTCCAAGGTTCGAATCGAAAGTCACCCTCACCCGACTTAGAACCGGCAGCAGATTGCGTCGTAGATTCTGTCTCGGCGCCTTTCATGTTGTTTGACCACGGGAACCATGGGGTAAGCCTGTCGGCGTCAAACACCAAGTCGACATCGGACCTCTTTCCGAATGCGCTAGACTCAGTAATAGTCATCGCCGCCCTGCGGCCGAAGCCAATGAGCAGTGTCTTTACTCGATCGGCTGACGAATCTGCATGAAATCTGCTAGAACTAGAAAGGCGAGCCCCGCGATGAGTTTGGCTCTGTGGTCATCGTTCAGTTTTGTTCTCTGCGGTTTGTATCTTACTTGGCCTGCGCTTCGAGCCCAGCATCAACCAGGCCCGGCTGTCGCAGCAGTAGAGATCGATGCGGATCGGGTCGAGGGTCAAATAAGCCCCGTGCTCTACGGCCAATTTGATGAATTCATGTTTGAAGGTGTGAAGCGCGGATTAACCGCTGAACTGATTCGCGATCGAAGTTTCGACGAAGCACCAAATGCGATAGGCCTGCCTCGCTATTGGGAACGCGAACCAGATGACCGCAATGATGATCCGGGGCTGCACTTCCACTGGGACGACGCAGTGTATTACCCAACGCGCCACGAATTCATGAGTGAGCGAACCGAACACTCGCTGCGGGTGAATCTTGGCGAAGACGATGGCCAGCGCCGTGGAATCCGCCAAGGGGGCATCCCCATTCGGCAGGGCCTCCCTTACCATGGCTATCTGTGGATCAAGACCGATGTATTCAAGGCTCGCATCCATGTTGCTCTGGAAGCGGACAGGACCGGCGGGGAAACCTACTCGTCTGCGGAGATCAGTGATGTTTTCGGAGATTGGAAGAAATACGATTTCACCCTGACTCCTTCAAAGAGTGATGCGCTCGCAAAGATCGTCATCCTGTTAAGCGGCAAGGGCCGCCTCTGGCTCGCTGGCCAGGCGGAAACGTTGCTCAGGATTATCACTGGATGTGGGGCATTGGTCCGCGCGATCAGCGCCTCACATGGACAAACCTTTCCTGGGGCAACGAGCCGGAGCCCAGCGATTTTGGCACTGATGAATTCGTTCGTCTCTGCCGAAATGTCAGCGCTGAACCCTCGATTACCGTGAATGTCGAGGGCCGCGGCGCAACAGCTACTGAGGCAGCGGCGTGGGTCGAGTATGCGAACGGCCCGGTATCTTCCCGTCAAGGCGCCATGCGCGCAGCGAACGGCAACTCCAATGCGTTCAAGGTGAAGTATTGGGAAGTTGGGAACGAAATCTGGGGAGACTGGGTTCACGGGCACAGTGATGCCAATACCTATGCACAGAACTTTGAACGCTACGCCGCAGCCATGTCCGGCGTCGACCCGTCCATCCAGCTAATCGCTGTCGGTGACAACAACATGGACTGGAACCGCACGGTCTTGCGGCTTGCGGGTCCTCATATCGACTATCTTGCGATCCATCATTATTACGGTACCAGGGATATGATGGGTGATCCGTCAAACCTCATGGCTCACCCATTGTCCTACGAACGCTTCTACAAGCAACTTGGTGAGCTCATTCATGATCTCGTTCCCGGACGCACAATCAAACTGGCCATCAACGAATGGAACACCTCGTCGCCCGTGCCGCGCCAACACTCGATGGAGTCTGCCTTATACGCCGCGCGGCTTATGAACGTATTCGAGCGCAGCGATATTGTGGCCATGAGCGCCGTGTCCGACATGGTGAACGGGTGGTCGGGGGGAATGGTTCAGGCCAGCCACGACAACCTATTCGTCACCCCAACGTACCTCGTCAATGAACTTTACAATCGCCACCTTGGTGCACAACGAATCACCGCGCGCGTAAGCAGCCCTACATTCGACGCAACCAGGGAGGGCAAAGGCGTGCCTTATTTGGATGTAGTGGCGAGCCGCACTGCTGACGGTAAGTACATCTTCATTAAAGCCGTTAATACAGATCCGCAGAGAGAGCTGCGCACCTCAGTTCACATTGCTGGGGCGCAGGTGTCTTCCAGCGCCGTCGGCCAACAGCTTCGCGACTCCGAACGCAGTTTCACTACAGCAGAAAACGATCAAAATCGGACCGCATTTTCTGGTCGATTTCCCCCAACACTCGGTTTCCGTCATAACCCTGAATATACTGAGGCCGACTGCTTTCCGATGTAGTACCGCAGTCGTTAATTCCGATTGAGGAAAACGACATACTACGAGAGTCGTTAGGTACAAGTTAGGTACAACTAAGAGGGGGAAAATAACTGCTCCTGTCCCGTAAGCGACGCCAGACAAAGCGTTTATGGGATTCAGTTGCCTGTTTCGGGACCAGGAGGTCGATGGTTCAAATCCATTCGCCCCGACCAATTCTCTCCGTTGAGGTTTCTTCCGAGCGGAATCTCGCGTCACCGCGTTCGGTATTTCGCACTTGGATTTCGCTCGGTAAACCGCCGAGCATGCCTAATCAACGGATTGTGCTGGATTCACCCCCGGCCGATGCCGCTTGACAGCACTACAAAAACAAAGTATCTGAAACGCAGTCATGGATTACCACGCAGTCTCTCGAAGACCTACGCTGAAATACTTGGGTTTGTTAGGCGCAACTGCGCTAAGTCGAATCCTCCTCCTACTGCCGCTCGCGCTAACCATGTCCGCGCAAGAATGGCGATTCTATGGCGGTGATGCCAGCGGAACGCGGTATTCGCCACTCAAACAGATCAATCGTCAAAACGTCAAGAACTTGAAGAGAGTGTGGACGTATCACATGGGAGAAGTGGACCGCGGAGGCAACGAAACGGATCGGCATAATATTGCGCCATTTGAATCCACGCCAATCGTGATTGAGGGAGTGCTTTACTTCTCCACGCCTTCCAATCGTGTGATTGCTTTAGACGCGGAGACTGGTCAGGAGGTTTGGCAGTTCGATCCGCAAGCGGGGCGCACTGGGCCTCGCCAGTTTTTCCAACACCGTGGCGTGGCCTACTGGCAGAGTAAGACAGGAGGAGAAGGCCGAATTCTGTACGGCACTTTCGATGCGCGCCTGATCGCCCTAGATGCGAAAACCGGAAAACCTTGCCGGGAATTTGGAAAAGACGGCACGGTTGATCTGCGCGCAGGGGTCGCGGATGCTTATCCCCGTGCGGAATATTCGGTGACGTCGCCTCCGGCCATCTATCAAGATTTGGTCATTACAGGCGCGGCGGTTCCCGAGTACCCCGCGAAAGGACCGAGTGGCGACGTGCGCGCATTTGACGTTCGCTCGGGCAAACTTGTATGGACTTTCCATACCATTCCCCGGCCCGGAGAAGTAGGGCATGAGAGTTGGGAGGAAGATGCATGGAAGCAGCGCACCGGCGCGAATGTCTGGTCCATTATGAGCGTGGACATTGAGCGTGGTTTGATTTTTCTTCCTGTGGGTTCGGCTTCGTATGATTTCTACGGTGCAGACCGCAAAGGGATGGATCTGTTCAGCAACTGTTTGGTGGCGCTTGAAGCGGCAACCGGCAAACTCGTCTGGCACTACCAGATGGTGCACCACGATATCTGGGACTACGATATGCCTGCGCAGCCGGTGCTGATCACGGTGCGGCGCGATGGCCGGGACATTCCTGCGATTGCGCAGGTTACAAAGATGGGATTTGTGTTTATCCTAGACCGGCTTACGGGCAAACCGCTATTTCCGGTAGAAGAACGCCCGGTTCCCAAGAGCGACGTGCCAGGCGAAACCACCTGGCCGACACAGCCTTTTCCGGTCAAGCCTCCACCCCTTGTTCGACAGTCTTTCAGCGAAAGCGACATCAGCACAGTTACGCCGGAATCCAACCGTTATTGCGCGCAACTGTTTCATTCGCTCGAAAGCCACGGAATGTACACACCTTACGGCCGCAAGATGACATTAGTGGTACCAGGCACGCTGGGCGGGGCAAATTGGTCCGGAGCTTCTTTTGATAGCGCTTCCGGCCGCTTGTTTGTGAATGTAAATGAATTGGGCGCCGTTGGAGAAATGAAGCCGCAGGCTGCTGACGCGCCGGTTCGATACCGGAGAGGCTCCAAAGAAGGAGAGTATGCTCGCTACTGGGACGAGCACCAATGGCCATGCCAGAAACCGCCGTGGGGAACACTCAACGCCGTCGACGTAAATACAGGGGAGATTGTTTGGAAGGTTCCACTTGGAGCTGTAGATAAGCTGAAGGGGAAAACTGGCACGCCTAACCTTGGTGGCACGATTGTGACGGATGGCGGGCTGGTATTTATCGGGGCGACGATCGATAGCCGTTTTCGGGCATTCGATATGCGAACAGGAGAGCAACTGTGGGCCGGCGACCTGGAAGCAAGTGCGCATGCAACTCCGATCACATACATGGGCAAGAAGTCCGGCAGGCAGTTCGTCGTAATTGCCGCTGGAGGAGGCGGTTATTTCAGAGGGAAAGTGTCCGATGCGCTTGCGGCATTTGCGCTACCGGACTAGAGAATCGGGCTAACGTAAATTGAGGATGCCTCTCGTTAGAGGAAACATTGCCCAACGGCTCGCTGAGAATGGAGAACTCAAAGATGTTCCGGTCACCGACGAGATTCAGATTATGCAGAGTCCGAGCACGATTGATCGCGAGAAATTGTTGCTTCGGAACGCTACTGCTGCTGGCGACCGGTGGCCTGGGATTTGCGCAATCAAATGTCGTGGTGGTTCGCCCAAAAGAAATCCACGATGTGCTTGTGAATCCTGGAATGGGCATTACCACGTTCCAGCGATTTAATGGGCAAGAGCCAAATCCTCCTTTGAAGTGGTCCGAAGTGGGGCCAGTTGCGAAGCTTCCGCAAGCGCCGACAAAGCCGGATTTTCCTAATACTTCTATCTCGTATTGTCGCTGGTATTGGAACGTCCTTGAGACGGAACCCGGCAAGTTCCATTGGGAAATTGTGGACCTCGCCTTGGAGGAGGCGAGAGCACATGGGCAAACTCTTGCCATTCGCTTAATGCCGTACTCGAACCAGGATCCGCTCCCGGCTTGGTATCGCAACTCGGGAGCGCGGCGCGCCAACAAAGCGACAGACAAAGACGGGGAAATCTGGCAGCCGGATTTTAGCGATACGCTATTTCTCAAATACTGGGGCGAGCTTGTGGCCGAAGCGGGGAAACGTTACGACGGGAACGCTTATCTGGATAGCGTAGATATTTCGTCAGTGGGCTATTGGGGAGAGGGCTGGAGCCCATACATGCCGGCATTTGCTTATCAGAAAGAACTTATCGATATTTGGCTCGATGCGTTTCAACGCACGCCGTTGCTGATGAATTTTGACGAGCAACAAGCCCTCACGTATGGCACGGCGCACGGCACGGGATGGAGACTGGATTGTTTGGGGGACATGCGGACAAGTTCCACAAATCCTTACTTTCCGGCCGAGATGCTGGAGATTTACCCGCAACAAGTGGTGCGGGCGGGAATTCAGGGCGTTTGGCAACACAAGCCAGTCTCGCTGGAAGTTTGTTTTACAGTGGCGGGTTGGAAGGAGCGGGGCTACGACGTCGACTACATTCTCGATCAGGCACTGCGCTGGCATGTGACCTCCGTGAACATCAAGTCGTCACCGATTCCGTCTGAATGGAAAAGTCAATTCGAGAACTTTCAGAAGAAGATGGGCTACCGTTTTATTTTGCGGCGCCTGGAATACCCGAAGACAGTTGAAGCCGGCTCGATGTTGCCGCTTCATATGTGGTGGCTGAACGCGGGAGTCGCTCCCATTTACAGGGATTTCTCGCTGGCGGTGGAACTGCGATCTACCAAGACAGCGACCATCATTCGAATTCCTGTTGACGTGCGGAAATGGCTTCCCGGAGATGCGGTATTCGATGGCACTTTGTACGTTCCGGAAAATTTGGCAGAAGGTCCTTACGATTTCCGCGTTGCGATGCTGGACCCGAGGACGGAACAACCGGCGATTCGTTTTGCCATTGAAGGCCGGCAAGACGACGGCTGGTACGCCATGGGATCGCTCACGGTGAAAACGCGGTGAAACATTTAAGAATGATCCGGCCATGCATCATTATGGTTGTGATGGCCGGAACGATTGCCTTCTGCGCCCTAGCCGTAGACGATTCGCCGCCAGCGCAAGCTTTCTTTGTTCGTGAACAGCCTTTGCCGCCGGGGCCGCGAATAACACCTTTCCTGCAATACCAGGCAGAGCAAGCGTGGAGCGAAGACAACGATCGGATAAAAGCCTGGGACGCCATCCAAAACGAGCGAGAATTGCTGAAGACGCAGAGCGAACTGCGGCAGAAGCTCTTGCAAATGATTGGAGGATTGCCGGAAGTAAAAACAGATCTGCGTGCACGAGTCACAGGCCGGATTCAGATGGATGGATTCACCATTGAAAAGCTAATCTTCCAGAGTCTGCCAGGCGTCTATGTAACTGCTCTTGTTTACGTGCCGGATGATCATTCCAGGAAACATCCTGCGGTGCTGGTGCCCGCGGGGCACGCGGCGGATGGAAAATTTCACTATCAGGCATTGAGCCAACGATTGGTGGGGCGAGGGTACGTTGTGATTTCGTGGGATCCCCTTGGACAAGGCGAACGCAGCCAGTTCTGGGATGCGGCAGCGGGTAAGAGTCACTACAACCTGATTTGTGGCGAACACGCGGTGATGGGGAATCTGGCCTATTTGGCCGGAGCCAATCTTGCCAGATGGGAAATATGGGATGGGATTCGCGCAGTCGATTATCTGCTCACTCGCCCTGACGTTGACGGTGAGCGGATCAGCATCACCGGCACGAGCGGCGGCGGCACTCAGGCTGCTTTGATTGCCGCGCTCGATCAACGCATTAAAGTGGCCGTGCCCTCGTGCTATATCAGCGCACTGCCGATGCGGATTTCTAACCGCATCTTTGCCGATCCGGACAGCGATCCCGAACAAGATTTGTTTGGCATGATTTCAAATGGTGTGGACCATCCCGGGTTGCTGCTACTGATGTATCCGCGGCCGGTATTGGTGGCCGCCGCAGTGCTCGATTTTTTTCCTATTGAAGGTACTCGCAAAACCGTTCGCGAAGTGCGAAGGCTGTACGAACGGTTCGCCCATGGAGACCGTATTGCGCTGGCCGAAGGCTACCACGCGCATCAATTCTCGTCTGAAAATCAGGAAGCCGCACTCGATTTCCTCGACCACTTCAATCAAATGCCGGTAGGGCATGGGCTTCCACCAGCAAAGGAGCTCGCGGGCAAAACGCTGCAATGCACTGAAACAGGGCAGGTCATGCTCGACTACAACGACGCAAAATCCTTGATGTCGGTGATCCAGGAGTATTACGACGAGCACAAGGCGGAATCGACGCGCAGCCTCGCGAAGGGATACTACGGTGACAGATACAACGGAGTGAAAGACTGGAAGGTCAGCGAGTATGCTAGCGTTCCAGCCGGGCGAGAGCAAATCACTTGGGAATCCGTGGGGATCTGGAGCTCCGGCGGCGTGTCGATTGACCGTTATATGCTCCACCACAGCGAACTGCTTGAAATGCCACTGCTGCACATTCACAAATCCGCTGCCGACAAACGAACAGTACTCCTGTGGTTCAGTGAAAGTGGCAAAGCGACCGCAGCAGACTGGCCTGAAATCAAGAAATACATAGACGAGGGATACGATATCGTTTCGTTTGATTTCCGAGGCCTCGGCGAGAATCGAATGCCCTACACAGCGGTTTCTCCGGATGATCCCGCGTTAGGCGCATTGGATTTTGATCATGCTTATGTGAATTCCATTTCAGGCGTGCTGGCAAGTCACGTGTACAACTCGCTTTTGATCGGCAGGCCGTATTTTCTGCAAATGATTGAAGACGCAGAAATCGCCGGCCGATTCGCTCATGAAAAGCTCGGTGCGAAAGCAGCAGCCGTAACCGCGCCGGGTGATGGATATACGCTCGCTAGCGCCATTGCGGAGACGCTGCCCGGCATCAAACTCTTGCCCAAGTCGGACGCAAGAGTCTTGAAATGGTCTGAAATTGTGGAGCAGAAACGGGAGACTTGGCCAATCCAGTATCTGCTGCCATCGGGAGCCTACGTTCATTGAAACTAGTCTAATGAAGACTAGTCTGAACTAGTCTCATTAAGGCTAGATGCTTTGTCCGGCATTTTGGCGGAACTGAGGCCAGTCGACTATCAGAAAGTCTCAACTAATTCACGAGCCGTAAGATTCCAAACCGAGTTGGCACGTGAAATGTCTTTCCTTCGGGAATGATGCTCCAGGCAAGAAATTTACGGCGGTCGTCTCGGCCCTTTCCCGCCGCTCGAAAGAAATTCACCCGCCATTCCGCGCCAGGCCGAATCGCGCTGAGACTCATCGACGAGACTGGTATACGCATTTCCGCGGTCCAAATATGATTCTTAGCGTCGATGCTCGCGGCATGCGCAAAGCCAGAATTCCAAGAAGCATCATTAAAAGGGTTTTTGGTCTTGTCGATTTCAAGATCGATCCACTGGTTGTTGGGAGCCACCTCAAACTCATAGTAGTGATTCACTCGCTCCGGCTGAGGGTTCAGGAAAACCTCGGCAACATCACGATCCCAAAGCTGCCATCGCTCTACCTTTGGGTCCTCTCCTGAGTAAACATTGAGTGACTCGTAGCGGCACCAAAAGAAGAAGTAGACATATGTTTCGGTCCAAACGGACGAGACACGCGTTGAAATTTCGGGAAAGTGGAACTTACCCGAGGCGTCAGTGTCAAATTCCACTGACTCGGCATGCTTCCATGAAGGCTTCTCCGGATCACCGTCCGGCAGGAAATCCACCTCAGATCGTTTTGCCTGGAGTTGCATGTCGCTTGCATAGGAATGCTGAGCTATGTTCGCGATCTTGCCCTGCCCCGAAAAGGGAAGCATCGTGAATACGTCTCCCGCGAGAGCGCCAGTCAGAACGCCTATTTTCCAAAGTTCCATCAAAAGATTTCCTTAGTGCAAGGCCGGTCCGGCCTTCTTAGGAGCGATGGCCGCCGTGTAAGTTTCCGTTCGCTTTAATAGAAGCCGAGTCTCGGGGATTTATGCCACTTTGACAAGCGAAAGTAAACGATATAGAAGAAGTCAAACGAAAAAAGAAATGCACAGGGGCAACACCGAATGGGGATTGGAGGATTCATGAGTGGAATGGGCCGAAGAAACTGGTTGGAAAGGTTGGGGATGTTTTTCGTTGCGAGCAAACTCCCTCGAAGCTACACAACGTCACCGATGCCGCCGGAAGGTGCGGGGAAGCCGTTGCAGCTCGCGGACTTCCAACCACGCAGCATGTTGCACGTCCCAGAGACAAAGGTGCCCCGCTCGCGTTATCCGGTCATAGACATTCATACGCACCTTTCTTTTGCCGCCAGGACAGAGAACGGAGTCGGGATAGGCGAAGAAATGAAGTACTTGGCACCAGTGGACGCGTTGCTGCCACTAATGGACCGAAAGAACATCCGCATAATGGTCAACCTAACGGGCGGAGTTGGAAAGGGACTCGATGAATCGATCCGCAAGTATCAACGGCCCTATCCTGAACGCTTCATAACCTTCACGGAACCATGGTGGGACCGCACGAATCAACCGGCGTACAGCAAATTTCAAGCTGACGAGATTGTTCGGGCGCACCAGGCGGGCGCGCGTGGACTCAAAATTCTTAAGACACTAGGCCTCTATTTACGGGATGGAATCTCGAAAGGGCCATTGGTGAAAATTGACGATCCACGTTTCGACGCCATGTGGGAGGCATCCGGCTCGCTGGGGATGCCGGTTGCGATTCATGTTTCGGATCCGGAGGCATTCTTCCTTTCCATTGATCGGTTCAATGAACGCTTCGAGGAACTGAATAACCATCCGGATTGGTCTTTCTACGGCGGTGATTTTCCCAGTAACGCAGAATTGCTGGAGGCTCGCAACCGCGTGTTGGCCCGCCACCCCAAGACCCAGTTCATTGTGCTTCATGTGGGCAATGACGCTGAGAATCTTCCTTACGTTAGCGAATGCATGGACCGCTTTCCCAACATGCACGTGGAGCTTGGTGCGCGAATTGGGGAGCTGGGACGCCAGCCGCGTATGGCCAGAAAGTTCTTCGAGAAATACCAGGATCGAATTCTTTTTGGAACGGATGCCGTCCCCCATGGAACGGACACGCCTCAGCAAGTTTTCGTGGATGAACTTTACGAGATTTACTACCGCTTTCTTGAAACCGAAGACGAATACTTCGATTATGCACCAGCACCTACACCTCCTCAGGGACGCTGGCGAATCTATGGCCTGGGATTGCCGGACGGAATCCTAAAGAAGGTTTACTATGAAAATGCCGCCAGGATCTTGCAAGTCAAGATTTAGCTCCCTTTCAAAAGAATTGACAAAGCAAAGACTTTCTGCCAAAAAGAAAGCGAAACAATAGTAACGAAAGCAAAGAAAAGAAAAAGATGGTCTTGTTCCTTCTTCGACTTGCTGTTGCTGCAATCCTGCTGGCTCATGGTGGTGACTCTCGCCCGGGTGATTTCAGGATCATTGGTCCCGGTGGTGGCGGGGCGATGTTCCATCCAACAATCAGCCCTCACGACTCCAACACCGTACTGGTTACCTGCGACATGACGGGGTCCTATATCACCCATGATGCGGGCAAGTCCTGGCGCATGTTTAATCTGCGCGGAGTCGTGCAGTTCTTCGTTTTCGATCCACTGGACGGGAAAGTGATTTATGCACAATCAAATGGTCTGTGGCGTAGCCAAGACGAGGGTGAGTCTTGGAGCCTGATTTATCCAAAGCTGTCTTCCGTGAAGGGCATCAAAATGAGTTCAGATCATTCGGACGAAGTTCTGATTGCGGAGCCGAACCCCCTGGGCAGCATCACGGCGATGGCCATCGATCCGTCTGATTCAAAGACTTTTTATGTTGCCGCAGGCGATCGGAGAAAAAGCACGTTTGCCCTCTTTACATCGCGGGACGGGGGCGAAAACTGGGTAAGAGTGAGGGATCTCCCAGGGCTGACCGACAAATTGTGGGTCAATCCACATTCGCCTACCGACGCGCGTATCCTTCTCCTTGCCGGTCCAAATTTTATAGCAAAAAAGACATCGTCCGGTGTGGAAACAATATCGGGCCCCTCCGCAAAGACTTTCACAGATATCTCCGTGGGATTCTGGAAGGATGGCAAGGTGTTGATTTATGTTATCGGCGATGAGTCTGCCTTTGTGACAGATGATGAAGGAACAACTTGGCGAAAAGGCAGCCTGGGTAAAAGTGGTGGAAAGATGCGAGCGATCGCGACGAGCTTGCGCGATCCGGGCACGGCCTATGTTTCCTACAGAGATCTGGAAGAAGGTGGAATCAAATGGCTGGGGGTTGCCAAGACCACTGATGCAGGGCGCAATTGGCAACTGGTTTGGAAGGAGGACAGCAATCCCGCTGCCCGTCCTGCCACGAATATCCATGACGCATGGATCACGGAACGATTTGGATCGGATTGGGGAGAAAACCCCCTGGCGCTTACCGTAGCGGAGCAGGATGCCAACTTATGCTACGAGACGGATCTGGGAAGGACCATGCGCACGACGGACGGAGGCGCAAGCTGGTTCGCGGTTTACTCAAGAAAATCCAGTGAAAACGGATGGGTCTCAACGGGGCTGGATGTAACGAACGCCTACGGTTATCACTTTGATCCGTTCGATCACCACCGGCAGTTTATCTCCACGACGGACATTGGTCTTTTCCGGAGCGAAGACGGCGGGCGGTCCTGGATTAGTTCCACGCTAGGTGTGCCGAAGGAATGGATGAACACGACATACTGGATGGTATTTGATCCCGAAGTAAAGGGTCGGGCTTGGAGTGTGAACAGCTGGACCCATGATTTACCGCGACCGAAGATGTGGAGAAGAAAAGGAATCGGGAGTTATCGGGGCGGTGTATGCCGCAGTGATGATGGTGGAAGGACCTGGACCAAGTCGAATGACGGGATGGAGGAAACTGCGGCGACACATATCCTCCTGGACCCGACGAGTTTGTCCACCGCGCGCGTGCTCTATGTTGCTGCCTTCGGGCGCGGAATATACAAGAGCGTAGATGGAGGCAAGACCTGGAAGCTGAAAAATGCCGGCATTAATGAGAAAGAACCGTTTGCCTGGAGAATTGTGAGAGATAGCAAGGGAACACTCTACGTGCTGCTCGCGCGCCGTTCAGAAGACGGAAGCATAGGGATGGAGGGTGACGGAGCAATTTACAAGTCCACAGATGGAGCAGAAAACTGGAGCCGCGTAGCCATGCCCGAAGGAAGCAATGCTCCTAACGGCTTGGCGGTTGATCCCAATTCGCCGGATCGGCTCTATCTCGCGGCGTGGGCGAGGGACAAAGGAGAGCATGGGGAGGGTGGCGGCATCTATTTGTCGGTGGATGCAGGAAAGAGCTGGACGCGAGTCCTTGATCGGGATCGCCACGTCTACGATGTCACCATAGACCCGCGCGACGCGAAAAAACTCTACGCTTCCGGGTTTGAGTCTTCTGCATGGAAATCAAACGACCGCGGCGAAAACTGGGTGCGAATACCTGGTTTTAACTTCAAATGGGGACATCGCGTCATTCCGGATCCCGAAGACCCAAAGAAGGTTTACATCACCACGTTTGGCGGAGGCGTTTGGCATGGTTCTGTAGATGGGGAGGATCGCCCTTTAGACATCGTTACGCCTGAGCTTCAGCCCGGACGGAGGTGAAGGAACTAGTGCTAACGAGAAAGAGAACAAATAACTCATGGAAAGTGCCTCCTTGTTGAACCAGGCGAACTGGGAACACGGGCTGACAAACGGTCAAGCGCGGGCAGCCGAATTATTTGGCCGGCCGCAAACGGAGCAAAAACAGCTTGGCTATTTCCACACGCTTAAGGAGATCTGCCAGCAGCCTTGGACGTGGCTGCGAACTTGCGTTCGAATGATTGCATCCCGAGATAGCCTGAAAAAGGATGTGGAGGGAATTCGAAGCCTGGCACTTACGGGATCCGGCAGTTCAGAGTACGCTGCCGAATGCGTGCGGCTCCCGCTTCAAAATGAGCTTGGGATCCACACAGAATCGATCAGCGGCGGATCATTACTGATGTATGGCGGAAAGGCTTTGCCTCTGGGAAGGCCTGGTCTGCTCGTTTCTTTGGCTAGATCCGGTGACAGTCCCGAGAGTAGCGGGGCCTTGGAATTGCTACTGGACACAGACCTGAGTACCGGCACGTTGTGGTGACGTGCAACGAGCAGGGGAGTCTGGCTAGAGCGTGGCGCAACCATGAGAAAGTGCATGTCACCACGCTTCCCACCGAAACTCATGATAAGAGCTTGGTCATGACGAGCAGCTTTACGAACCTGCTGCTGGCGGCGCGCTTCATCGGAATGCTGGAAAGGCCAGACGAATACCAGAGAGTGTGCGAGAAATTAAGCCAAATAACAAAGGACCTGATCCGGTCCTATTTCGACATCCTGGCGAAGATTGCCGCATCAAATTTTCACCGAGCGATATTTCTCGGCAGCGGGCCTCGTTTCGCGGCGTCGCGCGAAGCGGCGTTGAAGATGCTGGAGCTAACGTCGGGCCGCGTCACGACACTCTGCGAAACGTACCTTGGATTTCGGCATGGCCCCATGAGCTACGCGCAAGATGACACTCTCATCGTTTGCAATTTATCGTGCGATTCCACGATACGCGCTTATGAATTGGATTTATTGCGCGAATTGGACCGGAAGAAACTTGGATTGTCCAAAGTCATTGTTGGAGAAAATATTCCGAATTCCGCGGTTAGAGCGGGCGATGAGGTCATCGAGTGCCGGGGACTGAGTGAACTCGGAGACGAAGAGACGCCGGTCGTGTATGTGATTGTCGCCCAACTTCTGGCCTTTTTTCGCTGCCTTGGGGAAGGACTTCAGCCGGATTCACCTTCCGAGGGGGGGATTATTAACCGTGTAGTGGAAAAGTTTCCTCTTCACACATCTTCGTGAATTGCGTCAGAACGAAACTCTTTGAGTTGGATGAGCTTGGATGTCGGCATTAAACGTAATCCAGCAAGACTACTTGAAACGCTGCTAGCGAAGGTACGCGCCGCGAGGGCCATGCTAATGCGATGGACGGTCCTGTTTTTATTCCTAAGTCTTACCGTCGTTCCTATTCGGGCTCAGGTGCGCGTGTGGGAAGGTGTTCTGAACCTGCCAGCATACGAAGAGGGGGCGCCTGATCCCAATCCTCCTTTCGACGAGTTTGCGAGTGGCCGATTTAACTACCCCTATACGATGCGGAAGGAAGTCACGGACCGGCGCGCGGAACACCAATGGCGCGCAATTTATCTTGAAAACGAGTATCTGAAATGTTCCGTCCTGCCGGATTTGGGCGGACATATTTATACGTGCATAGACAAAATCAGCGGGCAGCCGATGTTCTATGCCAACCCTTCCATCAAAAAGGCCAGGATCGGTTATCGCGGAGCCTGGGCTGCATTCGGAGTCGAGTTTAACTTTCCTGTTTCCCACAATTGGGTCTCCATGTCGCCGGTGGATTTCGCCTATGCAAGCCACGAGGATGGCAGCGCATCGATCACAGTAGGGAATATCGACAGGGTTTATGGAATGGAATGGACGGTCGAACTGACTCTGCCGCCCGGTTCCACCGTTCTCGAACAACACGTTACGCTGAGCAATCGAAGCGATGTACGCCATCGTTTCTATTGGTGGAACAATGCCGCCGTCCAGGTTTGGGACGATTCTCAGATCCAATACCCCATGCGTTTTGCCGCAGCGCATGGATTTGCAGAGGTGCAGAGGTGGCCAGTCGATCCAAAAGGCAAGGATCTCAGCATCATTCGTGACCAGACGGATGGACCAGTCTCTCTGTTTGTTCATGGAAGCCGCGAGAACTTCATGGGTGTATGGCACCCCCGAACAAACACAGGGACCGCACATTTTGCGGACTACGCCGAGCTACCCGCGAAAAAGATCTGGTCCTGGGGTGTTGACGCAGAAGGTCTTGGTTGGCGTAAGGCACTCTCCGACAACAACAGCGCCTATGTAGAGTTGCAGGCGGGACTCTTCCGAAACCAGGAGACGTATGCATTCCTTGAACCGCGTCAATCCATTTCATTCACGGAATACTGGATGCCCGTCCGAGATACCAACGGGATTTCTCGCGCGAATCTTGCCGGAGTCGTTCACTTGGAGAGAAAAGCCGGCAGGCTGACCGCCTGCCTCAATTCCAACCGGAAGCTGTTGGACGCTACGATCCAGATTCTGGATGGAAACAGCTCCTTGCTCAACGAGAAAGAGAATCTTGTACCAGAGCGATTGTGGAAGAGGGAGATTCATATTCCAGACGCCGGCAAAAAGTATACGTTTGAGCTAAGAAACAACGAGGGTGCGCTGCTCTTGAGGCAGACAGAGGGGAAGTATGACTGGGCGCCTGAATCCGAAATTAAGGTTGGCCCGCAAATTTCGCATAGGATACCGGAAGAGACGCGACGCACCGCGGGCGATTGGCTTCAGCAGGGCAAGACGGAAGAATTGAATGGCAATTTGTTAGCTGGCTTGCACACCTATCAAAAAGCATTGGCGAAGTTCCCCACAGACTTTGAATTGTTGAAGGCGGCGGGACGACTCGACGCGTGTCTAGAGCATTTTGAAGAAGCGGTAGCTCACCTCTCTGCTGCTCATGGCCGGAATACCAGCGATACCGAGATTTCCTATTATCTTGGAATCGCGTACGAAGGCGTTGACCGAGAGATCAGTGCCGTCGACGCATATCAGGAAGCGATGCGCTTACCGTCGTATCGCGCGGCCGCTGCATTGCGACTTGCCGAACTATTGGCTCGAAGGGGTGCCTTGAACGAGGCGAAAGACTTTCTGGCGAAGAGCCTTGAATCCGCGCCGGATGACCTGAGAGCAGGAGAAGAGCTAGCGGCAGTATCGCGCGCAATGGGAAGTAGGGTAGACGGAGAAAAGATGGCAAAGCAACGGCTCGCGCGCTTCCCTCTGAGCGATTTTCTGCAGGAAGAACTTGGAAAGCCGAATATTTTGCATCTCGCTGCCGATCCTTATCGAGTCCGAAATATTGCATCGGAATACGCGCGGTTGGGACTATACCGTCGAGCAGTGGAGGTCCTCTCACGGGAGTATCCGTCTCCCGAGGCGGACCAGAGCGAACCCGGTGCGGTTGCCCCCCAGAAGAACCCTCTGGTGGTCTATTTTCGCGGATACTGCCGTGAGAAACTCGGTGAGTCTAGTGCAAGTGACTATTTGCAAGCTTCTCAACTTTCGACTGTAACTGTATTTCCGAACACCATCGAAGACCAGCAGTCGCTCAAAGCTGCG
>Ga0209472_1001003_pt1 | contig 16510 bp, 19 predicted proteins | sample GraSoiAngelo_130_FD_185887 | JGI IMG/M metagenome (GOLD analysis project Ga0209472, IMG submission 185887) | Grasslands soil microbial communities from the Angelo Coastal Reserve, California, USA - 14_0929_02_20cm (SPAdes) (version 2) | ecosystem: Environmental > Terrestrial > Soil > Grasslands ...
CGTCCGACATCAGTTTTGGCGTAAGACGCGAACCAGCCATAACGCGTGCCCGCTTTAGAGCAGGTTCCGGTTTTGCCCAGGATCTCTTCTTCGTTAAAGTTGAGACGGACGCTGCGAGCCGTGCCGTAGGTGACGGCTCCAGCCATGCCGTCTGAAATTTCCGGAATCAGCGAAGCGATATCGAGGTGACGTTTCACGCGCGGCTGGAAGTTGGCGACGTCATCAGCCGTGGTCGGATGCTGCAGGTAATATAGCGTGCCGCCATTGGCGATCGCCGAAACCAGCGCCCCCAGTTGGAGCGGAGTCATTGAGACGCCTTCACCGAATGAGCACATCTTGCCTACACCGCCGAGTTTGGAAGGAATCTCCTCGTCGGGATATGTTCCGAGCTGCTCGCCGGGGATGTTGTAGCCGGCAAGCTCTCCCAGACCGAACTGATGGGCGTAGTAGCTGACCTTCTCGAAACCGAGCTGGCGGCCCAGAGCTTCGAAGTAGGCATTATTAGAATGCGCTAAGGCTTCAGTCAGGTTCATGCGGCTACGGCGGCCAAGTTTGATCGCTGTGTCTTTTGTAATCAAATCTTCGCTCAAAGCGGCGAGCGCGACGGAGAGCTTGATCGTCGAGCAGGGCTGAGCGCCACTAGAGAGTGCCAATTTATGGTTAACCATCGCCAAAATCCGGCCACTGGTCGGCTCAATCGCCAGCACGGTGCCGTTCATGTTGCCGAGCGCGTCCGCCGCGGCCTGGCGCACAACGGGATCTTCACCTGCGGTCGCGTCGCCAGTGGTCTCATCCGAATCAATAAACGAGCTGGCAGTAAAGTGTTCGTAATAACGATGCCGACGGTGATGATGGCCGGTGTACAGCACACGTCCGCGTACGCGGCCGCGCGCTAACCTCTTCATGCGCCTGCGGGTGCGCGCGCTCTCGCTGACTTTTTGATTCTTGGAAGATTTGGAATTCAGCGTATGAGTGCTGACGCTGGCGGCGATCCCCGATTGGGAAAGCAGCACAAGGAAGGCAATAGCTATACCAACGAGGGTGAAATTCTTGTCTCTCACTTGTGCCCGTCCCCGGAGCTTACACGTACTTACGATGCACGAGACTTGCCACTGGTCCATAGCCCGCAGCCAAAATCCGGCAACTCTGAGATGGTAAGAGACTTAGCAGCAGTTCGCAACAGAAAAGTGAGTTTCTGGTTAATTTCTTCGCCCACATGTACTCTGAACAAGGGAAAAGAGTTAACTAGTACCTCGGAGGGGTGGCGGACCTTTGGTAATTAAGTCATCACTACTTCGATAAGAGATTTTTCATGGAAGATTTTTTCCCTTTTTTGCAGAACCCTGCAGACACAGGTTTTGATTCCGGAACCCATCTGCCGCAGCGGCGGCACGCAGGGGTGCCAATGCACTCTCCAAGTTCGCAACTACCGTTCAAACTGAGCAACGAGTATATTAACCGTGCGCTTCCCCAGCGCTTGGGCCCAGTGTTGTCTGAGGACTGCAAAATCTTAAGACTGGACCTCGCATGAAAGATTGTCTTTTCTGCCGTATTGTTAGTGGAGAAATTCCCGCAAAGAAAGTCTATGAAGACGAGCACACGTTTGCATTCGAGGACATCAATCCCCAGGCGCCGACGCATGTGCTGATCGTCCCCAAAAGACACATTCGTGGATTGAAAGAAGCCTCGAGTGAAGATGCCGACGCAATTGGCAGATGCCATCTGACTGCTGCGCACATTGCCCGCGAGCGCAGCATTGAAGATGGCTATCGCACCGTGCTCAACGTCGGGGAGCGAGCGGGCCAATCCGTCTTCCATCTGCACGTACACTTGATCGGAGGGCGGAATCTGCAGTGGCCACCGGGATAGAAGGCACTAGTAGTCCCCACCGTGGCGCGCAGGCTCGCAGAAAAAAGCACTCCTCTGCGATTGAGTGCCTCGTTGCGGCAAGGAAAACTAAGTAACGTTTTCTTCTTCTGGAGCACCGTGGCGGCGCAAGAGCTGTGGCAGGTTCTGGGAGAACGCCGAGCGCGGCAGCACCATGTCGCAGCCCACCTCGTGGGCCTTCTGCTTCAGGTCGCCCTGCACGTGTGAGAGGAATCCGATGATCGAAGTCCCCTTTTTTAGCTTGGATTTCAACTTGGGAATCAAGGCGAGCGGCTTCGCGTTGGCGTTGTTCAGATCAAAGATGATGAGCGACGGTTTCTCTTCGCCGTTCTGATTCATGCGGTCGAGCAAATCCTTTTCGTTCTTGACGAATTCGACCTTCACGTTCAGCTTGCGCGCGGTTTCCTGAATTTTCGCCAGGAAAAATAAGTCATCGACGAAGGCGAAAATGCGCGAATTAGCATCTTCCCGTTGCGGCAGCGGCTCGGGCTCTGCTTGCGCGTAGGAAGGTGCGAAGCCGGGACGCTGGCGTCCTGGCCGGGGTCCATTGCCGCCAAATGCCGCGCGGTAACTGTGATCCATGGGGGCGGTATAGATGCCGCCATGCTGCTGGCGATCACGGCCTGCGCCGTGCCCGCCACGGTTGGGCGGACGACGGCCACGCCGCCGCCTGTTTCTCCCTCCTCCACCGGAGGGTCGTCCGGGTCCTGCATTCATATTGTTCTCGTGTGTATCCTGCATTCAGTCCGCCCGGAAGGCGGACGCGAATCTGCTTTCCTTACTTGCCGCTCTCTGGATGGTGCCTTGTGCCACGCACAATCAACTTGCGCGGAAACCCCAATTCAAGTGGAATTCTCGCTTGAAAATCTTTGTCCGTTAGGCGCCAGGAGCCAGTGGGCGCGGAGGGCCAGCTAGGGAGCATGGCCGCTGGGAACAAGAAGATGGTACCCCTCACCCTGCAAGGAGCGCAAGTGCAAAGTGATTGTAATTTTGCACAGAAGTAACTGGAGGCGCTAGGACAACAATCCCGCGCCGGGATATGAGCGGGCGTTCTACTCCGCGTTCACCTGCCGCGCCCATTGCATGGCTTGCCAGTACACTTCTGCCACTTCACTTTCGCTGAGACGCATGGTTCGGGTCAGGTGGGTCGTGTCCTGCCATTCTCCCGATTCACGAGCTAGCATCAGTTGATAAAGCGGGCGCAGAGGGCTGGCAGCACCGGATAATACCGCCTTAGTCCCTTGATCGAGCGGGACATTGTCGAGCACTTCAGTCATGGGAATTTCCAGAATCGCGTCCATCAGCGAGAGCAGCCCCATGAGAAACAGGTCGGAGGAGCCCTGCGGAACCTTGGGCGCCAGCAACTCGCAAAAGCGTGCCCGCACCAACGCGGAGAGCACCAGTTCGCTGGATTTGCCTTGCCCAGCGCCCAGAGTAGCGACCAGGCGTACCCAGCGGCGCACTTCACGTTCGCCCAGAATAGAGAGCGCGTGCCGCACAGAATGAATCTCGCTGGGGAATCCGAAAACTGCGGAATTTAAATACCGCAATAGGCGATAACAGATCGAAGCTTCGCTCTTGATTACATTCTCAATTTCCTTAGGATCCAGTTCCGGCTGCGAAACGGCCTGGAGCATGCGCAGGTAATTAAGGCGGTTGGCAGGAATTTCCCGCGCCGTCATCAATTCCGGGCGGCGAAAGAAATATCCCTGGAAATAGACGAATCCCGCCTTACGCGTCTCCAGGAACTCCTGCCGGGTTTCGACCTTTTCGGCCAGCAGGCGGCAACGCCAGGGGCCGTAGCGTTTAATCATGGTGGCTTGCTCCGCAGTCGAGACCTGCCGGATATCCACCTTGATAATGTCGGCAAATTCGGTCAGAGGTTCGCGCGGGTCATTCGGCAGAAAATCATCGAGCGCGATCATGAACCCCGCTTCCTTCAATCGGCCGCATGCCGCCTTAACCAAATCATCTCCGGGAACGCTCTCCAAAATTTCAGCCACGGCCTGGTTCGGAGGCAGCAACGTCATGTAATCCTTCAGCAGAACCTCCCTGGTACAGTTGATGAAGGCCCGCTGTCCGCCGCAGAGAACGTCCAGCCCCAGGAGAATTGAGCTGTCCAGGGTGTTGCGTGAGGCTGCATCCGGATCGGTGGCGCGAAAGTAATCTTCGACCCCGTCCCGGAAAAGAAGTTCATAGCCGAAAACCTTCTCCTCTTTAGTCAGAATGGGCTGGCGAGCCACAAATCGGGTGTGAGGAGAAATCGCTGGCTTGGCTTCTCCATGGCCTTGGGCGAAGGCTGATGAGTCCACGGTTGATCTATCGGCAGGGGAGCGGGAAAGGTTACCGCGGCACCCAGGCGGGCAGTAATGGTTACCGGTTCCGATGGCATGTTAGCGCGGCCGATGATCTGTACATGCCGGAGCTATGGGTCCCGCATGTACTGCGGTTTAACGGGCTGGGTCCGTTGCGGTATCGGATTTCTCTAACGTGGACTATTCAACTCCTGCAACTTTGCTGAGGCGACTTGCGCGGCATCACTGGAGGGGTTTTCCTTCTGAATCTGCTCGTAAATTCGCTTGGCTTCCAGCGGCTGCTGGCTGGCCTGATAAGTCTCGGCCAGTTCGAGTTGTGCGGTAACTTTGCCCACAGTGCGGGTGGGTTTATCGGCTAACTTTTTGTACAGTTCAATCGCGTCTTTATTTCGATTTGTATTCCGATAGACAGAAGCTAGCGCGAATTTGGCGAGCGAGGCAAAATCTTGGTTGTGGGAATCAGCAATATTCTTGAGCTCGCGCTCTGCTGCGGCATAGTCGCCGAGCTGCAATGAAGTTAGCCCGAGAAAATAGCGCGCGATCTCGCCTGAGCGCGTATGCGGATATTTGCTGGCGATCTCCTGAAACTGTTTATGTGCCGCGGTCGCGCGCTCTTTGGTGGAAGCAAAGCTGGGTTCATCGGGCTGGGCCGGCATGCCCGCCGGGCGAACCGCAGTGTCTAGGGTGCGTACAGCTTGGCTGAGCTCTACGCTTGCTTTCTCATCCTGCTGATTGATGTAGTACCAGCCGCCGAGCAGCGCGGCGACTAGCACAAGCAAAATGACGGCGCCGACGATCAGCTTCGACTGATGTTCAACCGTCCAATGGACGGTCTTTTCCGCCACGTCGATCGTGGCTCGGCTGAATCGGTCCTGCTTCAGTTGATGACGCGTTTCTGCGCGCACGAACTTCCCTTCGGGTTCTAGTCGTCAGTGCCCAGTAGTCGGCAAGATATCAGATCGCGCCATTAAGCACTGAGGACCGACGGCTGGAATAAATTGTGGGCTGAACCTTATTCAGTCTAACAGGCAAAAATTAACAGCGTCAAAACACAGACCATTCTGGTATATGTGCGGCAGAAATCGGGAAAAGTGAAGGGACGCATCTGAGCGGGCCAGTTCTGATCATTAAAACCGAGGCTTGGCGCAATGCGTTGAAGAGGAACAAATGGACAGAGCGGCAAGCCCCGGTGGCACGCAATCCTTTTACTATGTGTGCGAAGATTCTGGGTGAAAATCTCGATCTTGTTACGATTTCAGAACAAGGGCCGAATCGAGGGGCGAAACAGGCTCTGGATGGCAAGAAAATTGGCTATCAGCTTCTTTCCGTGATTGGTCAGCACGCTCTCAGGATGAAACTGCACCCCTTCGATGGGGAACTCGCGGTGGCGCAGACCCATGATGACTCGCGTGCCATCACCCTCGGTCGTCCAGGCACTTACCTCCAGTTCGTCTGGCAAGGCTTCTTCCTCGACAATTAAGGAGTGATATCGGGTGGCTGTTATTGGAGAACATATCTCACGAAAGATGGTTTTGCCATCGTGCTGCACCTGGCTGGTTTTGCCGTGCATTAGGTGATTTGCGCGGCTGATCCGGCCACCGAAGGCCGCTCCGATGGCCTGATGCCCAAGACAAACGCCAAGCACAGGAACCTTACCTGCGAATTGGCGGATTAGCTCGATACTGATGCCTGCCTCATGGGGAGTGCAGGGGCCTGGAGACAGCACGATGCGCTCCGGCTTAATGGCTTCTACTTCCGCGACCGTTACCTGGTCATTGCGGCGAACTACAACCTCAGCTCCCAATTCCCCCAGGTATTGGACGAGGTTGTACGTGAAGGAGTCGTAGTTATCGAGGACGAACACCATCGCACAAACCCCATACGACAGGTTACATCATGAAGGCTGGCCCGGCACCCTGCGCCAGTGCGCCCCCGGACTAGGCGTCTTTCCTTAATCTTGATTGAGCACCTCAAAATAAGGTTTATCTTGACACACTCGACGCAAAAGGCGATTCTTACAGGGCTTTTTTCGGAGTACTCATGGCCGAGACTGGACAGGAAAAGCGGGCGACGCGGCGATTCGCGCTGCGGCTGCCTGTTTCTGTTACTTATAGTGAAAATGGATCGCAGGAAAAAACCGCCCAAACTCGCGATGTAAGCGCTCGCGGTATTTGCTTTTACTTGGACTCGGCCATTACCGCTGGATCGCCAATCGAATTTACGCTTACCCTCCCGCCTGAGATTACCTTGACCGAGAGCATTCGCGTGCGTTGTAAGGGCAAAGTAGTGCGCGTGGACAATGGCGCACCTGATGGCAAGGTCGCGGTGGCTGCGGTAATCGACGAGTACGAATTCCTTTCTGAAGCCTGAAATTGTCAACCTTTCCGCGCGGATCCGGCGGATTCGGCGCACTCGCTATCTTTTCGTGTAAATTTAGGTAGCGAAGGAAGCAGCTTTTGTCATCGCCGCCAAATCCGTGGGTCGAGCCATCTCCACCGCCCGAGCCGTTCCCTTCGGCTCCAACTTCAATGGCTGAGAATCCGTCGTGGACAGGCTGGGACGTGCTGCGAATCGCCTTCGCCACGATAGGCTCGATCGTCGCCTTCCTTCTACTGGTTGCATACCTGGCGCATCGGCTGCTGTATCCCGGACTGCCTCTTGCGGAAGTAAGCAGATACCCGTTGGTCACGGTTATCGCGCAGTTTCTAGCGTATCTGGTTGTGTTCGGGTACATGATTTCGCTGGTTGACCGTAAGGCGAGCGGGAGCTTTTGGCAAGAGATTCACTGGAATCGGCCGAGGAACTGGCCGGCATACGTTATGGGCGGTGTGGTCCTGGCATTCGGCCTGCAAGCCGTCGCTCATTTTCTCCCCATGCCTAAGGAGCTACCGATAGATCGTTTCTTTCAGACGCCAGCCGAGGCATGGATTTTGTCATTATTCGGAGCGACTTTCGCGCCCCTGATTGAAGAACTCTTTTTTCGCGGATTCCTTTATCCGGTGTTGGCCCGGCGGTTGGGACTTTTTCTCGGGGTCGTTCTGACCGCCGCGGGATTCGGAGTGATCCACTCTCCACAGCTTGGGCGCGCCTGGGCACCCGTCCTGGTGGTGTTCCTCGTGGGATTGGTCTTGACGATTACGCGTGCAGTGACCAAGTCGGTGGCGGCTGGAGTGATTATTCACATGTCGTACAATACGACTCTCTCCGTTCTAATCTTCGCCGCGACCGGCGGCTTCCGGCACTTCGAGAAGCTGGCACAGTAGGCTGACTCAACGCTGCGTGAGAGTAGCGCTGACATTTTGCTGGCAGACAGTCCGCCCACCTGGCGCCACGTTAACAACCGCGTCCGCGGGACACTTACGAGCGAGGACATCAGCACGACAGCTGGCGAGATGTTGGCGCCACTCATGTTATCTTGGAATTTCCATGACTGCGGCGCGTCAGGAACTGTTACGGCTGTTGGCGTCTAAATCATTCCGGCGTGGGGACTTCAAACTCTCATCCGGAGCCAGCAGTGACTATTACGTGGACTGTCGCACGACTACGCTCGATGCGCAAGGCGCGCGTCTGACCGGTCAGGTTTTTCTGGAGGAAATCCGAGCGCAAGGCTGGAAGCCGCAGGCTATCGGTGGACTGACCATGGGAGCCGACCCAATTGTGACCGCCGTGTCGGTCACGAGCGGCGAGTTGGACGGATTCTTGGTCCGCAAGGCGGACAAACAGCACGGCACCGGGCAAAGAATTGAAGGCTTCCGGGAAAAAGGGGCGCGCGTTGTGATTGTGGATGATGTCTGCACCACCGGAGGATCCACGATTCAGGCAATCGAAACCACGCGAGATTTCGGTTTCGAGATTATTGGCGTGATGTGCCTGGTTGAGCGCCAGGAAGCACGCGGACGAACAAGCGTTGAGAAGGCTGCGGCGCCGGCCCGGTTTGTTGCAATCTTTAATGCAGACGACGTGCGGCGGGAGCATGCTTTGCAGAACGATGAAACCTCACCCTCTGTTCTGGCCGTGGGCGCGGGATGCGAAATTTGCGGACGTCCGGCGATCATGAATCGTCCGCGAGTCCGCTGCGAAGAACACAAAGTTTAGGTGAGCTCAGAAATTTAATCATTGAATCATTTTGGCATTGAATCATTGTTCTTCAATCACTCAATGATTCACCCATTCAATGAATCAATTCCTATGGTTCAAACTCTCGAATGGACCGATTCCGGCGTGCGCTTCATCGATCAGACCAAACTGCCGACTGAAGAAGCTTACGTCACCTGCAAGACCTACGGGCAAGTTGCGGATGCGATCCGCAACATGGTGGTCCGTGGTGCGCCCGCCATCGGGGTTGCGGCAGCCATGGGAATCGCGCTCGGGGTTAAGAACTCCAAAGCGGAAACCGTCGGCGAGTTGAAGCCGGAGTTCGATAGGATCTGTGAGGTAATGGGCGATACGCGGCCCACCGCGGTGAACTTGTTCTGGGCCATTCGCCGCATGCGCGAGAAATTTGAGCTGCTCCGGGTCAGGTCTTTGCCTCAGTTGAAGCAGGCGCTAATCGAAGAAGCGCAACGCATGCATGCCGAAGACATTGCCGCGAATCAGGCTATGGGGCGGCATGGCGCGACCCTCATGCCGGCAAGTGGCGGCGTGCTCACGCATTGCAACGCGGGCGCTCTGGCGACTTGCGGCTACGGCACGGCATTAGGGGTTATTCGCGCTGCGGTGGAACAAGGGAAACACATTCACGTTTACGCCGACGAGACTCGCCCTTTCCTGCAGGGCTCACGCCTCACTGCCTGGGAGCTGATGAAGGACGGTATTCCGACCACCGTAATTTCCGACAATATGGCTGGTGCCATGATGAAGCAAGGTAAGATCGGCGCAATTGTCGTCGGCGCCGATCGCATCGCCGCTAATGGCGATGTCGCCAACAAGATCGGCACCTACACGCTTGCTGTGCTGGCAAAGGAACACGACATTCCGTTCTATGTGGCGGCGCCATTTTCCACGGTCGATCTGGAGACTCCCGACGGCAGCAGGATCCCCATTGAGCAGAGGAACCCGCGCGAAGTCACGCATATGGCAGGCAAGCAGATGGTTCCTGACGGGATCGGAGTAGAGAACCCCGCATTCGATGTAACACCGGCTAAGTATGTAAGTGCAATCGTTACCGAAAAGGGAATTGCGCGTGCGCCCTACGGGGAATCGCTGCGGAAGTTGTCTGAGGATGTGGCAGTGCTGCAGCAGTAGAGTCGCTTTTGCACAACGAATTCGTGCCGCCCAAACGCCACTTGGAGCCGAACTGTTGGCCTGCCTCGTGACTCAATCTCGAATGAGTTTTAATTCCGGCGGACAGGAAATTGCTCTGGATTGTTTTCTCCCCTCCACCAATGGAAATAAATTCCCCACAATCGTCGGGCTGCATGGCTCGGGAGGAGGTCACGCCATCTTGTCTGACCCGGCGGAGCTTCTTGCCGCGAACGGATTTGCGGTATATGTGCTCCACTATTTCGATCGTACTGGCACGAGCCAGGCTGACCGTGACACCATCTTTCGCCATTTTCCATTGTGGATGAAAACACTTTGGGATTCGGTAAGCTTTGTAGCTCGCCAGCCGCACGTCGATCCCGAACGAATGGGATTGTTAGGTTTCTCTCTGGGTGCGTACCTTTCGCTTTCGAACGCAACCATCGACTCTCGAGTTCGGGCGGTTGTCGAATTCTTCGGCGGGTTACCGAAGGAAATGAAGTTTTTCATGCGGCGGCTATGCCCGGTGCTGATCCTGCACGGCGAAGCTGACCCGACGGTTCCGGTGCAGGAGGCTTACCATTTGCAGCGAGTTTTGGAGAAGAAGCGGATCCCTTACGAAATGCAGATTTACCCCGGGGCCGGCCACGGCTTCGAAGGACCAGTTTGGCAGGATGCGAATGCTCGGACGCTGGAATTTCTCAAAAAACATTTGGCAGCGTAGATTGCAGGAACTCTTGCTCGCAGACAAACGTATTTAATATCAGATAGGGCTCGAGAACTCCGATGATAGCTTTCCTCCTCTGGTGTGTGCTGTTTGTGCTTTGCTGGCCGGTGGCGCTCGTCGCGCTGGTGCTTTATCCACTTGTGTGGCTCTTTCTGTTGCCGTTCCGGGTGGTTGGGATCGCTGTACATGGCGCGCTTGCGTTGGTGCGCGCGGCCATCCTGTTTCCCGCGCGGCTTCTAAGCGCGCCGTTTCGCATTTGATTGGTGAGTATAAGAGCACACTGATGTGGCCCTTGCTCCTAACGCCACGATTTGGCGATCTACTGGGGCGGTGGAGGTGGCGGCGTTTGCGTTTTATCTTCGACTTTCCCGGCGCCCTGCCGGGTCTTTTTGGCAGCAGCATGCGTCGCCTTTTTTGCGCCGCGTTTAGTTTTGCGCGCAGTCTTCTTAGCGGCCCGGCCAGTTGCCTGCCCAGCTTCCTTTACATCGCTCTTTGCCCCCTGATCGGTCTGTGCTTGAGGATCCGATTGAGAGAAGGCGATTCCGGTGAATGCACAAAGTAGAGTGAGACAGCACAAGTTGTGTTTCAGTGATTTCATGGTTCCTTTCAGATCAGAGAGCAGTCCGACGGCCAGTGAGTAAATTGATCAGCAGGACGACGACGGCTATGACCAGCAGCAGGTGGATGAGACTTCCGGCCACGTGAAAGCTAAAGCCCAGCAGCCACAGAATTAGCAGGATTACAAAAATGGTCCAAAGCATGAGCGCCTCCAAGCACATCAGCTTACGAACTCGTGTTGATTACTGCCATACAGTGCATTCTGTAAGGCGGAATGGAATCGAACGGAATGGCTGCTGGATATTGGGGTAGAAGAGAACCGGGATGAACTATGTTGGAAAGTGTCTCAAAAAAGCTTTGCGCGCTATACAGCAGCTCGGCTAGAACTAGCGACCATCAACCGTCCCTGCTAACATCGCATGCACATGCCTGTTAGCGCCAAGTTCCGTAAGTCTCCGGTGAAATCGCGGTCACGGGATGGCCGCGGGCGCGGCGAGTTGGTCATCATCACCGGCATGAGCGGGTCAGGGAAAGCCTCAGTCCTCAAAGCTTTTGAGGATCTCGGCTATTATTGCGTCGACAATTTGCCGGTCGGCTTGATTCCCCGGTTCGCTGAGCTGGTGGGGCAATCTTCTGAAATCGAGCGTACGGCACTCGTGGTGGATGTGCGTGAGGGCACTCAGCTCGACGAGCTTCCGGCGATCGTGAAGTCAGTCAAGCGAATGCTGCCAACCAAGACGATTTTTCTGGAGGCGGACGAATCAATTCTTCTTCGCCGCTACAGCGAGACTCGGCGGCCGCACCCGCTGGGCACGGATACTCCGGTCAAAGCATCACTGATCGCGGAACGCCGCCATTTACGGCCGATTCGCGCTATCGCCGACTTGGTGATCGATACTTCCCGCTTCAACGTCCATGAGCTGCGCGCCTACATTACCGAACGGTTTCACAAGCAGGAAACCGATAAGAACATTCTCGTCTCCTGCGTGAGCTTTGGTTTCAAACACGGAGTCCCGGAAGACGCTGACCTGGTGTTCGATGTTCGCTTCTTACCCAACCCGCATTTCGTGCCGGAGTTCCGTTCGCTCACCGGGCGCCATCCGCGCGTTGCCAAGTACATCCGCTCGTTTCCGCAGACGAAAGAATTCGTCCAGCGGATTTCGGAGCTATTGGTGTATTTGCTGCCGCACTACATTCGCGAGGGGAAGAGCTATCTGACGATCTCGTTTGGCTGTACCGGCGGCCAGCATCGTTCGGTGATGATTGCGGAAGAGGTCAGCAAACGGCTGCGGAAGTCAGGTTACCGGGTAAAGGTGGTGCATCGGGATAGCCCGAAATAGTTTCTGGCAGCCGCCGGCCACCACCCGGCCGGGTGCAAGTCTTTGAAGATCGTTGAAAGGGCAACAACCATCGGAAAGATCAACTAAAGTAGAATAAGTCCTACCATTATGCTGATTTCATCAGCCGCGAGCCGTGTCCGACAATGCAGTGAGGGCGCGACATGCGGCAACTGACCCGCCTTATTCGCTACGTAGCCCCGTACTGGTGGCAATTTGCTTCCTCGGTACTGCTGCTCGCGGGAGTCGGTTTTTTTGAAGCGTTCCGCTTGCTGCTAGTCGGGCCGGTTCTCGATCGCGTCCTGAACCCTTCGTCCGGATCAGATCATATCCGGCTCTTCACTATTCCAGGATCGAATCATGCCGTCTATCTCGAAAAATTTGTCCCCACACACTTCCATAATGCCTGGACCATTGTTGCTTATGCTCTGGTCGCTTCCACGGTTCTGAAGGGCATCTTCGATTACGCCGGAACGTATTTGGTGAATCATGCGGGCTTCGGCATGATCACCGATCTGCGGAATGATCTCTATGAGTCAATCCTCCGCCGCTCGGCCGCATTTTTCCAAAGGCACACTACCGGAACTCTGGTCTCAACGATCGTCAACGACATTGAGCGCGTGCAATACGCGATGTCGAGTGTGCTGGCCGAATTCTTGCAGCAGTTTTTCACGCTTATCTTTACTGCGGGAGCCGTGGTACTGCTAGGCGGCAAACTCGCCTGGATGCTGTTGCTATTCGTACCCGTCATTGTTTATTCAGCGGGGAAGATCGGCCGGCGGGTGCGGCACACTACGCGTCGCGGGCAAGACAAGCTTGCCGATATTCAAAATATCCTGCACGAAACCATCACCGGCAATCGAATCGTCAAAGCCTTCAGCATGGAGACATGGGAGGTAGTTCGCTTCCGCAAGGCTGCAGGGAAGCTCCTCCGGGCGAATCTCAAGTCGGTCGCGGCGGCGGCGATCAGCTCTCCCCTGATGGATATCTTCGGCGCTATTGCGATCGCGCTCCTGTTGCTGCTTGGCCGGGACCAGATTGCCCACGGCGTCCTCACGCCCGGAGCGTTCGTCGCCTTCATCGCTGCCGTTTTCAGCTTGTACAACCCCGTGCGAAAGTTTGCCTTATTCAATAATAATTTTCAGCAGGCGCTGGGCGCGTCATCCGAGCTGTTCAAGTTCATGGATAGTGAGGACGAAGTTCGTGAAAAGCCTGGAGCCAAGCCGTTACCCACGTTTTCCAGCAGCATTCGATTCGACGACGTAAGTTTTTCGTATGAAGGCAATGGCGACGGTGCGCGAGAGATCCTTCGCAACATCAATCTGAAAGTGAAAGCGGGCGAGGTGCTGGCAGTGGTCGGTTCGAGCGGCGCCGGCAAGAGCACCCTTGTGCATCTGATCCCGCGCTTTTTCGACGTAACCTCGGGCGCCTTGCTAATCGATGGCCGCGACGTTCGCGATACGACCCTGGCCTCGCTGCGTTCCCTAATTGGGGTCGTGACCCAGGAAACAGTGCTATTCAACGACACCGTGCGTAATAACATCGCCTATGGGCGGCCGAGTGTCCCGCAAAAGCAGGTAGAAGCGGCGGCGCGAGCAGCATTGGCGCACGACTTCATAATGGATTTGCCCGCTGGGTATGACACCGTAATCGGCGAGCGCGGAGTGCGCCTTTCTGGAGGAGAGCGTCAGCGCATCGCCATCGCGAGAGCTCTGCTGAAGAATGCGCCGATTTTGATTTTGGACGAAGCGACTTCAGCGCTCGACAGTGAGTCCGAGGCGTTGGTGCAATCGGCGCTGCAAAACTTGATGAGTGGCCGCACCGTGTTCGTCATCGCGCATCGGCTTTCTACCGTGCGTCGCGCTGATCGGATCGTAGTGCTTGAGAATGGGACCATCGCCGACATCGGCGCGCACGAAGAATTAATGCAGAAGCTGGGAACGTACCGTCGCTTGCATGACTTGCAGTTTGTCGAACTGGATCAACCGAAAGTAGGAGCTAGTCAGTAAACTTACTGGTTTTCAATTGGCAATCTGAAAACTGCCAATCGAAATTTTGAACTATGCCGCTCCGCTCCATGACGGGATTTGCGCAGGTAAAGGGGCAAGTCAGCCCTGAACTTGGGTTTACTCTGTCGCTGAAATCGGTGAATCATCGCTTCCTTGACGTTCACTTCCGTCTTCCGGCGGATAGCGACGTGTTGGAAATGAAGCTCCGCCGCTTGCTGAAGGAGAAGCTGGCGCGAGGGCACTTGGAGCTTTCTCTCAATCTCGAGCGAGGTGGCGGCGAGAGTCTGTCGTTGAATCGGCAAATCGTGGGTGGATACATCCAGGCTTTCCGAGCCGCAGCGGCGGAGTTCGGGCTGGCTGCTGAACCGGATTTGAATGCGATCATGCGCATCCCAGGCGCCCTCGATGCGGCGGCGTTGCCGGCGGATGGCGCCGTGGAAGCTTCCGTGCTGGGCAAGGTAGAGGAAGTCCTAGAACGGCTTAATCAAATGCGCGAGGAGGAAGGTCGCGGCATTGAACGTGAGTTGCGCGATCGCATGGAGCACGTACAACACGCGGGTAAGGAGATCGAGAAGCATCGGCACGCGGTTCTACAAGGCTATGTCGGGAGATTGAAGACCAGAATGCAGGAACTGATCGGGACTCAGGCTGAGCCGGAACGCATCCTGCAAGAGGCCGCTTTGTTGGTGGATCGCAGTGATATTCAGGAAGAGCTGGTTCGCCTTGAGACGCATGTGAAACATTTTCTCAGCCAGCTTGACCAGAAAGGCGAGGTCGGCAAGAAGCTCGACTTCCTCCTGCAGGAAATGAATCGTGAGGCTAACACGTTGCTCTCAAAGACTTCAGGACTCGCGGGTGAGGCTCTAGACATTACGCAGATGGGATTGGCCATCAAAGCTGATATCGAGAAAGCACGCGAACAGGTGCAGAACGTCGAATGACCGCCGTATTCATCATTTCTGCGCCCTCTGGTTCGGGGAAATCCACGCTAGTGAATAATGTACGCAAGCTTATTCCGGATCTAGAGTTTTCCGTTTCCTATACAACCCGTGCGCCACGCGGGAATGAACAGAATGGACGGGAATACTTCTTTATTTCGCGCCCTGAATTCGAAGCCAGGATCGCCAAGAACGAATTCCTTGAGTATGCCGATGTATTTGGAAACTACTACGGTACAGCCCGGCGGTTCTTGCAACAAGCCGAAGAACACGGCCATGACCTACTGCTCGACATCGACGTACAGGGCGCAGCGCAGATCAAAAGCAAGATTCCTGAGGCGGTAAGCATTTTCATTCTTCCGCCCAACCGCCAGCAGCTCGAGCAACGGCTGCGGGACCGTGGCCTAGATACCGAAGAAGTTATTCAGCGGCGGCTGTTGAACGCGTCTCGCGAGATTGAGAATTACTGCAAATACGACTATATTTTGGTGAACGACCGGCTGGATGAATCGACCGAAAATCTAAAGTCGATTTTGATAGCGGAGCGGCTGAAGCGCTCCGGGCAGCGCGTGGCGGATGATAGCGTGCGTCGACGGGCCGAAAGCTGCCGTTTGGATAATGTACGTGAGCGATTGAAACCAATCCTGGCTTCGTTTGCGTCGACGGCGGTTCCGGGCGGAAACTAATGAGGCGGTTTCGGACGAAACGCCCGCGATTGCGCAGACCCGGTCTGACAACGAGGTGGAAGTTGTAATTGAGGCATGAGTTCTGGGCGGGGGAAGAGTAATGATGCTGGCACATGGCGGGCACACTCTCTCGCCAAGCGAGCGGCAGGGGAGAACACAATGAAGTTGATGGACGGATTTGACAGCAATTATCGGTACATCCTGGTAGCAGCGCGGCGCGCGCGGCAGTTGCAGGGTGGCGCTCCTCCAGTGATCGAAACCCTTTCCCGCAAGCCTTGCCGCATCGCCCAGGATGAGATCAAGGCCGGCAAAGTGAAATGGGTAATTCCTGAAATTCCCAAGTCGGCTGCCGAAGCCGCGAGCGAGATGCTCGACAAAGCGCTGGGACCGGAATAGAAATTTTCAATTTGCCGATCGCCGATTGGCAACACCCGTTCTCAATTGACAATTGCAAATCGTCTATGAGCAATTTATGAAAGTCGCACTCGGCGTCGCCGGCGGAATTGCAGCGTACAAAGCGGCAGAGATTGTTCGTCTGCTGCAAGAACGCGGAATCCGGGTTCAAGTCGTTATGACCGAAGCGGCTCAGGAATTCATCAAGCCGCTCACCTTCGCTGCACTTTCGGGAGAGAAAGTCATTACCGGCATGTTCGCCGGATCAGGCACTGAACAGCCCAATATCGACTCTGCTATCGAGCACATTGCCGTCGCGCAGTCCATCGATGCATTGCTTGTGGCTCCCGCCACTGCTGATGTTCTAGCGAAGTTCGCCCAAGGTATAGCTAATGATTTTTTGACAACTCTGTATCTCG
>Ga0209472_1001004_pt1 | contig 16504 bp, 16 predicted proteins | sample GraSoiAngelo_130_FD_185887 | JGI IMG/M metagenome (GOLD analysis project Ga0209472, IMG submission 185887) | Grasslands soil microbial communities from the Angelo Coastal Reserve, California, USA - 14_0929_02_20cm (SPAdes) (version 2) | ecosystem: Environmental > Terrestrial > Soil > Grasslands ...
GGAGCGAGAGCTCGGGCGTGTACGGCAGCTCTTCGCCAAGGAGCTCCTCGCCTTCCAGGAAGTGGACCGTGCCAGTAACGCGTTCGACGCCGCCCAGGCCAACGAGGCGAGCGCGCGCGAAAAGGTGGCGCTGCTCGAAGCAGGCCCGCGTCCCGACGCCGTCGCCGCGGCGCGGTCTCAAGTGGCGGAGGCGCGTGCGGCGCTCGCGCTCGCCCGGGCGCGCCTCGTCGAGACGCGCCTGGACTCGCCACTGACCGGCATCGTGCTCCGGAAGAGCCTGGAAGTCGGCGAGACCGCGACGCCGGGCGTCCCCATCCTCACGCTGATGGATCCGGACGACCTATGGCTGCGTGCCTACGTGTCGGAGACGGACCTGGGCCGGGTCCGCCTCGGCCAGGGGGCGACGCTGACCGTGGACGCGTACCCCAGCCGGACCTTCTCGGGGGTCGTCAGCGAGATCGCGTCGGAGGCCGAGTTCACCCCGAAAAACGTGCAGACGAAGAAGGAGCGCGTCAACCTCGTCTACCGCATGAAGATCGCCGTGCGGAACACGGGGGGCGTGCTCAAGCCCGGCATGCCGGCCGACGCGCGTATTCACCCGTAGCGATCACGGGGTGGCCTCGCGCGGCGGGTGCTCGCTACGAGGCGCATCCTTGTCCCCACGTGCTCTGGCCAGGCGCGGCGCGCGTCGCCTCCAGCGTCAGGCCCGTCGGGTACGGCCGGCGACTCGGGATCCAGCGCGGGACGGCGCGCCGGTAGCGGCGGTACGCCTCGCCGTAACGGGCTTCGAGGGCCGGCTCCTCCACGCGAGTCACGTACAGGTGCGTCGCAGCGCTGAGGAGCACGGCGTACACCAAGGCACCCGGGGACCGCAGCAGCAGCGCTTCGGCGAGCGCAATGCCGAGGTTGCCCAGGTACATGGGATTGCGCACGTAGCGGTACGCGCCGAGGACGACGAGGGCCCGCGGAGGATCGGTTGGGAACGCGGTCCCCCGCCCGCGGGCGATAAAGAGCCAGAAGGACGTGTACGAGAGTGCGCCGGCGAGCGGGAGCAGCACGCCGCCGACGACGGCGAGCCCGGCGGGCAGCGCGCGGCCGGTCAGGCGATCGAGCGACGCCGCGGCGAGCGGGAGCGCCGCCAGGAAGACCCCGACGACCAGGACCGCATACCCGTGGGCCTTGAGCGTCAGCGCGAGAGCGGACCGCGTCATGCCCCCGCCCACTGCTCGCGGAGCGCGTCCCGCCGCAGGAATGCGAGCAGGAGGTCGGTGAACGCAGCGGGCCGCTCGAGCATGGGCGAGTGGCCGCAATCGGGGAGCGTGTGGAACTCGCACCGCGGCAGCTCGCGCGCGGCGCGCTCCCACGCGTGCGGCGGAGTGGCCCGATCCTCCGCGCCCCACACCATGAGCACGGGGCACGCGACTCTCGCGAGCGCCGCGCGGGCGTCGTACGCTCGCGCGGCCTTGAGGGTGCGCAGGGCGGTGGCCCAGTGCCGCCGCTCGGACAGGAGCGCGTACGTGCGCTCGAGCATCGCGGGCTTGACGCGCCGCCGGTCGTGGAACAGGCGCTCCGCCAGGGCGTCCACCCACTCGCGCGTCACATTCCGCGGCGGGCCGAGGCCGATATCGCCGTCCTCCAGCCCCGGGGCGCCGCTCAACACGAGGGCCACCACGCGCTCCGGGTGGTGCCGCGTGAAGTCGAGCGCGAGCAGCGCGCCCATCGAGTTGCCGCACAGGAGAGTGCGCTCGAGCCGCAGCTCGCACACCAGACGCTCGAGCGCGCTCCGGAACGCGGCGGGGTCGCCGGCGGTCTCGGCCCGCGCCGCGAGCGGGTCGAGCAGCCGGATGACGTCGACGCCGAGCTTGACGAGCCGCCGCCACGTCACGTCCCACAGCCACCCGCCGGCAAAAAGGCCGGGGAGCAGCACCACCGACGGTCCGCCCGCGGCGGACCGCGCGCGTTCGTACCGGAGACCGCCGGGTTCCCGTACCGTTCGGAGGGTGCGCGCCGTCATCGCATCACCGTCGCTCATGCCCAGGATGCCCACGCGCCCGAGGTCACGAGAATCCGGTGGAAGGTGGAAAGTCGCGGAGGGAAAACCCGCCTTGCCCGGCGCGCCGCGGGGGGCGATGCTGTGCTTCGAGGAGATCCCCGTCATAGGGAGGCTTGTGACGAGTACGGATGACCAGTACGCGGTCGTCACGCGCGGGCTCACGCGGCGCTTCGGCAGGGTCGTGGCGGTGGACCGCCTCGACCTCCGGGTCCGCCGTGGCGAGCTGTACGGGTTTCTCGGGCCCAACGGCGCCGGGAAGTCCACGACGCTCCGCATGCTGTGCGGGATCCTCGAGCCGACCGAGGGGGAGGGCCGCGTGCTCGGGATCGATCTGCGGCGCGACCCCGAGCGCGTCAAGGCGGCCATCGGCTACATGTCGCAGCGCTTTTCGCTCTACGACGACCTGACGGTCGAAGAGAACCTCACCTTTTACGCGCGCGTCTACATGGTCCCACGCGCCGAGCGGGCGGCACAGATCCAACGGATGCTCCGCCTCGGCGATCTCGTGGGGTACCCGCGCCAGCTCGCCGGCCAGCTGTCCGGCGGCTACCGGCAGCGGCTCGCGCTCGCGTGTGCGCTCGTGCACGGCCCGCAGCTGGTGTTCCTCGACGAGCCCACCGCCGGCGTCGATCCGGTCTCGCGGCGGACGTTCTGGGCGGTCGTCCGGCGGCTGGCCGACGAGGGCACCACGATTCTGGTGACGACCCACTACATGGACGAGGCGGAGCTGTGCGACACGCTCGGCTTCATCTACCAGGGGCGGCTCATCGCCCACGGGAGCCCTGCGCGGATCAAGGCTGAAACGTTCGCCCGTCGGGTGATCGAGCTCCAGCCGGCGGACGCTCGGGCCGCCGCCGACACGCTCGCGGACTGGGACGCCGTCGAGGAGGTCGTCCGCGCGGGCGCGCGTGTGCGGCTCATCGCCGCGGGGAGCGAGCTCGGAGTCGCGAGCGTGCGAGAATATCTCGCGGCGCGCGGTGTCGTCGTGGAGTGGATCAACGAGGTCGACCCCAGCGTGGAAGACCTCTTCGTCTCGTTCGTCGATCGCGCGCGCAAGGCGCGCGTGCGCGAGCAGCTCCGGGCCCTCGAGCCCGCCGAGCGCTGACGTGGGCAGCCGGCTCCACGCCATGATCGCCAAGGAGTTCCTCCAGCTCGGGCGCGACCGTCTCGCGCTCACGCTCATGCTGTTCGTGCCGGTCGCCATGCTTTTCATCTTCGGCTGGGCGATCAACACCGACGTCAAACACGTGCCGACGGCCGTCGTCGATCTGTCGGGAAGCGTGGAGGCGCGGAAGCTCCTCGAGGCGTTCGAGAATAGCCAGTACTTCGACATCCGTCACCGCGCGGCGAACACGCGCGAGCTCGCGCGCATGATCGACGATGGCACCGCGAGGGTGGGCGTCGTGATCCCGCCCGACTACGCCAGCGAGCTCGCGCGCACGCGGGCCCGAGTCCAGGTCATCGTCGACGCCTCTGACCCGCAGGTGGCGACGTCCGCGATGAACGCGGCGGCGGCGCTCGGGGCGGACCGGTCGCTCGCGATCCTGACCGAAACTGGGGGCGCCGTCGTCCGGAAGGATGCGCCGCCCCTCGACATCCGCGTGCGCGCCTGGTACAACCCCGACCTCGTGTCCGCCATCTTCATCGTGCCCGGGCTGATCGGCGCCCTCCTGATGCAGACGACCGTCAGCGTCATGGCCATCGCGATCGTCCGTGAGCGCGAACGGGGGACGCTCGAGGCGCTGGTCGTCAGCCCGATCCGGCGCTGGGAGCTCCTGCTCGGCAAGGTTATCCCGAACCTCCTCGTCGCCTACGGCCAGATGACGATGGCGCTCGGGGTCGCGCACTTCGTCTTCGAGGTGCCGATCCGGGGCAGCCTCGCGCTGCTGTACGGGCTCTCCGCGGTGTTCATGTGGGGCACGCTCGGCATCGGCATCCTCGTGTCCGCGGCGTCGCGGACGGTGCCCCAGGCGATGCAGCTGTCGTTCATGACCTTCCTGCCGTCGATCTACCTCTCGGGACTCCTCTTCCCGATCGAGGGGATGCCGCGGGGCGCGCAGTACATCGCGAGCATCATCCCGCTGACGTACTATCTGCGCATCGTCCGGGGCATCGTGCTCAAGGGCATCGGCTTCGAGTACCTCTGGCCCAACGTGCTTCCGCTCGTGGCGTTCGGTGCGGTCGTGTTTAGCTTGTCTATTCTCCGCTTCCGCAAGCAGTTAGACTAGGGCCCATGAAGGCACGTCTCGTCCTCCTCCTGCTTCTCGGGCTCGCCGCGCCGGCCGCGTCGACGCCGCTCGCCCACCGCGAGGTTCTGGTGAACGGCATCGTGCTCCTCGTCGCCGAGCGCCCCGCCGTCCCGATCGTGGCGGTACGGGTCCTGGTGGAGGCGGGCGCCGTGTACGACCCCCCCGACCGGGCGGGGCTCGCGAACCTCACGGGCGCGTTGCTGACGCGCGGAACGGCGAGGCGCACGGCGCCCGAGCTCGACTCGGCGATCGAGTTCGTCGGCGGGAGCCTGGAGGCGGGCGCGGGGCGCGACAGCGTCGGCGCGTCGCTCCGCGTCCTCGGCAAGGACCTCGGGCTCGGCCTCGACCTCCTCGCCGAGGTGATCCGCTCGCCCGCGTTTCCGCCGGACGAGGTCACGCGGAAGATCGGCGAGATCCAGGCCTCCATCAAGCGTTCCGAGGAGGATCCGGGGACGGTTGCCGCGCGAGCGCTGGCCCGGCTCGTCTTCCCGGGCCACCCCTATGGCGTTCCGGTCGAGGGCACACGCGAATCCGTGGCGCGGCTCACGCGCGACGACGTGGTGAAGTTCCACCGGGAGCGCTTCCGCCCGGACGCGACGGTCATCGCCGTCGTCGGCGCGGTCACCGTCGACGAGGCGCGGCGCGAGATCCTGGCACGGTTCGGGTCGTGGCAGCGGCCCGCCGTCCCGCTCGCCTCGATCCCGGGCGCCGCCGCGGCGCGAGAGCCGCACGCGGAGACGATCGCGCGAGACCTGACGCAGGCCACGATCATGCTCGGCCGCCAGGCGATCCGCCAGACCGACCCCGACTACTTCCCGCTCGTCGTGGCCTCGTACGTGCTCGGCGGCGGCTCGGCCTCGCGCCTGTACACGCGAGTTCGCGAGGAAGGCGGGCTCGCGTACAGCGTGTACAGCTACGTGTCGCCGTCGAAGTTCGGCTCGGCGTTCCTCGTGAGCGCGCAGACGCGGACGCCGGAGGTGCCGAAGGTCCAGACCCTCCTCACGGCGGAGCTCGCGCGGATGACGCGCGAGCCCCCGTCCGACGCCGAGCTCGCGCTCGCCAAGTCGTACCTCGTCGGCAGCTTCCCGCTGCGCCTGGACACGTCCGGGAAGGTCGCCGACTTCGTCTCGGCGATCGAGGAGCTCGGGCTCGGGCTGGACTACGCCGACCGCTACAAGGAGCTCGTCGGGCGCGTGACCGCTCAGGATGTCCGGCGCGTCGCCCAGCGGTTCTTCGTCCCCGAGTCGTTCAGCCGGGTCGTCGTCGGCCGGACGCCGTGAGACGCGCCTGGATCGCCGTCCCCGCGCTCCTCTTCGCGCTCTCCGTCCCGGCGCTCGCGGCGTCGTTCGGCCTCGCGCCCGGCGAGCGCGCGGACGCGCTCCGCGTCGGCCGGCGGTCCGTGACCGTCGAGACGTTCGACGCCGAGTGGCGGGTCGCGAATGCGTCGGGCGACAGCGTGACCGTGCTCACGCCGTTCCACCGACTCGTCCTGGCGGCGCGGCACGCGGCGTTCCGGAACGAGGCGCTCCCGCCCGACGAGCCGGACCGGCTCCTGCGCGAGCAGCAAGACCGCCTGGTGTTCTGGGCCAGTCTGCACGGCCCACGCGAGGATTTCGCGCGCTTCTACACGCCCCGGCTCCGCGTTGGCGACCGCGAGATCGAGCCCGCCTTCGTCCAGAACGAGCGGACGGCGGTGCGGCAGGCCGACGGGCGGTACCTCGCCCGCTGCGTCTACTCGTTCCCCACGCGAGACCTCACGGGGAAATCGCGGGTCGCCCTCGTCGTGTGGGACGTCGACGGGCGGGACGTCAGCCGGTTCACACTCGATCTGTCGACAATGCGGTGAACGAAGCGAGTCGGCGGCCGCGGGCGCTGTGGCGCCCCCGACCGAAGACCGGAAAGGGCGGCCATGGTCACGAAGGAGCGGTTCGCGCAGGGCTTGACGTTCCAGCAGTATCTCGACCAGATGGGGACGAACAAGGAGAAGTTCGTCCAGTTCCTCGGCGAGATCAAGGTGACGCCGGAGGACCGGGCGGCGCTCGACAAGCTCGGCAAGCGTCTCAAGGTCCTCGTCATCACCGAGGACTGGTGCGGTGACGCCCTGTACAACGTCCCCGTGCTTGCCAAGATGGTCGAGGGGAACCCGAACATCGAGATGCGTGTGTTCCTCCGCGACAAGAACCCCGACCTGATGAGCCAGTACCTGAACCAGGGGCTCTACCGGTCCATCCCGGTGTTCGCGTTCTTCGACGAAAACATGAACGAGGTCGCTCGCTTCATCGAGCGGCCGCCGGCGCAGACGGAGGAGCTCGAAAAGAAGATGCTGGAAGTCCGGCGCGCGCTCCGCGCCGAGCGCCACCTCGAGTGGCGCACCGGCGTCGTGAAAGAAATTCGCTCGCTCCTCAAGGTCTAGCCCATGAGCCGGGAAGGGGGCGGGCCTCCTCCGCTCCGAACCCCAGTCGCTCGGAGGCCCGCCCCCTCCCCGACCCGGGCTAGACCTTGAGGAGCGCGGGGCGATTCCCCCTCTACGGCCTATTCGGGGCGGCGGTCGTCGTCGCGGCCGAGCTCCTGCTCGTCGCCGGGTCGCCGCTGGTCGGGCGGTGGTTCACGCCGATTGTCTGGACCGGCTACGTCGTATTCATGGACGCCGTCGTCCGGTACATCACGGGCCGCTCGTACCTCACGACCGACCGCCTCGAGGGGGTGCTGGCGGCCCTGGCGTCGGTCGGCGGATGGTGGCTCTTCGAGTTGTACAACACTCCTCGCTTCTGGCGGGGCGGCGCCGATCTCGTCGGGGTCTGGTGGCAGTACCACAATCTGGAGCCGAACCCCCTTCTGCGCCGCGTCGGCTACGACTGGTCGTTTGCCACGATCTTCCCCGCGCTCTTCCTCACGGCGGCGGCGCTCCGCGCGACGGTGTTCCGATCGGCACGGGTCAGGCCGTGGCGGCCGTCGTCGGGTCTCCTGCGCGCCACCGTCGCCGTCGGCGCGGTGGGTGTCGTCCTGCCGCTCGCCGTCGTCTCGCCCTGGCTCGTGCCGCTCGTGTGGATGGGCTGGGTACTGCTCCTCGAGCCCTTGAACTACCGGGGCGGGCGGCCGTCGTGGCTCGCGGATCTCGCCGCGGGCGACGCCTCGCGCGTGACGGCGCTCCTCGCCAGCGGCCTCGTGTGCGGTGTCCTCTGGGAGTTCTGGAACTATTGGGCGCTGACCAAGTGGACCTACACGGTGCCGTACCCCCCCGGCGCGAAGCTGTTCGAGATGCCGGTGCTCGGCTACCTGGGCTTCCTGCCGTTCGCCCTCGAGTGCTTCGCGATGTACCACGGGCTGCGAGGTCTCCTGGGGGAGCGCGAGCGAACGCCGGTGCTCTAGAATGGCGAGAGGCGAAAAGAGGCCCGGCCGAATCCCGCCGCCTGCTCGTTACGGTCGCCGCAACGGCGGCGTCAGCGCGCACTCGGCGATCTTGGTGAGCAGTGTCTTGTAGCTGACCCTGAGAATACGAGACGCTTCAGCTCGGTTCCAATTCACCCGCTCGAGCACCGCTTCGAGCGCCTTGCGCTCGGCTTCTCGCGCGCCGCGGCGCGCGGTCTCCCTCAAGCTCTCGGTGACGAGTGCGACGGGCCGGGAGGTCGTGGCGTTCCCGTTCCGGCCGCGTGCGACCAGGGCCTCGAACGCCTGCTCGCCGTCCGTGAGCACGACGATGCGGCGAATGGCGTTCTCCAGCTCCCGGACGTTGCCCGACCACGCGTGCTCCATGAGGCGGGCCATCGTGTCCGGCGAGAGCTGCTTGGTCCGCCCGTACTGCGCGTTGAACTTCGCGAGGAAATGCACGGCCAGGAGCGGAATCTCCTCTGTCCGCTCCCGGAGCGGGGGAATGCGGATCTCGACCACATTGAGGCGGTAGTAGAGGTCCTCGCGGAACTCGCCGCGGGCCATCGCCTGCTCCAGGTCGCGATTCGTGGCGGCGATCACGCGCGTGTCGACCTCGATCACCGCGTTGCCCCCGACGCGCGCGAAGCGAAAGTCCTGGAGCACGTGAAGGAGCTTGGCCTGGAGAACCAGCGGCAGCTCCGCGATCTCGTCCAGGTAGATCGTGCCCTTGTTCGCGTACTCGAATTGCCCCGGCTTCCGCCGGTGCGCGCCCGTGAAGGCGCCCTTCTCGTGGCCGAAGAACTCGGACTCGAGCAGCCCGGCAGGGATCGCGGCGCAGTTGACCTTGACGAACGGGCCGTTACGGCGGGGCGACGCGGCATGGATGGCCCGGGCGACGAGATCCTTGCCCACGCCGCTTTCCCGCGGATCAAGACCGTCGCATCCGTGTCGGCGATGTTCTCGACGACCGTGCGGATTGCCCGCATCGGAGGGCTGCCGTCGAGCAGGGGAACGTGCTCGGTGAGTTGACGCTCTCCCACCGCCTTCGCGGCCGGCCTGTCCGCTAAGTCCACGCGATCAGTCCTCAAGGTCCCCCGGGAGGGATCCGGCGTCAGGATCCGGCGAGGTGCCGGCACATGCGCGCACCTTTGATTCTCGCGCGGGCAAAGTATGCCATCCTCGCAACCCCGCGTCACGTTGAAAAATTCACGCGGCCCCTGCGATGATAAGGGTGGCCACTCGGGGTCGGGGGAGGAGACAATGAAGCTCAGATTCTCGCGGAGGCGTTCGGGGAGGACGGCCACGAGACGACGATCAGGTATACCGGGGAAGACGGCCTGGCCTATCTCACGCGCGAGCGCCCGGAGGGTGGTGTTGCCGTCCTGCGACAGATCAGATCGACCGATCCGGGGCTCCCGGTCATCATCATGACGGGCCTGGCCACGCTCGGCGAAATCGCCGAGGCGCGTCGTCTCGGGGTCACCGAGATCATCGAGAAACCCGAGGTCTTGAAGCGCTTCAGCGAAGCCCTGGCTCGCATCGCGGGTCGCGCTCGACCCGAGGACACAACGTAGAACCCCCGTCACCTGCGATAGGCCGACCTCCCGAAGTGCGGTCGCGCACGGGTGCTATAATCCGCTGCGCCGAGCGAATCCGCCGACGGAGGTCGAGCCCATGAAAGCCGTTCGCATCCACACCCCCCGGTGGTCCCGAGGTGCTCACGTACGAGGACGTGCCCGAGCCCCGGCCGAAGGCGGGCGAGGCCGTCGTCAAGGTCGACGCCGCGGGGCTCAACTACATCGACGTCTACTACCGCTCCGGCCTCTACAAGGCGGAGCTCCCGATGACGCTCGGCATGGAAGCCGGCGGCGTCGTCACCGCCGTCGGTCCGAACGTCACCGAGGTGAAGGTAGGCGACAAGGTCGCGTACACGGGCGTCCCGGGCGCCTACGCGCAGTACGCCGCGGTTCCCGCGCAGCGCCTCGTCACCCTGCCGGCCGGCGTCAGCACCAAGCAGGGCGCGGCGGCGATGCTCCAGGGGATGACCGCGCACTACCTGGCGTGCTCGACCTATCCGTTGAAGAAGGGCGACACGTGCCTGGTCCACGCGGCGGCGGGCGGCGTGGGACTGCTCTTGGTCCAGATCGCGAAGATGCGCGGCGCCAGGGTCATCGGCACGGTCTCGACGGAGGAGAAGGCCAAGCTCGCGCGTGAGGCGGGGGCGGACGAGGTCATCTTCTACACGAAGCAGGACTTCGAGGCCGAGGTGAAGCGGCTGACGTCCGGCAAAGGCGTGCAGGTCGTCTACGACGCGGTGGGCAAGACGACATTCGAGAAGGGGCTCAGCTGCCTGGCGCCGCGCGGGACCATGGTCCTCTACGGCCAGTCGAGCGGGCCGATCGGCGTCTTCGATCCCCAAATTCTGAGCGCGAAGGGCTCCGTCTTCCTGACGCGCCCGAGCCTCTTCCACCACATCGCGACCCGCGAGGAACTGCTCGCGCGCGCGGGCGACGTGCTCGGCTGGATCCGCGACGGCAAGCTCAGGCTCCGGACGGAGTTCGAGTTTCCGCTCAAGGAGGCCGCCGAGGCCCACCGGGCCCTGGAGGGGCGGAAGACGACGGGCAAGGTGCTCCTGATCCCGTGAACGTCGTGCAGCTGCTCGAGGCCGCGGCGCGCCACGACGCTGATCGGACGGCGGTCGTGGTCAAGAAAGAGCTCCGCAGGCTCCCTCGGTGAAGCGCTCCCTCGCGTGGACCTTCGGCGCCCTCGTGGTGGTGGCCGTCCTGGCGATCGCCGCGGTGGTCGCGATCCCGTACGCCGTCGACACCCCGCGCGTGCAGACGCTGATCGCGCAGAGTGCCTCGCAGGCGCTCGGCCGTCCCGTCACGTTCGCGTCGGTCTCCCTCGTGGTCTTCCCGAGGCCGGCCGTCGAGCTGCACGCGCTCGAGATCGGTGAGGACCCGCACTTCGGGACCGCGCCCTTCCTCAAGCTCGACACCGGCCGCCTCACGCTCCGCGTCCGGCCCTTGCTCGCGGGGCATGTGGAGTTCAGCACCCTCACGCTCAAGCAGCCGGCCATCACCCTCATCCGGAACCCCGACGGCCGTCTGAACGTCGCGAGCCTCGGCGTCGCCGCGGCAGAGCCGCGGCCGGGCGCGCGCCCCGGGCGGGGCGGTGGAGCCGGCGGCGGGACGGGGGCGGCGGCGCTGGCGTCCCGTGTCCGGATCGAGAAGGGCGCGGTCACGTACGTCGCCCGGGGCGGCGGAGGTGCGCTGACACGCTACCGCGTCGAGGACCTCGACCTCTCGCTGACGGCCGGCTCCACGCTCCGCGTCTCGGGCAACGCGCGCGTGAGGCCGGGCGACCTCGCCGTGAAGCTCGCCGACGGGCGCCTCGCGCTGAACGGCGCGCGGAGCCTTGCGGAAGCCCCCGTGAGCGCGCGGCTGACGATCGACGGCAAAGACATCGCCGAGCTGGTCGCGGTCGCGATGGGCCCGGCCACGTCGGTGAGCGGGCCCGTCGGTGGAACGCTCACGCTCGGCGGGACGCTCGGTGCGCCGACGGCCTCGGGCACCGTGGCGTTCGCCGGTCCCCGGATCACGCAGACCGTGCCGGCGTGCCCGGAGCCCAAGCGGCGGACGCTCGCCCTCGGCCAGCTCCGGCTCGACCGCGCATCCTGGGAGGACGGACGACTCAGCAGCGGTCCGGTGACGACCAGCTTCGGGGGCGGGACGATCTCGGCGAGCGTGACGGCGGCGCTCGACCGCGATGTGCGCGTGCGGCTCGACGACGTGGCCGTCAAGGCGCTTCCGCTCGAGAAGGTGCTGGTGGACTTCCTGTGCCTCGGCTACGCCGTTTCGGGGCGCCTCGACCTCACGGGCGCCCTGGCGTTCGGCTCCGCCGACGTCTTGAGCACGCTCTCGGGCACGGGCCAGCTCCGCATCGGGCCGGGGCGCATCGTCGGCCGGCAGGCGCTCGATCTCATCGGCAGCGTCGTGCGCGTCGGCGGCGCGGTGTCGTCCCTGCTCAACGCGGACGTGCCGGTGTCGACGTTCGCGTCGTCGGCCGAGTTCGACTCGATCACCGGTACCTACGCGATCGCGAATGGCGTCGTGACGACGCGTGACCTGCTGTACGCGAGCCGGGTCATGAAGGTTGCGGTGGCCGGCGACTACCGGCTCGCGAGCGGCCGCATGAACCTCACGATGGTCGTCAGCCACAGGCGCGGCGAGGTGTCGGCGAAGGTCACGGGCACGGCGGCGTCGCCCTCGATCAGGGTCGAGCCGTCCTCGGTGGTCCGCGGCCTCGACCGGAAGAAGGTCGAGAGTGGGCTCCGGGATCTCCTCAAGCGCTTCCGCTGAAGCGGCCGCCGCCGAGCTTGCCGTCCTCGACCAGGCCGACGAAGAACGCGTGGAGCTGGTCGTAGTCGTGGGAGCGCGCCTCGCCGACCCGCGCGGCCGTCTCACGACGCATCGCCCGGAACATCTGGAGCCGCGCCCGCACGATCGGCCGCCACTCGTCGGAGACATCCTCGGCCTCGACACGGACGAAGCCGGCGCGGCCGAGCAGCGCGCGATAGGAGTCGATGGACTGGAGTGTCGTGGCGGCCATCCACTCCGCGAGGCGCGCGCGCTCCCGCTCGCCGAGGCGCGCGCGGGCGATCCAGTCGGTGAAGGCGAGGCGGCCCCCGGGGGCGAGGACGCGACGGCAGCCCGCGAGGACCGCGAGCTTGTCGGCGATGTGCTGGAAGGCCTCCTGGCTCACGCACGCGTCGAAGCTCCCCTCGCGGAACGGGAGCGCGCTGGCGTCGCCCCGCACGACGCGCACCCGGCCCTCGAGCCCGACCAGGCGGGTGAGCCGCGCGGCGCCGGCGGCCCGGCCGGCGTTCTGCTCGAGGGCGACGACCCCGCAGCCGCGCCGGCTCGTCAGGAAGCGCGCGGGGCCGGCGAGGCCCGCGCAGACGTCGAGGACGCGGCTCGCCGCCGTGATGGCGGCCCGCCGCGCGAGGGCGTCCACCGCCGCGAGACCGCCGTAGTGGTCCTGGTCAAACTCGAACAGGTCGTCGGCGCTGAGCCGCGCGAGGTCCCCGCCGCGCCGCCGCCGGGCGACGGCCGCGAGCACCTGGTGCGCGTTGATCGGGTGGCGGTCGTAGAAGTCGTCGACGCGCATGGGCGTGGCTTGAAGCCCCTCGCAACGTATGATAAAAGCAAACCGTTCTCACCACACGGCGGTGAGGGGCGCCCATGAGCAGCGAAGCCAAAGGCGGTCTCGAGGACGTCGTCGTCTCGACGTCGGAAATCTGCTTCATCGACGGGCGGGAAGGCCGGCTGGTCTACCGCGGCTACGACGTCAACGACCTCGTCGAGCATTCCTCTTTCGAAGAGGTGGTTTATCTCCTGTGGCACGGCACCTTGCCGAGCCGCAAGGAGCTCGCCGCGCACGTCAAGGCGCTCGCCGCCACCGCCACCCGGAAGCTCCCGGCCGGGCTGATCGCCCTGCTCCGGGCGCTCCCGAAGAAGACGACGCCGATGGAGGTGCTGCGCACCGGCGTGTCGGCCCTCTCGGCCTTCGATCCCGACTCGGCCGACAACTCGCGCGAGGCGACGGCGCGCAAGGCGGTGCGGCTCACGGCGCAGATGCCGACGCTCGTCGCCGCGTGGGAGCGCATCCGCTCCGGGAAGCCCCTCGTCGCGCCGAACCCGAAGCTCTCCCTGGCCGCGAACTTCCTCGCCATGCTGCGCGGGGGCAAGCCGACGCCGCTCGAGGTGAAGACGTTCGACGTCGCGCTCATCCTGCACGCCGACCACGAGTTCAACGCCTCGACCTTCGCCGCGCGCGTGACGGCGGCGACCATGTCCGACCTGCACTCGGCGATCACCTCGGCGGTCGGCGCCCTCAAGGGGCCGCTCCACGGCGGCGCCAACGAGCAGGTCATGCGGATGGTCGAGCAGATCAAGGCCCCGGAGCGGGCCGAGGCGTGGATCCGGCGGGCGCTCGCGGACAAGGCGCGCGTCATGGGGTTCGGCCATCGCGTGTACCGCGTCGAGGACCCGCGGGCCAAGCACCTGCGCCGGCTGGCGTCGGAACTGGGTGCGCAGGCGGGCGACACGAGCTACGTCGAGATCCTGAACACGGTCGCCCGCGTCGTCACCGAGGACAAGCACATCTACCCGAACGTGGACCTCTACTCCGGCGCCGCGTACAAGTCGATGGGGATCCCCACGGACCAGTTCACCCCGATCTTCGCGATCAGCCGAGTCGCCGGATGGGTCGCGCACGTCATGGAGCAGCACGCGAACAACCGGTTGATTCGCCCGCGCGCGGAGTACACCGGACCCACGCACGCCACGTACGTCCCGATCGACCGCCGTTAGGGAGGCGTCTGAGTAAGGACTACTCGAGCGCCGCGCCGCGCGTGAGCCTCGTGATGTGCGTCTTCAATGGGCTCGGGGACACCCGTGCCTGTCTCGAGAGCCTCCGCGCCACGACCGAGCCCTTCCGATTGGTCGTCATGGACAACGGCTCCACGGACGGGACGCCGGAGTTCTTCGAGCGCTTCCCGTACCCGTACCCGCTCGTCTTCGCGCGGCGCCCGGCCAACGACGGCGTGATCGCGGCCCTCAACCGCGCCTGGCGGCTTGCCGACACGGAGGTCCTCTGCTTCCTCCACAACGACACGGAGCTCAGCGAGCCCACGTGGCTCGCGCGGCTCCTCGGAGCCCTCGCGGAGCCCGGCGCGGGGCTCGCCGGCCTCTACGGCGCCAAGCGGCTGCGCGCCGACGGCCGGGCGGTAGGCCGGACCATCGTCCACAGCCTCCTGCCCGCGCCGACGGTCCGGCTCCCGTGGGAGGAGGTGGCGTTCGTCGACTCGGTGTGCCTCTGCCTGCCACGGGGCCTCATGGAGGCGGTCGGCGGCTTCGACGAGGGCTATGGCTTCTACCACGGCCACGACCGCGACCTCTCGCTCGCGGTCGCGGAGCGCGGGCGGCGCTGCCTGGTGGTCCACGCGCCGTTTCGCCACCACGGCGGGCGCACGCGGACGCGCGACTTCGAGCGCGATCCGACGACCGAGCGCGCCGATCTCGCGATGCGCGACGCGGCGCTCGTGCGCTTCGCGCAGAAGTGGCGTCCTCGTCTGCCGAAGGACGTGCGCTCCGCGCGCCAGCGGGTCGGCGATTGGTTGAGGGTCAGGAGCGCACCGCTGGCGTGGCGGACCCCGATCCAGTGACCGTACTGCGGATCGGGATCGTCGGCGCGCGCTTTGCCGCGGAGCTCCACGCCGTCAACTACCGCCCGCTCGTCGGTTCCAAGGTCGAGCTCGCGGCCGTGTGCGCCCGCACGCGGTCTCAGGCCGAGGCGTTCGCCAAACGCCACGCCGTGGCCCGCGTGTTCACCGACTACCACGAGCTCTGCGCGTCGCCGCACGTGGACGTCGTGGACATCTGCTCGACGACCGACACCCACCACGAGGTCGCGATCGCGGCCGCGCGCGCCGGCAAGCACGTGATCGTCGAGAAGCCGCTGACGGGCGCCTTCGTCGAGGCGACGGAGCCGCGCGAGACGATGCTCGCCGCCGCGCTGCGGAACTGCGACGCCGTGCTCGACGCCGTGACGCGGGCCGGTGTGACGCTCTGCTACGCGGAAGACTTCGTCTACGCGCCGCCCGTCGCCAAGCTCCGCCGGCTGCTCGACGCGTCGGGCGGCGCCATCCTGGAGCTCCGGGCGGAGGAGAGCCACTCCGGCTCCCACGCGGCGTACGCGGCCCGATGGAAGACCTCGGGCGGGGGCTCGCTGCTCCGGATGGGCTCGCATCCGGTGGGCGTCGTGCTCCACCTCAAGCATTACGAAGGCATGCTCCGGCGCGGGCGTCCGATCCAGGCGCGCGCGGTCCTCGCCGACGTCGCGCAGCTCACCCGGCTGCCCGCGCACGCGACGCAGAAGCGCTACATGTCGACGAAGGCGGAGGACGTCGAGGACTGGGCGGTCGCGCTGATCACGTTCGAGGACGGCACGAAGGCCACCGTCCACTCAAACGACATCACGCTCGGCGGCGTGCGGAACGTCGTCACCGCGTACCTGACGAACGGCGTGGTCCACGCCAACATCAACCCGAACACCGCCCTGGCGGCGTACGCTCCCGACGGCGCCGTCTGGGGCGACGAGTACATCACCGAGAAGGTCGAGACCAAGGCCGGGTGGCAGTTCCCGAGCCCCGAGGAGGACTGGATGCGAGGCTACCCGCAGGAGCTCGCGGACTTCGTGGACGCGATCCGCGAGCGGCGCGAGCCCCTGTCGGGCCCGCGGCTCGCGCGGGAGGTGGTGGAGGTGATCTACGCCGGGTACGTGTCCGCCGCGACCGGGCGGCGCGTGGACCTCGACCGCGCATGATCCCCTTCGTCAAGGGCCACGGCCTCGGCAACGACTACGTCGTCATGAACGAGGTCGACCTCGGGCGGCCGCTCCTGTCGGCGGCGATCGTCCGCATCTGTGACCGGAACTGGGGCGTCGGCTCCGACGGGATCCTCCTGCGCGTGCCGAGCGTGCGCGCCGACTTCGGCCTGCGCATCTTCAACCCCGATGGGAGCGAGGCGGAGAAGTCGGGCAACGGCCTTCGGATCTTCGCGAAGTATCTCTGGGACCACGGGCACGCGAAGACGACCACCTTCACGGTGGAGACCAAGGGCGGCGTCGTCGAGTGCCAGTGCCACGTGCGGGACGGGCGCGTGAGCTTCGTCACGGTCGAGATGGGTCGCGCCACGTTCCGCGCGCCGGAGATCCCGATGCACGGGCCCGACCGCGAGGTCGTGGGCGTGCCGCTCCAGCTCGCGGATGG
>Ga0209472_1001006_pt1 | contig 16470 bp, 15 predicted proteins | sample GraSoiAngelo_130_FD_185887 | JGI IMG/M metagenome (GOLD analysis project Ga0209472, IMG submission 185887) | Grasslands soil microbial communities from the Angelo Coastal Reserve, California, USA - 14_0929_02_20cm (SPAdes) (version 2) | ecosystem: Environmental > Terrestrial > Soil > Grasslands ...
GCTCAGCAGCTTGAAGACACGGCGCCTCGCCCGGTGGGCGGTCGGAACCCTGGCCGTGGCCCTCGCAAGTACGGTCGTGGGCCTCGCCATGAGGCCCGACACGGCCGTGCTCCTGGCGCGGTCGGTCCGTCACCTCCTGGTCCCATGAGCACGTTTTTCGAAGCGCTCGAGCGCGCCGAGCAGGAGCGGGCCGTTCGCTTTCAGGCCGCGCCTGGCGCCTCAACGAGCGCGCCGGATCCACCCGTCCCCGAGTCGGCCCCCGACCCGGGCCTGCGATCATTGCCCGAGCTTCCGAGGGGCGCCGCCAACGGGCTCGAGGAACATCTGGTGAGCTTGCTCGCGCCGACCTCGTTCGAAGCCGAACAGTACCGGGCGCTGCGCCACCTGATCGAACAGCTCCACAAATCGACCGGTCTCGTCGTCGTCGCGGTCTCGAGTCCTACCGTCGCCGACGGCAAGACGACCACCTCGATCAACCTCGCGGGCGCACTCGCCCAGGCGCCCGACGCACGCGTTCTTCTCATCGACGCCGATTTGCGCGGGGCGGCCCTGGGCCCCCGCCTCGGGCTCGAAGAAGGCGGGGGCCCCGGTTTCGTGGAGGCGATTCTGGACGCGAATCTCCCGCTGGCGGCCGTCGTGCAGGCGCGGCCGCAGCTGAACCTGTCGGTCTTGCCCGCGGGCCGTTTTCCGTCTGCGCCCTACGAGGTGCTGATGTCGCCTCGGGTCGGGGAGCTCCTGGCGGAGGCTCGCAGGCAGTACGACTACGTCATCCTCGACACCCCGCCCCTCGTGTCGGTCCCCGACTGCCGGGTCATCGAGAAATGGGTGGACGGGCTTCTCATCGTGGTGACGGCTCACAGGACGGCCCGCAAGCTCGTCGAGGAAGCGCTGAACGTCACGGATAGGGCCAAGGTCGTCGGACTGGTCTTCAACGGCGACGACCGACATCTCTCGAGAGACTCCTATGGCTCCTACGGCTCGCGGCGCTCCTCAAGTCGAAACGGTGGCGGACGGCGGCGGCGCGTTTTTTGGAGTCTCGACAGGATACGCAGGAGACGGACCGCCTCAGACGACTGACGCCAGGTCACGCAAGCTGACGGTGACCCTGGGGCGGCGGCGCGCGGCCGGACTCTCCGGCCGCGCGGCATTGGTGGTTAGCGGTTGGTCTCACCCCCGAGAGAGGGATGGAGACCAAAGGGGGCGAAGCCTTGCCAGAACTCGAAGCCTTGCCGGAACTCGTTGCAGGATCGGTGACCCCGCGCTGGCGGGTCCTCTGGACCCACAGCAACTGCGAGCAGCTCGTCTCTGACCAGCTCGCCACGAAGGGCTTTGACTTGTTCCTCCCCACCGTCGAGGCGTGGTCCCGACGGGGCGGAGTCCGGCGCCTCTCGCGCGTCCCGATGTTCGCGGGCTATCTCTTCCTGCGCCACGCGATGGACAAGGCGAGCTACCTCGAGGTCTACAAGGCGCGCGGGCTCGTGCGCCTCCTCGGGGAGCGCTGGGACCGCCTCGACGCCGTCCCCGATGCGGAGATCGAGGCCATTCAAAAACTCGTCTCTTCCGGCCTCGCGATCCTTCCCTATCCATATCTCCGGGAAGGGCAGCGCGTGCGTATCACGCGTGGGCCGCTCGCCGACGTCGAGGGGATTGTGGTCCGTGTGAGCCCCAAGAAAGGGCTCCTGGTGGTCTCGGTCAACCTTCTCCAGCGCAGCATCGCCGTCCATCTGGATTGCACCCAGTTAGAGGCCGCATAGGACAGTTGGGCGATGTGTGGAATCGTCGGGTACGTCGGTCATCGGGATGCGCTCTCCTTCATCCTGCCCGGCCTTCGGCGACTCGAGTACCGCGGCTATGACTCGGTGGGGATTGCCACGCTCTCGAGGAGGATGGCGCTCGATGTCAGAAAGACGGCGGGCAAGATCGCCGATCTCGAAACCTTGCTCGCCTCCGACCGCCCCGAAGGAACCCTGGCCATCGGCCACACTCGGTGGGCGACCCATGGCCGGCCGTCAAATGCCAACGCCCATCCCCACCTTGATTGCCACGCCCAGCTGGCCGTCGTCCACAACGGCATCATCGAGAATTATCGGGAGCTCCGCAAAACGCTGGCCGCCGAGGGCCACCGCTTTCGCTCCCAGACCGACACCGAGGTCATCGCCCATCTCATCGAGCGCTACCAGACCAACGGCCTGGCCGCCGCCGTCCTCCGCGCCGCCCGCGACCTCCGCGGCGCCTTCGCCATTGCCTGTATCGCCAGCGCCGCCCCTAACACCCTCGTCGCCCTCCGCCGCGGCAGCTCCCCCCTCGTCATCGGCTACGGGCGCGGCGAGATGTTCGTCGCCTCCGACATCCCCGCCTTGCTCGGCCAGACCCGTGAGGTCCTCGTCCTCGACGAGGGCGAGCTCGCCGTCTTGACCCCCGACGGCATCACCCTGCGCACGCTCGACGGGGCGCCCCTTCGCCGCCGCCCGACCACCATCCCCTGGGACGGCGAGGCCGCCGAAAAGTCCGGCTATCCCCACTTCATGCTCAAAGAAATCTTCGAGCAGCCCGAGGCCCTCCGCAACACCATGCGCGAACGCCTGGACCTCGAGACGCCCGACATCCGCATCCCCGAGCTCGGCCTCAAGGATCGCGACCTCGCCGGCCTCAACCGCCTCTGCTTCGTCGCCTGCGGCACCTCCTGGCACGCCGCCCTGGTCGGCAAGTACCTGGTCGAAGAGTTTGCCCGCCTCCCCGTCGAGGTCGACATCGCCTCCGAGTTCCGCTATCGCCGCCCCGTCCTCGACAGCCGTGTCCTCACCGTGCCCATCTCCCAGTCCGGGGAAACCGCCGATACCCTGGCGGCCCTCCGCGAGGCCAAGGACCAGGGCTCCCGCGCGGTCGCCATCTGCAATGTGGTCGGCAGCTCCCTGGCCCGCGAGGCCGACGGCGTCGTCTACACCCGCGCGGGCCTCGAGATCGGGGTCGCCTCGACCAAAGCCTTCACGGCCCAGCTCGTCGCGGTCACCCTCCTGGCCCTCAAGCTCGGCCTGGCGCGCAACTTCGCGGATCCCGCGCTCGTGCGCCAGGTGATCAAGGGGCTCGCGGAGCTGCCTGACCTCCTGGCGGTCATCCTCCAGCAGAGTGACGCGATCCGCCGGGTCGCCGAGCGGTTCGTCGACCGCGAGCACTTCCTCTACCTGGGCCGCGGGCTCCACTTCCCCCTGGCCCTCGAGGGCGCCCTCAAGCTCAAGGAGATCTCCTACATCCACGCCGAAGGCTACCCGGCGGGCGAGATGAAGCACGGCCCCATCGCCCTCATCGGCTCGCATATGCCGGTCGTCGCCATCGCCCCGAGGGGCGCGACGTACGACAAGGTGACCAGTGACATCAAGGAAATCAAGGCGCGCGACGGGATCGTGATCGCGGTGGCAACAGAGGGCGACGAGGAGATCGGAGCCACGGCGGATCTCGTGATTCCGGTCCCGCCGAGCCTCGAGTGGCTCCAACCCATCCTGTTGGCCCTCCCCCTCCAGCTCCTGGCGTATCACCTGGGAGTGCTACGGGGCTCGGACGTGGACCAGCCGCGCAACCTCGCCAAGAGCGTGACGGCGGAATAATCCCGTGTGGCTGTCGAAGGCCAGACTCCGTTCGTACGAACGCCTGGAGGAGCTGCACGGTCTCCTGCCCGAGCCGCTGTTCCTTCGGGCGCTCTGTCTGGAGCGAAAGCGGGCCGAACGCTCTCGCAAACCCTTTGTGCTGATGCTGCTCGAGGCAAGGGAGCCGTTTCAGGACGGCAATGAAGACAACGTTTTTGACAAGACGGTAGCCGCCATCCACTCCTCGATTCGAGAGACAGACCTCGCCGGCTGGTACAAAGTCAACTTCACTCTTGGCGTCATCTTTACGGAACTCGGCTTGGCGGATAAGAAGTCTATCCTCGCTGCGCTCCGCTTGAAGGCAACGGCGGCCCTGCAGTGCACCCTGCACACGGAAGAACTGAAGAATATCCACGTCTCGTTTCACTGCTTCCCGGAAGACTCGGGCGATCATGGGACGGGACTGCCAACGAGCCCTGAGTTGTATCCGGATCTCGTGCAGCGCCACGAAGCAAAAACGATATCCCGTGTCATCAAGCGAGCCATGGATGTCGCCGGCAGCTCCATGGCGTTGATCATCTTGTCTCCAATTTTCTTGGCCGTTGCACTCGCGATCAAACTTTCCTCGCCCGGGCCTATTCTCTTCCGCCAGAAAAGAGTCGGCCAGCACGGTCTCCCCTTCACCTTCCTGAAGTTCCGCTCCATGCGTCCCGCGAACGATTCACAGGTCCATAGAGAATACGTGCGGCGGTTCATCGCTGGCGACGTCCGCTTGGGCGCTCCGGAACAGAACGGTAAAGTCGTCTACAAGATCACCGAGGATCCTCGGGTGACTCGCGTCGGCGGATTCCTGCGGCGGACCAGTCTGGACGAGCTCCCACAGTTGCTCAACGTCCTGGCGGGGGAGATGTCGCTGGTCGGGCCACGCCCTCCGATCCCGTATGAGCTCGAGGCCTATGAGGTCTGGCACAAGCGGCGCTTGCTGGAGGTGAAGCCCGGCATCACCGGTCTCTGGCAGGTGAACGGCCGTAGCCGGCTCCGGTTCGACGATATGGTACGTCTCGATCTGCAGTATGCCAAGGCATGGTCGCCGTGGCTCGATATCAAGATCCTTCTGCAGACGCCGCGAGCCGTGCTTTCCGGTGAGGGTGCGTACTAGTAACCATGATTCGCGTCGGCGTCATCGGCTACGGTTATTGGGGCCCAAACGTCGTCCGTAACCTGCGCAGCCTCGACGGGTGCCAGGTCGGCGGCGTCTGTGACCAGAGTCCCGCAGCGCTCAAGCGGGTCAACCAGACGTATCCTGACCTCCCGGTCACCACGAAGCCATCCGAGCTGCTGATCTCCACCGCGATCGACGCCATCGCCGTCGTCACCCCCGTGTGTTCACACTTCGAACTCGCCAAAGCCGCCCTGGAGAACGGGAAGCACGTCTTCATCGAGAAGCCCTTCACCTCGACCACCCACGAGGCGGAGGAGCTGATCGAGCTGGCCGAGCGGAAGAATCTCAGGATCATGGTGGACCACACCTTTCTGTTCACCGGTGCCGTGCGAAAGATTCGTGAGCTCATCGACGAGGGCGTCCTCGGCGACCTCTATTACTACGATTCCACCAGGGTCAACCTGGGGCTCTTCCAGCATGACGTCAGCGTCGTCTGGGATCTGGCGCCTCACGATCTTTCGATCATCGACTTCCTCATCCAGGCTAAACCTGAAGCCGTCATCGCGACCGGCGAAGCACACTTGAACGGCCTCGTGGACATCGCCTTCATCACCATCTATTTCCCGCGCAGCACGATCGCCCACCTCAACGTCAACTGGCTCTCCCCGGTCAAGGTTCGAACGACGTTGATCGGCGGCGAGAAGAAGATGCTGGTCTGGAACGATCTGGAGGCGGACGAAAAGATCAAGGTCTACGACAAGGGCGTCCAAAAGAACAACGGACAGGGCCTCTACGACCTCCTCGTCAGCTACCGCTCGGGTGACATGTGGGCCCCACGGGTCGAGCAATCGGAAGCGCTCAAGGTCGAGCTGGACTACTTCATCGAGTGTGTCACGAAGGGTCGGACTCCTCTCAATGACGGCGCGGCCGGGCTGCGAGTCGTCAAAATGCTCGAAGCCGCCGATCAATCGCTGAAGGCAAGCGGCAGAGCCATCGAGCTATGAGCCAGTATCTCAGTGTCGCTCCCGACGTCAAGTTAGGTGCTGGCGTCAAACTGTCGAACTTCGTCAATCTCTACGGCTGCGAAGTTGGTGACAACTCCAAGATCGGTGCCTTCGTCGAGATTCAGAAAAACGCCAAGATTGGCAAGAACTGCAAGATCTCCAGCCACACGTTCATCTGCGAAGGAGTGACCATCGAAGACGACGTCTTCGTTGGCCACGGCGTCACGTTCATCAACGATTCCTACCCGCGCGCGACCACGCCGAACGGTCAATTGCAGACCGAGAACGACTGGCACGTCGAGCCCACGCTCGTCAGGAAGGGCGCCTCCATCGGCTCAGGCGCAACCATCCTGGCTAACATCACGATCGGTGAGAACGCCCTGATCGGGGCCGGGAGCGTGGTGACCCACGACGTGCCTGCCAGGGCAATCGTGGCGGGCTATCCCGCGCGCCTGCTGCGGTCCCTCGCCGACGACGCGAGTATTTCGGGATGAACACCAACGGCAGGATTCCGCTGGTGGACCTGATCACTCCGCATCGGGAGCTGGAAGAGGAGCTGGTCTCGGTCTTCAAGACAGCGCTGAACGCTGGCGGATTCGTGGGCGGACCGATGGTCCGCGCCTTCGAACGGGGCTTTGCAGAGTTTTGCCGAGTGCAGCACTGCGTCGGCGTGGGGAGCGGTACCGACGCTCTGCGGCTCGCCTTGATGGCTGCCGGCGTGCAACCGGGCGACACGGTCGTGACCGTTCCGAACACGTTCATCGCAACGACCGAAGCCATCTCCCACGCCGGCGCCTGGTGGGATTTCGTCGACATCGACGAGCGCACCTACACCATGGATCCGAACAAGCTCCGGGAGTATCTCGAACAAGAGTGCGCCCTCGACCACGGGACCGGAGCACTGGTCAACCGTCGGACGGCCAGCCGAGTGGCCGCGGTCGTGCCGGTTCACCTCTACGGCCAGCCCGCTGACATGGATCCCATCCTGGAGCTCGCGAGCCGATACGGCCTCATCGTGATTGAGGACGCCTGCCAGGCCCATGGCGCCGAATACTTCTTTGAGCCAGAAGACTGCTGGAGGAAGGTCGGCTCGATGGGCCGCGCCGCCGCGTTCAGCTTTTACCCGGGGAAGAACCTCGGCGCCTGCGGTGAAGCGGGCGCCGTCACGACCAACGATACGGAATTGGCGCAACGAGTTCGCCTGCTAGCCGACCACGGTCAAGCCCGAAAGTACGCTCACGAGGTCGAGGGCTGTAACGGTCGGCTCGATGCGATCCAGGCAGGAATCCTGCGCAAGAAGCTCACGTACCTACGGGAATGGAACGAACGACGTCGTGACGTCGCCCAGCGCTACACCGAACTCTTCGCTTCGCTGAACGGCGATATCGGCTTGCCGTACGAACCCACCTGGGCCAGGCACGTCTACCATCTGTATGTGATCCGGACACAATACCGCGATGAACTCCAGGCCCACCTCACTGGAGCTGGCGTTGGCACGGGAATCCACTACCCCATCCCTCTTCATTTGCAGGAGGCCTACCGACACCGGGGATACCAGCAAGGTGATTTCCCGATCTCCGAACGAGTCGCAAAAGAGGTCCTCTCCCTGCCGATGTACCCCCAGTTGGCCATGGACCAGCAACGTCAGGTGGTTCAGAGGGTCGCCGACTTCGTTTCGACAGAATCGCCCCGATAGCCGTCCGCAGCCGGACTCACGTCTGTCGCCAAATGCCCCGTGCCGACCGTCTGGCAACGCTCTGGCTGTTTCATCCGCTGCGGCGATGCGTGGCGTCGCTGTTGTCCGCGCGGGTCGCGATCCTCATGTACCACAGCGTGTCCGAAGCCACTTCAAACGGGCTGCATCCGTATTTCGAAACCACCACGTCCCCCCGAGTCTTTGCGGAGCACATGAAATTCCTTTGCGAAGCAGGCTTCCGCACCCTGAAGCTCGATGAGGCCGTGAACTATGTCAAATCTCCCGAGCAGCCCTCCGAACCGAGCGTCGTGCTGACGTTCGACGACGGTTTCCAGGATTTCTCGACGCACGCTTTCCCCATCCTCCACCGGTACGGCTTCACCGCCACCGTGTTCCTACCGACTGCCTACATCGGTGACAGGCAACGCCAGCTCAACACGCGTGGCTGTCTCACCTGGGCGGAGGTGCGGGCCTTGCACCGCGTCGGCGTAACGTTCGGCTCCCACACGGTGACTCACCCGCTCCTCAACTTCCTGAATGCGGGCGAGCTGGAGCAGGAAGTCCGCCGCTCGAAGGAGACCATCGAGGATCAGATTGGAGATCCGGTGGATTCGTTCTCTTACCCGTTCGCCTTCCCGGAGACGCATCGCGGGTTCAAGACACAGCTCAGGGACTTGCTCGGCGCGCAGGGCTATCGGAACGGCGTCTACACCATCATCGGGACCTGCGGACCGCGTGAAGACCAATTCTTCCTGCCCCGCCTGCCTGTGAACGCCTGGGACGACCGCCGTCTCTTTCGAGCAAAGCTCGAGGGAGGCTACGACTGGCTCCATTCCTTTCAATACGCACGCAAGCTAGCGACGGTCGGCGGCCCTTGATGTCGCAGTCCAGCCAGAATGGTCAGTACATCGTCATCTCTCCCGTGAAAGATGAGGAGAGACACGTCGAGACCACGATTCGCGCCGTTCTGAACCAGACGCTCCGGCCGGCACTCTGGGTCATCGTCGATGATGGATCACAGGACAAAACGCCGGAGATTGTCGGACGCTACGCGAGCCAACTCCAATGGATCCGCTTGCTCCGCCTCGATCGCGACACGCAGCGAAATCTCGGCTGGGCAGAAATCCGCGCATTCGCTGTGGGATATGAGCTCCTCGCGGGCGAGGAGTTTGATCTTGTCGTGAAGCTCGACGGCGACGTGGATCTCCCGCCCGACTATTTCGCACACCTGATCGCGGAGTTTCACAAAGACGAGAAGCTGGGGATTGCGTCCGGTGAATGCATGGAGAAGCGGAGGAGTGGCTGGTACCCATCGTCGGGGCCGCCCTATCATGCCGTCGGCGCCTCCAAGATGGTGCGGGCCCAGTGCTTCAAGGATATCGGTGGCTTCGCTCTGCACCCCGGCTGGGATACCGTCGACGAAATCCGAGCGCAAATGAGAGGGTGGAGGACTCGGCATTTCGACAAGATAAAGTTCTATCACCTGAGAACAGAAGGGTCGGCGATCGGCTCGGTCGGCACGGGGATCTTGCATGGAGAAGTGTACTACTGGACCGGGGGCGGTCCGCTCTTCCTTCTCCTGAAATTCCTGCATCGGTCGTTCACCGCCAAGCCCTTCCTGCTGGGCGGTCTCGCCATGCTCTGGGGCTACCTGAGGCTTTTGGCAGCGCGGGAAGCGCGGCTCGTCAGCGATTCCGAGGCTCGCTTTTACCGGCAATTGCTCAATCGAAGGATTCGGCAGAGTCTCGGGCGACTGCAGCCAAGGAACAGGCCCAGAGACGCGGCGCGGAGCGTGAGTTAAATGTGTGGGATCTGCGGAATCTACCGGGTCGACGGTGGCCCTGTCGATCTCGAGTCACTCGGTCGGATGACCTCCGTCATCCAGCACCGCGGCCCTGATGGCGCCGGCTCCTATGTCGCGGACGGGATCGGTCTGGGACATCGACGCCTCAGCATCATCGATATCGCAGGCGGCTCACAGCCGGTCACCAACGAGGACGAGAGCCTGCACCTGATCTTCAACGGCGAGATCTACAACTACATCGAGCTGCGAGAGGACCTCGTCAAGAGAGGTCACGTTTTCAAGACACGTTCCGATACCGAGGTCATCGTACACGCGTACGAGGCATGGGGCCTCGACTGCGTGAGCCAGTTCAATGGGATCTTCGCGTTCGCTCTGTGGGACAGCAAGCGCAAGCGGCTCTTCCTTGCGCGCGATCACCTCGGCGTCAAGCCGCTCTATTACGTCGATCTGGGCGCCCGCTTCATTTTTGCGTCCGAAATCAAAGCCCTCCTCGTCGACCCCGAGTGCCCGAAGGAGGTCGACCTCAAAGCTCTGGGAGAGCTCTTCACCCTTCGGTATGTCCCATCGCCGGACACCCTATTCCATCGCATCAAAAAACTCCCCCCTGCCCATCTGATGACCGTTGGTCCGGAAGGCTGCGAGATCAGACGCTATTGGAACTGGACGCCTCAGATCCGGGCCGAGGCGGACGAGGCCGAGCTGATTGAAACCTACCAATGGTTGGTCGAAGACGCTGTCCGCCTCCAGATGAGAAGCGACGTGCCCGTGGGTCTGTTCCTCAGCTCCGGGATCGATTCCGGCACGCTTCTGGCCATCATGGCCACATATGCCGGGAAGCCGGTTCACACGTTCACCATCGGTTTCGAGCAAGGCGAGATGGAGAACGAGACCGACGACGCCCGGGCGCTGGCCACGAAGTTCGGTGCGGAGCACGCGGAGATGATCGTCAGCCCGGAGGACTATCAGAAGTACTACGATCGTTATCTCTGGGATCTAGAAGAGCCCGTCGGAAACGAAACAGCCGCGGCCTTCTACTTTGTCAGCCACCTCGCGAGCCAAAAGGTCAAAGTCGCCCTGACCGGACAGGGCGCAGACGAGCCGTGGGCAGGTTACCACCGCTATATCGGAATCAGACTGTCAGAGATCTATAGCCGCCTGCCGTCGTTTCTGACCCAAGGGCTGCTGGCTCGCATCCCCGACCGATTCACGAGAAACGAGCGAATCAAGCGCGGCCTCGCCTCCCTCCACGAGCGGGATGTCCTGAGCCGCTTTGTCAAGGTCTATTCGTTCTATGGCGAGCGGATGAAGGAGAGGCTCTTCCAGCCATGGGTCAGGCAGGAGATCTCCACGAACGGACACGAGGCGAGGCAGGCGCTGCGACGGCTTCAGGCGGATGTCCAGGGCCTCGATCCCCTGACCCAGATGCTGTACATCGACACGCGCGCCAACCTTCCCGACGACCTCCTGATGGTCGCGGACAAGACCTCCATGGCGAACTCCCTCGAGGCACGGGTCCCGTTTCTCGACCACCGTCTGGTCGAGTTCATCGAAACGCTGCCGCCCACCCTGAAGCTGCGCCACTTCCAGGGCAAGTATCTGCACAAGAAAGCCGTGAGAAAGTGGTTACCCCGGCAGGTCGTGTACCGGAAGAAAAAGGGATTTGCGAACCCGATTCATGAGTGGTTGCGCGGCCAAATGCGCGAGTACGTCCAGTCCTGCCTCCTCGACGATCGGTCGGCGGTGAACCAATACTTCAGCCGGGACTTCATCAAAGACACCGTGGCCAGACACCAGACCGACGAGCAGGACTATTCTCGCCAGATCTACCTGCTGATGTCGTTCGAGCTCTGGCATCAAACCTTCATTCCTGCCTGACTGACACGACCGGTTTAAACGCCAGCACAGCGGTTCACGCAATGAAACTGTCGATCGTCATTATCTGTTGGAACGACCGGAAGGTCATCGGTGATTGCCTACAGTCGATTCTTGCGGGGACGCACACGACCGCATTCGAGGTCATCGTCTCGGATAATGGCTCCACGGACGGTTCGGTGGAATGGATCCGGCAGAGCTTTCCTCGCGTTCGTCTGGTCGAGAATGGCGCCAACCTCCGGTTCAGCAAGGCGAACAACGTAGGGATCCGGGCCAGCCGGGGCGAACTCGTTCTCATCTTGAATCCCGATACGCTGATTCACGACGGCGCGCTGGACACCTGGGTCGAGTTTGCAGATCGTCACCCCGAGGTGGGTGCATTTGGCTGTCGAGTTCTGAATGCCGACGGCTCCTATCAAGAACCGGCCCGGCCGTTCCCGACGATCTGGCGAGAATGGGTCGCGGCGCTTTACTTGCGTCGCCTGGCTCATCTGTCGGATGTGTTCATCTCAGACACCTACACTGGATGGAGAGGAGACACCGAGCGGTCGGTTGACTGGCAGTCTGGATGCTGTGTGATGCTCCGAGCGGACCTGTTGAAGCGCCTCGGCGGCTTTGACGAGCAATTCTACTATTACTACGAGGACGTCGATCTATGTCGCCGCGTGTGGGAGGCCGGTTCTCCGATCCGATACACCCCCGAGGTCGTTGTCACCCACCTCGGGGGCCAGTCCACGAAGCGTTTTCCAATTGCGTTCGAGCTGGATAAATATCGAAACCGCTACCGTTACTTCTACAAGTATTACGGCAGACGAGGCGCGCGCCGCTGCCGTCGGGTCACCCTCGCGTGGCTGCGGATCCGGCACCTTGGCTACAGCCTGATTCACTTCGTGCGACCAACCGACACGCTGAGGAACCGCCTCGAGCTTTATCGAGTGGGGATTGCCTGGAACAAGCGTGTCAAGCCGGTACGACTCGTTGAGCAGGGCGACGAGCCCGAGGGCAGCGTGAAGGCGGCGGTCGAATCGCTCTGATGGAAATCAAAATCGAGTGTCGAGACTTGGAGGAAGTGGTCATCCTCGTCCCCGAGGTCTTTCAGGATAGCCGCGGATTCTTCATGGAGACGTTTCGGGAGGACCACTTCAAGGCGCTGGGGGTTCCACACCATTTTGTGCAAGATAACCACTCCCGGTCGGTCAAGGGCGTAGTGCGTGGCCTGCACTTTCAGTGGGATCCTCCGATGGGCAAGTTGATGCGCGTCTCCTTCGGAACCGCCTTTCTCGTCGCGGCGGATATCCGCAAAGGGTCGCCCACGCTGGGTCAATGGACAGGCGTGGTGGCTTCTGCGGAAAACCGGCGTCAGGTCTGGGCGCCCGCCAGCTTCGCCCGGGGCTTCTGCGTACTCTCGGACGTCGCGGAGATTCAGTACAAGTGCACGGAGATCTACAACGCCAGAGGCGAGTCGGGTATCCGATGGGACGATCCGGACGTTGGCGTCCGGTGGCCCCTCAGGAACGTTCTGCTCTCCGAAAAAGACCGTCAGGCCCAGACCCTGGCCGAATGGCTGGCCCGGCCCGAATCCGCGAAGCTTCACTACTGATCGAACCCGGCCCGACTTCACGGAGGCACCATGAGACTCCTCATCGCTGGGGGCGCTGGATACGTCGGTTCCACCCTCATCCCCAAACTGCTCGACCGCGGCTACAAGGTCGACGTGGTGGACCTCTTTTGGTTTGGCAACCACCTCCCTCGACAGACTGGCATCCTCAACAAGGACATTTTCCACCTCACGATTGAAGACCTCGAGCCCTACGACCAGGTGATCTTTCTCGCTGGTCTCTCGAACGACCCTATGGCCGAGTACTCGCCCAACAAGAACTTCATCTTCAACGCTGCGGCCCCCTCGTACCTGGCCTACATCGCCAAGAAAGCCAGCGTGAAGCGCTATATCTACGCGAGCTCTTGCTCCGTCTACGGGTACACGGAGAACGAGCTGTACGATGAGACGCGTCCCGTCAGCTCCTCCTATCCTTACGGCATTTCCAAACTTCAGGGCGAGCAGGCGGCGCTGCAACTGGCCGACGAGGGCTTTTCTGTCATCTCACTACGTAAGGGCACGATTTCCGGCTACAGCCCTCGGATGCGCTTCGACCTCATCATCAACACGATGTTCAAGAGCGCCATGAAGGACCGCACCATTGTCATCAACAATCCCTCCATCTGGAGGCCGATCCTGGGCATCCAAGACGCGGCGACGGCGTACATCCGCGCGATCGAGGCCAACCACAAGATCTCCGGAATCTTCAACGTGGCGTCCGGCAACTACACCGTTGGCGAAGTGGGCGACCTGGTCAAGGCCACGATCGAGGAGAAGCTACCGCTGCGCGTCAACCTCTGCATCAAGCACATCCAGGATTTCCGAAACTATAAGGTCAGCATCGAGAAGGCGAAGAACGTCCTGAGCTTCCATCCCGCCGCCGACGTCAGGTCCATCGTTGGGAATCTGATCGACAACATGGATAAATACCACGACTGGGAGAGCCCTCTCTATTCGAACATCGAGGCCTTCAAGGCCATCGATCATGGGATCGAGATCCCCGCCATGGCGAGCGTCGCCTGAGCATGAAACTTGTGGTCATTGGCGCCAATGGACAGCTCGGTAGCGACGTGGTCGCCGCCTTCTCGGCGAACGGCGACGACGTCGCCCAGCTGACCCACTCGGACATCGAAGTCGCTGACCTCGATTCGGTCTCGCGAGCGCTCCGAGACCTCCGGCCCCAGCTCGTCGTCAACACGGCGGCGATGCACCACGTCGAGACCTGCGAGCGCGAGCCCGAGAAGGCATTCGCGGTCAACGCGCTCGGACCCAGAAACCTTGCCGTGGTGACGAGGCAGTCGGGCGCGGTTCTCATGCATGTCAGCACCGACTATGTTTTTGACGGCAGCAAAGGGAGCCCCTACGTCGAGGACGATGCCCCACGACCGCTGAATGTCTACGGCGTCACCAAACTGGCTGGCGAGCATTTTGTCCGCTGCACGAACGAAAAGCACTTCGTCATCCGCACCTCCGCTCTGTACGGGACACGGCCATGCCGGGCGAAGGGCGGGCTGAACTTCGTCGAGCTGATGTTGAACCTCGCACGCGAACGCGGCGAGGCGAGCGTGGTGGATAGCGAGATAGTGACTCCGACTTCGACCGCAGAAGTCGCGCGGCAACTGGTCGTGCTCAGTCGCTCGGAGCGCTACGGCCTCTACCACGCCACGGCTGAAGGCAGTTGCTCCTGGTACGGCTTCGCCCGCGAAATCTTCGTGAGCACCGGCGCCCGCGTCGATCTCAAAGTCGCCTCGGCGAGCGATTTCCTCGCGAAGGTGCCTCGCCCCAGGTACTCCGTGCTCGAAAACCGCGCACTGAAAGCCCGAGGGTTGAATGGGTTCGGACCATGGCAAAACGCATTGCACAAGTATCTCGGGCAGCGGACTGAACACCCATTGGAGTCTCGCCTGTGTCGTTCTTGACGGCCGTGGGCCGCGAGGCGCCGTTCCGCTCGGTTCTGTGCGCGGCGCTGAAGGTCGCCTACAAGCTGACGCCCTCTGCTTTTCGCTGGGCCGCCTATTTCGATGCGATTCCCTACGTCCACTATGCTGTCGGCCTCGCCCGAGCCGCCGAATTTGCCGCGTTGTTCGGGATCCGCAGTTTCTCCGCCATCGAATTGGGTGTTGCGGGCGGCAACGGACTCATGTGGCTGAGCAAGCACGCACGATCCGTCTCGACCCAAACGGGAATGACGATTCGTGTCGTGGGATTTGACAACGCCACCGGCCTGCCGCCCATCGCTGATTGGCGAGATGCGCCGTGGGTCTACAGTCCAGGCGAGTATCCGTGCGACGTCGACGCGCTGACGAAGCGTCTCGGAAGGAGTGAGCTCGTTCTGGGGGACATCGCCGAGACTCTGCCCGAGTGGCTCGCTCAGGGGCACGCGCCCGTCGGGTTCCTGGCGGTAGACGTCGATTACTATTCCAGCGCGATCGCAGGCCTCAAGGCGCTCGGCTCTGCAGCTCCTCAAGCGCTTCTGCCCATATGCGAGTCGTATTTTGATGACATTCTTTGTCGAGGTATGCCCCGCTTCGCAGGGGAGTTTGCGGCGATCGCCGAGTTCAACAAGTCCAACTCACATCGGCAATTCGACCGCGACGACAGCCTGGGCGAGTGGCGGCCATTCAGCGAGAGATTGTGGCTGAAGCGCATGTACTCCTTCTACTGCCTCGATCATCCTTCGATGCAGACCCATCGGCAGAGGCAACCGAGGAGGCTCGATCTCGTTGATGCGAGCTGAGCTCCGGAGACACCATTGCGCGGACGAATCCAGACCCTTCAGGACGTAGTGGATTGGGGTCTCTGCGTCGGATGCGGAGCCTGCTATTACGCGTGCCCGGATGGCGGTGTCTCGTTGGTGAACATCGAAGCGGTCGGCATCCGGCCGAGATTCGACTCTCCGCAATGTGCCTCGTGTACCGAGTGTCTCTCGATTTGCCCGGGATACTCTGTGAACGGTGAGCAGGCGATCGGGGCTCTGCCCAAGCGGACGGAGGCCGACCACGAGTTCGGGCCCGCGCTGGAAATCTGGGAAGGTTGCGCGACCGATCCCGAGATTCGTTACAAAGGTTCGTCGGGCGGTATTCTCTCGGCGTTGGCGCTCTACTGCCTCGAACACGAAGACATGGCCTTCGTGCTCCACGCCGGGATGAACGAAGCAGAACCCTGGAAGAACCAGACCGTTCAAAGCTGGAGCAAGCACGACATCATGTCCCGAACTGGGTCGCGCTATGCCCCGGCGTCGCCCTGCGAAGGTCTTCTCGCCATCGAGCAAAGCGATCGTCCTTGCGTTTTTATCGGGAAGCCTTGTGACGCGACTGCTGCGATGGCCCTGCGGCGCACGCGGCCGGGGCTCGATCGAAAGCTCGGGCTGGTTATGACATTCTTCTGCGCCGGCACGCCCAGCACGGAGGGAACGCTGGATCTGGTGAAGACCCTCGACTTCAGCCTGGAACAGGTTGGCGAGGTTCGCTACCGAGGCGAAGGATGGCCGGGTCGCTTCAGGGTTCGCTCCAAAGACCAGACGCGCGAAGGCTCGCTCTCGTACGAGGACTCGTGGGGACGTCTGACCCATTACCGCTCGCTCCGCTGCCACTTGTGCCCGGACGGTTTGGGCCGCGTTGCCGACCTGTCCTGTGGCGACGCCTGGGAAAACTACGGCGCCTCGAGCGACCCCGGGCGATCCATCGTCATCGTCCGCACGCGCCGAGGGCAGGAGATCCTCCATCGCGCGATGTCGGCGAGATACGTCGAGCTG
>Ga0209472_1001007_pt1 | contig 16468 bp, 10 predicted proteins | sample GraSoiAngelo_130_FD_185887 | JGI IMG/M metagenome (GOLD analysis project Ga0209472, IMG submission 185887) | Grasslands soil microbial communities from the Angelo Coastal Reserve, California, USA - 14_0929_02_20cm (SPAdes) (version 2) | ecosystem: Environmental > Terrestrial > Soil > Grasslands ...
GTTCACAAGTCAATTGCAGCCACAACCGCCGCCACAGCAACTGCCGCCTCCGCCCGAGAACCCGCCGGATGATTTGGCCGAAGCGCCGTTGCTCGCCCCATTTGCCGAACTGAAGACGGAGAGCTGGATCGCGTTGCGCTTCCCCGCACATTTTGGACAGGCAATCTCCTGCTTCTTATTCAGCACAATTTTTTCAAAGTGCGTCTGGCAATCCTCGCAAATGTATTCGTATATTGGCATCTTCAGACCTCGATCTGATTTCCCTGAACAATTATAGCAGCCTCACGCAATCCTTCCTCTATGCGAAAAAACAATGGCTCCATGCCTTGCATGGAGCCATTGAAATCTGCGGACTTGACAGACTACCTAATCGCCGGCGACAGCTTCAGCAGCCTTTTCATCGTGCTTGGCCGTAGCGCCGTTCCCGTTGGAATGCCCGTTGCCATTACCATTCGCCGGAGCAATGGTGACCGGCTTGCCAGCATTGGCGAAATTGGCGGGCGCCGCCTTGGCGATGTCGCTGACCGTTCCAATCTGCACGACGGTCGGTTGAGGCTTCTTCAGCACCAGTTCTTCGTAAATCGCGCGGACCTTGGCCTGCTCTTCGTAAGCCTTTTTGCGGCGAGCGCGCTCCTCTTCGGCCGCGGTCAGCGGAACGTCATGCTCCAAGTGGCGAACACGCGCTGCGTCGTCAGCATCAATCTTCAGCGAGTGCTCGTAGCTCTGCAGGTTGACGTTCTTGCCTTTGGCGTAGATTTCGTGCTTGCCGTGCGTCTTGTACCACTCGGCCACGGTCGCGTTCTTGTGCATGTTCTCGATGATTTGCCGCCAGCCGACGCCGGTGTTGTACGCGCAGAAGCTGATTTCGCCCTGCTGCGTGGCGTACGGAATGATGCACATCTCGGTGCGCCGGAAGTCGTAATTGAACAAATCCTGGAACCACATTCCCGCGATGAACAGGAAGTTCCAAGGATCGCTCTGGCGGCGCTTCATGGCGTCTTCATACGTGCGCTCCGGGGAAGTACGGCCATACTTCGTTTCGGACTTCTTCGTCAGCGCCCAGGTCTTGTCGAACTTCTTGAAGAGGTCATATAGCTTGAGCCCCTTCGGCCCCCGGAACGGGTGATAGTTCTTCAAAAGGGCCATAGCCATCAAGAAGTTTGAAAAATTCTTGCCGCGGGCTGCGTCAGTAATCGCCGTCACGTCCTTCGTGAGTTGTTCGGCGTCCAGGAAGCGCGGAACCGGAGCCCATTCCTTAGTCTCCTTGTTGATCATAAGGGCAGTACCCACGCCGCAGTTCGGATGGCAGCCGCAGGAGAGCGAGCCCCAATTCGACTCTTGCCCCTTGACCATGTCCGAGAATCCGGCAAACGTGCTTATGAACGAAATTGGGAACCAGTCGCGCGTCGGCTCGACTTTGCCCACCTGGCTGCTGACGTCCTTCGCAAGGTGCGAAAGCGTGTAGCGCTGGCGCAGGCGACGTTCCGGAGTGATGTCTTCGTCGCGCCCGGTGAATGAAACCGGCTGGAAGCTGACAAACGCAATCTTCTTGGGGTTTTCCATCGCGAACTTCACGACCGTGCCCACCTGGTCGTTGTTCACGTTGTTGACGATGGTCACCACCAGCACGATTTCGATACCGGCCTCGTGCATGTTCTCAATGGCGCGCAGCTTCACGTCGAACAAATTGCCAATTTGCCGGTGGCTGTTGGCGTCGTTGCCGATGCCGTCGAATTGCAGGTAGGCATACCGCATGCCCGCCTCAAACGCCTTTTTGCAGAACTCCTTGCTCTTGGCAAACTCGATGCCGTTGGTCGCGGCCTGCACGCTGTTGTAGCCAATCTTGCGCGCGTAGGCGACCGCATCCAGGAAGTACGGGCTCATGGTCGGCTCGCCACCGCTGAACTGCACGGACATCTGGCGGCGCGGCTTGATCTTCAGCGCGTTGTCCAGGATTTCTTTGACCTCTTCCCAGCCCAGCTCATGCACGTATCCAACTTGGTTGGCGTCCATGAAGCACGGATCGCACATCATGTTGCAGCGGTTGGTCAGGTCAACAGTAAGCACCGACCCGCGGCCATACCGCACTGTCGAAGAGCCGTGCTTGTGAAGGTCTTCATCGTTGTGCGCGGGAATGTCGCGCCCCGGGAACTGCTTCTCAATCCAGCTGAGGAACTTGGAATCAATGGCCATCATGTCTTCGTAGTGGCCGTGGAGCGGGCAATCCTTCACCATCCAGACCTGCCCATCGCGCTCGATAATCTGCGCCTTGATCTCGCCGACCTTTTCGTGCATCAGGTCGCGCCAGTCTTTTTTGCCGGCAATGATCGCCTCGCGCGCTTCCTTCACGCACGCGGGGCAAAGCGAATCCGTCTGCCGCGGGAAGCCCAGCGTTGGCTTGGTCTTCTCCCACGATTTCAGCAGCGGCTTGTCCGACCACTTCGGCGTAACCGAAGGATTGGGATTGCGCTTGTTGAAGAACTGGATGGTGTTAAACGTGATTCCAGCAGCCTTGCAGATAACCCAATCAAACGTTCTCGCGATTTGCGTGCCTACTTGATTCGGCATAAACCTCTATCCTCCACTTTCAAGAATGCCTGTCACTTAACCCTTGCTTGATTTCGAGCCCATTCAATCGTCGGAGCTAACTCCAAACGATTGCCCCCGGGCTCACTTATGTGTGCCTCAAAACCGTACCACGAATGCCGTGGTACGCCCAATAAGTCTTTGGACACCTATAGTTTGCCGGTTGCCGGGGGCGGAAGCCAGCAACTTGCATTGAACGGTCGAAATTGGGCATTAAACGGCAATAGGGAGCAGCCAACTGCAATTTCCCTAATGCCAAAAAGGGGGTTCTAGTAGTCCGAATGGGCTGGAACTTTCGGCTTCTGAGGAAGATTTCTGCACGTTTCGCAGAGAGACTTTCTATTCGTTGAGCGCCGGCCGGAGAACCGCGATCACAAAATGCGCGAAATTTGACGCTCCTTCATCCAATTGCAGCCAACGCACTACGCAATGGTCCGCGAGATACTTCGCAACACGGGGCTCGGCAATTCCCAAGTGTTCGGCGAGCCGCGGCTTAATCGATTCCATTCCACGCCGGCTTGATCCGCGCGATAAGTTGGCAATCGCGATGCGCAGCGTCTGGCAAGCTTCTACGTAGTAATAGCTCGTCAAGTCCGAATCCGTCAGAACAAATACCCCCGGGCCTGCCGGCGCGCGATCCGCTTCTTCCAGTTTGGCGGGCGGGCAAGTCATCAGTCTACGAAACTGCATCTCCAACAAAGAAATCCGGGAAGAGAGCCCGGGATCGCCGTAGCGGCCCTTCACGCTCGGTCCGCCCGGCTCCCCAATCGGCTCGACGGGCAGGCTGGGTATCGCGCGGCTGTGTGTCGCTCGTGGGGGAGTCGGCTCAGTTGATTCAGTGAAAGCGGACGTGGATGACAGCCCGCGAACCGGCACTTCGGCTGGGTGACGACCCGAAGCAACTTCTGGTTCCCTCACAGCGCCGCCCTTGCGTCGATTCCGGCCCCCGCGGCGTCCTCGCCGACGGCCTTTTCTCTCAGGTCCTGCAGGCGCATTCGCTGAACTTTCTGTCGCCTGCTGGATTTCGCTGCTGACCGCCACCGATGATTCGAGCGCTTCCGGGTTCTGTTCGAATGGCAATTCCGGCTCCGGCGTCGAAACTGCCGGCGGAGTCAGAGCAAACTCCGCCCCGACGGGAGTTCCTGATTCCAAAGCGATCTCGCCCGGCGCTCCACCAAGCCGGACCGCAGCTTCCTGGGCCTTGGTTTTCCAGTCCGCTCGGCGAAATCTCTGCGCCGCCGCCGAGTACCACTTCGCGGCATCGGCATTTTGCCCGGAGGATTCAAAATACTTCGCCAGCTCGAACGCCACCATGGCGTCCCGCGTCTTTTGAAAGAGATTCGAAAGTTGCCCCGCAGGATCTTTGCTGGTGCGCGCTCGGCGGATGCGGGCGGTAATCTGTTTCCAGTCGGTCATTTCTTGCTGCATTGTAGCAGTGGAATGCCTCATCGGCCAGCAAACTCCGCCCGCGCAAGGGGCGTTACTTTTCCGCGCGGAAAACGCTTATCAATTGACGGCATGAAGTTTACTCAGTATTCTTCCGTCAGCCCTCTTGGAGGAGTTTGATGACGCGACTGCGCGTTGCCCGTCTTACGGGCACGAAGAGCATTGATCGTGTTGCAGTCGCCAACCGCAATAACTGCATCGCAATTTCAAAAAGCTTTCTTGCCCTAATCGTTGTATTCTCGCTCCTGACCGCGCCCCTCTGGGCCACTCCTTCTTCCTGGCTCGGTACAATTGTGTATGCCGATCGCGCTCGGTTTGCCACTGGGCAGGCTTCCGTTGGCGCAACCATTTTTAGCGGCGATAGACTCAGCACCGAACAGTCCGGCGGCGTCCAGGTTCGCGCTGGTGCTGCCCGTTTTCTCCTGCATGGCGCGAGCATGGCCACGTTCTCTCAGGAGGATACGACTCCGGCTGCAACTTTGGCCTTAGGCACAGCTACTTTTTCAACTGCCAATTCGAAAGCGTTCGCGCTGCACGTGGCTTCTGCTGTAATTCGGCCGAGCTCCGATCGGCCCACCATCGGACAAGTTACAGTACTGAGCCCCAAGGAATTGATCGTCAAGAGCACCCGCGGTTCGCTGAGTATCGCTGTCGAAGACGATGTGCGCGAGATTCCGGAGGGCGCCGCGTATCGTGTCGTTCTGGATCCCAGCGCCGCCGACCCACAGGGTCCACGCGGCGTGGGCACCAAGGGTTATGGTGGACCACCTCGCAAACCCGCCAAGGACAAGTTCATCTGGTACGCCGTTGGTGTCGCCGGAGCGATCACCGTGTGGGCCGTGCATGAAGCCCTCGAAAGCCCCGACCGGCCATAAGTCTTCTCCCTTGGGTCTCACACCTCCAACCGGGGCCCCGTCCCCGAATAATTGCACCTTGGGGGGTTTTCCTGCGAGACATTGCTGAATCCACCTGATTGTCTTCGCGGTGTAAATAAGTCATAAACACGATCGTGCGAGGGCGTGTCGAATGCATGCGGCGGCATAAGTCGCGATGACTAGCCGAGCGGGTGTTCTAGAGACGAGCAAGTATCGACCCTTAGATTGAAAGCAAGACTGCATTTCTCCAAGGTTCTGAACCCCGCGCGGTTCGTCTTCATTGCAAAAGTCGTCACAGACTTAAGCGTGTGCGTGCTCGAATGAGTCCGCGCGTGCTTGTAGGTATTACTAAGAACCGCTACCCCCCAGCCAGCAAGTAGATGAACATGAAAAAAGTAAATCCAGCCGTGGCCGTGTGTCTCGCGTTCGCTCTATCTTCCATAGGATGCGCGGGAAGCACCTCCAAAATGAACAATGGTGGGCAGAACGGCGGCTCTGTCGCGCTGAATGGCGATTACGCGTTTACATTCAGCGGAATCACCGGGGGGCCTGGCTATTCGGAGCCTTTTGCCGCGGTAGGAAGATTCACGGCCGACGGAGCCGGGAATCTGACCAACGGCGAAGTGGACACCAACGGCATTGGCACGGGAGCCGTGCTGACCGCGCAATCGTTTAAGGGGACATATACCATCGGCGCCGATCACCGGGGCGTGATGACCCTGGACATTCCCGGCCATAGCAAGCTCGCCTTCGCCATGATGCCCGACGGCAACGCGCAATTCATCGGGATGGACATCGCCGGAGGCTCAGGAACGATCGGCTCGGGAACCATAGAGAAGGTGGATGCATCTGCGTTCAACGCGGCCAGAATAACGGGCGACTATGCCTTTGGTTTCTCCGGATTGGACGCCAACAACAATCGTGAGGCACTGGTAGGCCGCTTTACTTCGAACGGCGCCGGCACTTTTACTAACGGGGCAGCGGACGCCAACGCTTCCACCGGCAGCAATACGGCAACAATGAATGCTGCGGCTTACACTGTCTCCGACAAATCCAGCGGCAGGGGCTCGATGAATCTCTCCTTGGTCGCCGGCGGAACGCCACGAAACTTGAATTTCGCCTTTTACGTCGTGAATGCGGGAAAACTTTTTGCCATGGTGTCAGACTCGGTAGCGGGCTCGACTCCGCTTCTGAATGGCGCTGTCCTTCGCCAGCAAACTCCCTCTGGGGGGTTCTCCAACGCCTCGATGAAGGACGGTACGGTGATTTACCTAACTGGGCTCTCCGTGTGCGGGACCGCATCAGGCTCGTCCCCCAACGTTTTCGTGGGTTTGCTCAACTCCGATGGCAACGATGCTGTCAATCTGACCTTCGATCAGAACTGCGGTGGATCGGCAACCTCCGCTGTCAATCAGGTCGGAACGTACAATGTGGCAAGCAATGGCCGGGCATCGATTCTGGCAGGCGGCGCTCCGGCGGTTGTCTACCTCGTAAGCGCGAACACCGCCTTCTTCATGGGCTCGGATAGTTCCGTTTTGTTTGGGTTGGGAGAACCCCAGGTTGTGACTTCGTTCACGAACAGCCAAGTAAAGGGTGCGTATGCCGGGTTGGCATCCAGCCCGGCTACGTTTGGTGTCACCACGTTTTCCGGAGAGTTCTCGGCTGACGGTTCTAGCCCGACCGGAAACATGACCGGTGTTGAAGATACTGTTGCATCGAACGGGCCAAAATCAGGCGTCACGTTCAAGTCCACGTACTCTCTGAGCTCATCGGGGGCAAATGGAAGAGGAACCATGAAGGTTGCTTCTGGCCCGGGGGGGAACGCCATCGTCTATTTGGTCTCTCCGTCGAAGTTCGTCGCTGTTTCGCTGGACGACCCCAACCCCGCCATCATGATCTTCGCGCAAGCCATGACGTCACCGAACTAGGCGGCTAACTGCTTATCGCGAATTTGCGTAACGACTTCACGAATCGCCTTAAGCACCGCATCAGGGTCGATTGCGTGCCCGCTGTTTTCTACAATTATTTGTCAAGAATAAAAATTACGCCCTTAGTTCGCAATCAGGCCGCAAGATGCGGTGTGCCTGGGGCTTTAGGGTAAATCATCGCTGCCAGACTCGAGGAAACCATGGATTGACGGAGGGCAAAAACCCGCTCAAGAATGCGCTCGCCACCTCGTCTCACCCGCAGGCGAGATACTGGGGGGGTGCCCATGCCCACACTCTCAGACCAGTTCGTTCGCCAAAAAACGACAGTCCGCTGCATATTGACGTTTGCGCTTTCCGCCGTTTTTTGCCTTTGCGCCGCGCCACGTGCGCGGGCCCAGCAAGATCGAGCAGCATTAGGCGGGCGAGTTACGGACCCCCAGGGCGCCGCAGTGCCGAACGCCATCGTAGTTCTGACTTCAAATGATACCGGCGTCACACGGCAGACCCAGACCAACGCTCAGGGGAACTGGATTGTCCAGTTCCTGTTGCCCGGCTCTTATCAATTCTCCGTGACTGCGCCCGGATTCAAGACCACAGATCACCGCGGAATCGCCCTGCGGACGGCGGACGACAAAGAGATTGATGTCTCGCTCGAAGTCGGCTCCAAGTCGGAAACCGTTGTGGTCACGTCCGCAACGCCGCTGATCGACACAACTTCCGCAACGTCCGGCACCGTCATCACCTCCCAAGAGCTTGCCGAGCTTCCTTCCATGAGCCACGTCCCCACGCTTCTCGCGGTACTTTCCCCAGGCGTGGTAGCGCAAGATCAGAACGGCAACGTCGTACATATGTGGTCATACGTTGGCGGCTCCCAGTTCACCGCCGACGGAGGCCGCAACAACATCTATTCGAATAACTTCCAGCTCGACGGCATGCCCAACACCAAAGCCGGCGGCTACGTCTCGTTCATTCCGCCAATGGATTCGGTCGAGGAATTCCGCGTGCAAACTAACGCGTACGACGCTTCGATCGGCCGTCAGGCGGGTTCAACCGTCAACATGGAAACGAAGAGCGGCACCAAGGATTACCACGGAAGTTTGTACGAGTTTAATCAGAACAATTTCCTCAATGCCAACCTGTTCCAGAACAATCTGCTTGGCGGAGGAAAGCCGCCTGTCCATTTCAACGAATTCGGCGGTACGTTTGGCGGGCCCGTGTGGATTCCCAAGGTGTATCACGGAAAGCAGAAGACATTTTTCTTCGTATCGTTCGACGATACTCGCAATCAGGATCCCCGTCCCGGCGGCACTCGCTCCGTACCCACACAACTCGAGCGCAACGGCGATTTCAGCCAGTCCTTTAGCGTTGTTGGAGGCCAGAAATTCTACGCTCACCTTTTTAACCCTTTCGATGTGGACTCGAACGGCAACCGTCAGCCGTTTAAGTGCGACGCGGCGGGAAATGCCATTGCGCCCGATCCGGCCACCCACAAACAGATAGGCGGCGTGGACTGCTTTATTGACAAAGTTCAGGGCAGTAAGATTCCTTCTCAGCTGTTTGATCCAATAGCGCAGAATATTCTCAAATACGTTCCACTCCCGAACACGGCCAGCGATTCGAACAGTAATGCGCTCAACAACTACGTCTCACCCGCCACGCGTCAGGATAAATTCCCCGTCTTAAGCATCCGCGTGGATCACTCATGGAACAATGCGCACCATAGCTTTGCCGTTGTGCGCTGGAGCCACTTGCACGAGTTCCTCGACGACTTCTTTCAGTCCGCCGCAACCGGCGGCTTTCAAGAACGCGTCGCCGAAAATGTTGGCCTGGATCACGTGTGGACCATTAGCCCCAGTAAGATTCTCGACCTGCGCTTCAGCGTGAGCCGCTTCCAGCAGCCCAACTACGACAAAGGCGCGGGCTTCGATCCCACCCAACTCGGTTTCTCCTCCAGCCTTGTCTCTCAGTTGCCGAAGCCGTCGTTCCCCTACATTACTGGTTTCGCTGGCGCCACAAGCGACAGCCCTCAGCATTTCGGCACGGGGCAGGCTGGCACCTATCAGGACAATACCTATTACACGTGGTCCGGCTCACTCACCCACGTCCACGGCAACCATACCTTCCGTTACGGTGGCGAATACTGGATTCTGCAAGAGGCTGACGCAAGTCTTGGTAATGCTGGCGGCAGGTTCGACTTCAGCAGCGTGTGGACACGTCAACAAGCCACCGTCGGTGGCGGCACCGGCAACGGGTCCACTTTTGCCTCCTTTCTGCTCGGCTTGCCCTCGGGCGGCAATGTTCCCGTGAATGCCAGCGGATTCTTTTCGCAGCGCTTCATTGGTGTTTACGCGCAGGATGACTGGCGCGTCACTTCCAAGCTGACTCTCAATATTGGCTTGCGCTGGGATTACGAGCGGCCAGTCGAAGAGCGCTTCGACCGCTTGACCAGCAATTTCGATCCCACCGTTCTCAGCCCGATTAGCAGCGCGGCCCAGGCCGCTTACGCGCAAACCTTGGCCTCGCCTCCGTCCAGTTGCACCGGGCAATGCTTGGTGGGCGTTCAAACGCTGGCTCAACTCCTGCCCGCCAGCGCCTTCAAGGTTCCGGGCGCGCAGCTCTTCGCTGGAGTTGGCTCACAACCTCGCACATTCTCGCACGCGGATTACCAGGAGTTCGGACCCCGCGTCGGTTTCGCCTATCGGATTCGGACGAACACGGTGATCCGTGGTGGTATAGGACGCTTTACGCAAGCAACCTACCAAACTGGCGGGCAGAACGGGTTCAGCTTGACCACGCCTTTCAACGCCTCGCTAAACAATTTCATCACGCCTTACGACACGCTCGCGAACCCCTTTCAGGCTGGCATTCTCGCTCCGACAGGCTCCTCGCTTGGGCCCTCGACCAATCTCGGTCAGGGAGTGGATTGGTTCAATCAAGACCTCAAGCGCCCGTACTCTTGGGAATACAGCCTGCACCTTCAGCATCAACTAAAGGGCTGGCTCTTCGAAGTCGGTTATTCGCACAACAAGACCGATCGTATCTTCAGTTGTTGTGCCTCGGGATCGATCGGCGACCGCAATCAGAATCTTCCCAGCTTCTCCCTTTGGCAGCAGTTGCTGGCGCCGCAGTTTGACTTCAACGGACGTCCTCTTGACACGCTCCTGTGGAATCAGTTGGTTCCCAATCCGTTCTGCCTGAAAAGCACGCAGAATCCGTCGTGTCCATTCGTTCCAAGTCCCGGCCAGCAGGGACTCACCGGATCCATCTTCACCAGCAAGAATATAGCCCTCAACCAATTGCTTAATCCCGACCCGCTTTTGGGCGGCATCACCCGCCATGACAATCCCTTGGGCACGAATCAATATGACGCCATGCTCGTCAAAGTGGAGCACCGCTTCACCAAGGATTTCAGCATCATCAATGCCTTTACCTGGTCGAAACTCTTCGAGGACACTTCCCTCTTGGGCCCCGAGATCGCTGGTCCTGTCGTCGAGCACAAGCTCGGCGGCGAGGATCGTCCCTTACATCTCTCCGTGGCCGGCATTTGGGATTTGCCCTTCGGCCGGGGGAAGAGATTCGGGCGCTCCATCCCAAGATTCATAAACCCGATTGTCGGAGGTTGGGAGCTCACGGGGCAGTATACGATTCAGTCCGGCACACCAGTGGTATTCAGCACCGACTCTTTTTTCACGGGCAAAGACCCCGCTCTTCCTCATGATCAGCAATCGCTCAACCAGTGGTTTGACACCAGCCAGTTCTTCCCGTTCCCAAACAGGAACACGGACCTATCCACGGTTCCTGCTTGGACTGGCGTCCAGAACCTCCCGGGCTACAATTACAAACCGGCCGCCGGCGATACCATCAAGAACGGCGTGTACCAGGACTTCGCTAATTTTATCCGCACCTATCCGACGCGCTGGCGGGACGTCCGTGCCAGCCGCGTGAACGAAGCCAACGTCGGACTGTACAAAAACATGCATCTCGTCGAGCGCTGGGAGAGGATGAACCTCCAGCTCCGTTTCGATGCCTTCAACGTTTTCAATCATCCGCGCTTTGATGCCCCCAATACCAACCCGGGCAGCCCCAGCTTTGGCCGCGTCACTGCGGCTCAGGTGAACAATGCAAGGCTCATCGAGATCGGCGCTCGACTGACGTTTTAACGGCGTGGGGACTCTCCTCGGAATCCGCTATTCATATAGGAACGATCACTTCAATCTCTACCAACGCATCATTCGGCAATCGCCCCACCCCGCAGCGAACCATTGCAGGCAACGCGAATTGAGTGAGACGGAGGCAGACCTAAGATGCTGCATTGCGATCTGCGGTCGGAGGTAAACGCTTTGACAGAGACGGGCGCTGCGCTTACACTGACGCCATGGAAATAAATTTTTCTCCGGAGCTGCAAGCCAAGCTTGACCGCATTGCCTCGCAACAAGGACGCGACAGAGAATCGCTTGTGTATGAAGCGGTCGAACGTTTGGTCGGTTACGACGAATGGTTCATCCATCAAGTCGAAAAAGGGCTGGCGCAAGTCGATCGTGGTGAAGTGCTGGAACATGAGGAAGTCGCGACACGCATGGAAGACCTGATCGCCAAAAAACAGCGCCGGGTCTGATGCAGGTTCGCTGGACCTCAGCAGCTGCTGATGATCTCGAAAACATCGCGAATTATCTCTTCGAGAAAACACGTCAAAACGCAGCGCGCTTGATACGCGAAATCTACAGTGCGCCAACCGCTCTCAGAAACTTTCCAAACCGGGCCGTGCGGGCAAAAAGGATGGCACGCAGGAATTAGTGCTGCCCTCCGTGCCCTATATCATCGTTTATCATGTCACTGGGGACACCGTGCATATCGTTCGCATCCTGCACGGCGCGCAAGACTGGCCGAGATGAATCATGCACAGAAATATGTCAGATCGGCACGCGCACCGTTGTTATGGAGCCTGACACGGAACTGGCCTCCGTCTCTGCCTCGCCAACTACTTTCACCCATCAACTCGAGTCCTTTTCGATTGTGGCCTATAACCCGGCAATCACTTCGATCTCCACCAACGCGTCTTTGGGCAAACGCGCCACCTGCACCGTCGACCGCGCCGGCGGCGCCGACGTGAAATACTTCGCATACACTTCATTCATGGCCGCAAAATCGTTCATGTCTTTCAGAAAAACCGTCGTCTTCACCACGTGGTGTAAATTTAAACCTGCCGCCTCCAGAATTCCTTTCACGTTCTCAAGCGTCCGTTCCGTCTGCTGACGGATTTCCGCTCCGGCCATCTCGCCGGTCTTCGGATCCAGCGCCACCTGTCCCGAGACGTACAAAAATCCGTTCGCCCGGATGGCTTGCGAATACGGTCCGATGGGTTTTGGCCCCCGGTCGGTCAGAATCACGTCTCTCATGGTGCGCTCTCCTTTTCAGCTTTAGTCGTCGACGCGGCGCTTTCCCCGTAAGGCGCGCGAAACTCTTCCGGCACTCCCGGCCGCTTCATCCATAACCGCACGAACTCGGCGGCACTCTGATGTGTTTCCTGGTCGAAAGCGGCAATCAAGTCGCTGACTTCTAACTCTCGTTTCCTGCGAGCATACAACATGTGGCTGATCGCCCTTCGAAACACGTCCTGCCCGTAGCGGTCCTGCAACGCATAGAAAAAAAGAAAGCTCTTTGCTCGCACCACGGCTGGGTCCTCCGGCCCTGTCGCTGCAGCTTTCTCCGGGATCAATTGCAGTGCTCGCCGAATCGTTTCCATGCGCGAATCCATTCCTTCCGCGGCTTCTCGGCCAATCGACGCCGCGAACGCCGGAAGCGCGGAGAGCGGAGGCTCCCGCTCGAGGAATCCTGGATTCTGCGCGTAACCCAGCCAGCACGCAGCCAGCGATGGAGCCGTTGCCACCGCGAGTTTTGGCATGCCCTCGTTGAGATCGACCATCAGCGCGTCCGGAGAAACCATTTCAGCGGAGACGGTCTCCTTCTCTTCGCCCAACAGCTTGGCCATCGTTGCATTACGGTTCGTGAAGCATCCAGGCGTTACCGGGCATTGCACAATCCATGTTGTGGAGGAACCCTTGCCGCGCGCTCCGAACATGGAATCGTACGCTTCCATCGTTCGAACGAGTGCATCGCTTGCTCCGCGCAACCCCGCGGCCTCCTGCGGTTTGCGCGTCCACAAAATAATCTTCTCCTTGCCGCCGATTTCCGAGGACGTGTAGCGTCCCGCGATCACGGCGGGATAATGGTCGTTCACGCTCTGCGCAGCGCGGATATTCATCTCTCCGTTCTTGCGCGAAGTTTTCGTTTGCCGGCCGCTCGTGTGCACCAGAAATCCGTCCGGCACGCTGACATTCATTTCCCATTTCTTCGGCGGCACTCCGCCTGTCGCAAACAGCCCTCGCGAGGGCAGCAATTCCGGACTCCACCCCTCGGCTGGCAGAAAAAAAGCATCCGCAGTAAAGCTCAAGGCCGTCTCGCCCGTCGCTGCCGGTAAATACTGCACGGAAAGACGCAACGTGTGCCGCCCGGAAACCTTCCACTGTTGCGGAAGTGAAATCAGTGCGTTTCGTGGATGCTCCGTCGAGGTTCCTGTTGCGAGCACCGTTGCATCCCAGGTAGCGTGCGGTTCCTCAAAATGAAAACGCCTCCGTCCCGGCAGGCGCAATTCCAGTTCGCAGAGCGGCTGGTTGCCGGTATTCTTCAGCGCGTATTCCGCCTCGATTCGAATGCGCGGCTCTGGAGCCGGAACAAACTGCACGCGCAACTGCTGCCTTTCGATGGTGTACCCGAGACCAAGCGGCGCAACGCACCCCGCCGTCCCGAGGGCCGCCATTGCAGAAAGGGCTGCATACGCAAGACGCGACTGGACTCGAGCGCGCAAAGCAATTTGATTGTATCGGGGAAAAGTCAGAAGCAAAAGCAACGCGCGACAGTCTGCAGCCTGCGGAATTGCCCGCGGCTCAGCTTGCTGCACTGCGCGAAGATTTCTGAGGGGCCGTGCATCACGAATTCAGAGAATATCGTAAGATTCGAAGCAGGAGAGCGGCGCTACCTGCGGCGTCCGCGCACACGCTTGAAGTCAGTTCCGGAATGATTGCGCTTGGCTTCGCGCGATGCCGCTTCCTTATCGGCTTGCGCGTCCGTCATGCCTTCGTTGATGCGCTCGAGAATTTGTTTTTCCGTGAGCCCGGTATTTTTCAGACGGCCGATTTCTGCGCTGCTCATGGTGCGCTGGCCCTTAAGTCTCCGGTGCAAAATGAAATCGACGGCGGGATCGGAAAGCCCCACCAGCCGCAGCATGACGGCATCGGTGCTGATAGCGTCCAGTTGATCGACTTTTGCAATTTCCAGAATCACTGGTTCAGCGTACCCCGCGCGTGCGAGGCCGACAGTGGCATCCGCGCTGCCAAATGGATGCTCGTGCCGGTGTGCGTCGGCAACCAGAGTCACGCAAGTATCGTCCGTGATCCCGGCTTGTTTCAGTTTCACGAGGTGCCTGACTTCATCATCGGAGGTGTTCAATTTTTTCAGGTCTTCGACGTTGCTGGACCACATGCCCGCCTGATCGAGCGGACGATAATCCGTGAGCGGATGCTTATCGCATCCGCTCGTACGGAAGAGGACTACCAACCCGAGAAGCATGAACTTACACCGCATGATTCCATTCTATCGGGGACAACAGTGCGAGCAGGAAACTGTGCTTGCAAGGTACCCGTGCGAAAGGACAGGTCGCAAAAACTGACCGAACGACAAAGAAAAATGACGTCATAACATTTTGTGTCGTGATGAATTTGGTGCCGCGTATATTGCGAGTGGAACTCATTTTTGTGGCCGAATCGGATCAATGGCCGGGCTGGTAGACGCGTTCGACGCCGAAAACCCCGGAAATTTTTTTGATATTTGCAAGGATAGTTTCGAGCTGTCGCTTATCGGCGATTTCAAGGTTGGCGTCGATGCGCGCGTTGGTGCGGTCGGGGCGGCTTTCCAGGTTGTGAATGTTGGAGCCGGCGCCGCTGATAACGGCGGTGATGTCCGCCAGAAGGCCGGCGCGATCGCGCGCGCGGATGGTGAGCTGGACGGGAAAAGTGGCTTCGGAGCCGCCGCCCCACTCGACGGCTATGCGGCGCTCGGCTTGATACAGCAGGTTTTGAACGTTGGGGCACGTCCGTGTATGGACGGCGACGCCGCGGCCGCGCGTGATGTAGCCGACAATTTCGTCCCCGGGAATGGGATTGCAGCATTTGGCGCGGTACACGAGCAAGTCGTCGTGGCCCTTGACAACCAGCGGAGCTTCGCCGAAGCCCAGAATGCGCTTGACGGCCTTGACGAGTGTGGGCTTGGCGTCTGCGGTTTCGGGCTCCGCGGATTTCACCGGCTCTCCAAGAAGGCGGGTGAGGACCTGGCGCGCTGAATATTTTCCGAAGCCGACGGCGGCGTAGAGATCCTCCGTTTTGGCAAGGCCATAATCAGAAAGCAGTTTGTGGAGGTCCGCTTCTGGAATTTTCTTGAGGCTGCGGCCAAAGTGGCGCGCTTCGTTTTCCAGCAGGCGCTTGCCCATCCCCGTGGCTTCTTCACGTTCCTGCTCGTTGATCCAATGACGAATTTTGCTTTTTGCAGAAGATGATTTAACGAAGCTGAGCCAATCGCGGCTGGGGTGGTGGCCCTTTTGCGTGAGAATCTCGACCACGTCGCCACTGGTAATTTCGTGGCTTAGCGACACCATCTGTCCGTTTACTTTTGCGCCGACGCACTGATGTCCCACTTCGGTATGCACCATGTATGCAAAATCGACAGGAGTGGCTCCGCGCGGAAGTTCCATCACGCGGCCCTTCGGCGTGAAAGCATAAACTTCAACGGGAGCGAGATCGACTTTCAGAGTGGAGAGAAATTCTCCGGGTTCCTGAAGCTCCTGAGACCATTCGATGAGCTGACGCATCCAGGTGATGCGCTGGTCGTCATCTTCCGAGGACGGCTTTCCGGATTTGTATTTCCAGTGTGCGGCAACACCTTCCTCCGCGATGCGATGCATATCCTGCGTGCGGATTTGCACCTCGAAGGGCTGGCCGCTGTGGAGCACGGTGGTGTGCAGCGACTGATAAAGATTCGGCCGCGCGATGGCGATGTAGTCCTTGAAGCGGCCGGGCACGGGATGCCAGATATGGTGAACGACGCCAAGGGCCGCATAACAGTTGCGCTCTGAATCGGTGATCACGCGCACCGCGAGGAGATCGTAGACCTGGCCGAGACCGATTCCCTGGCGAATGAGTTTGCCGTGCACGGAGTACAAACCCTTTACGCGCGATTCAAGCTCCGCGGGAATGCCGGCTTCAACGAGTCTGGTCTGGATAGTGGCCTGAACTTCCTCAAGAAATTTTTTGTGCCCCGGCGCCTTGTCGCTGATTTCTTTTTGCAGCGCGAAGAAAGCTTCCGGCTCGAGATAGCGGAACGCCAGGTCCTCCAGCTCGCCGCGCACGACACTCATACCGAGGCGGAGCGCGATCGGCGCATAGATGTCCAGAGTTTCGCGCGCAATGCGCTGCTGCTTTTCGGGCTCGAGGTATTCGAGCGTGCGCATGTTGTGGAGCCGGTCGGCCAGCTTAACCAGAACGACGCGGACATCGTTCACCATGGCGAGAAGCATCTTGCGGA
>Ga0209472_1001008_pt1 | contig 16457 bp, 17 predicted proteins | sample GraSoiAngelo_130_FD_185887 | JGI IMG/M metagenome (GOLD analysis project Ga0209472, IMG submission 185887) | Grasslands soil microbial communities from the Angelo Coastal Reserve, California, USA - 14_0929_02_20cm (SPAdes) (version 2) | ecosystem: Environmental > Terrestrial > Soil > Grasslands ...
GGATTCGCGGCACGAGCACGACGCCCATCACGATCATCCCGAGGCCGTACATGGACACGAGCCACATGCCCGAGATGCCGTAAGTGTAGCCGAGCTTGACGCCGCCAATCGTCGCGCCGCCCCCGATTATGATGGCTGCAAGGGTGCCCGAATACAGCAACGGCCCGACCGACCGTCCTGCGACGAGAAACTGTTCCTGGTTGGTCGCCTTGCGTTGTGTCCAGAAGCCGACGGCGACCATGCCGACCATATAGGCGGCGATGATCAGCAGGTCCAGGCTGGCCATGCCGGCCGGATCAGGCCTGCTGTCGCTCGAGGAGTCGCAACGCGCTGTCCACGTCTTCCTGATTCAGGTAGCAACCCTGCAGGTGTCGTTCGCCCGAGCTCGCATCGAACGGTGCGCGCCCGTGCAACACTCGGTTGTTGTTGTAGGCGATGAGGTGTCCGGGCTCAAGTCTCAGCTCGAGCCGATACTTCGGATTGCGCAGCATGCGCCAGAACGTGGCGAGGGCCTTGTACATCGGCTCGATCAGCTTCTCTGGCCCAACCATGACACCCCGCAACCAGTTGTTGAACCGGATCCGTGTCAGCCGCCCTTCGCGGTCCACTTCGATCACCGGCGCGCTCGTGCGGATATCGCAGGTATGGTCGTGAAAGCGGTACTCGATGTCGTGGGTGCTGAGCAGGTTGAAGGCTTCCCGGTCCGCGGCACGGAGATCCTCGGCAACCCTGAACCCGTCCGCGAAAACAGATTCGCCGCCCATCACGCTACTCTTCAGGCAAAAGAGTAGCTGAACGTCCGGCGGTGCATGCCAATTCGCAAGGTCGGTATGCAGTTCCAATCCCATCGACGTATATGCCGATGCATTCGGATAGGGCATCGAGACGATGTCATAGTATTCGCCAAAGTTGCTCGCACGCACCGGTCCGATCCGGCGGGCGACCTCCAGCAGCCGGCCGGGCTGCTGCGGCACACCCCGGAGCAGCACGATGCCTTGGGTCCTTGCCCCCTCGATCCATGCACGCAAACCAGCGTTCGTCTGCATGTAGTCTGTGTAGTCGATGCAGGGAAGCCTGTAAGCGATACCGGCATCCCAAAGCTGTGGTGTGCACGGCCGGTCACGCGTTTGATTCTCGGAATAACCATGGGCGCGCAGCCACCCCTTCGTGTACCTGGACAGGTGCAACTCGTCGCCGGCTCGGAATTCGATCTCGAGAACCTCGTTCGCACGCAGAGTGGCCGAGCGGATGGATGGAGCGGTGTGATCGATGAACATGAAGGTGCGCTCCAGTGCCTGCGGATGACGACACTGAGGGCACGGACAGTTGTCCCGCAGCCAGAGCACGTGAAAACGGCTGCGGAGCCCATCGTCCCACCGCAGTGCTACGCCCTGCGCATCGTGTTCCAGTGCGATGATGGTGCGACCGGTCTGCATGGGCGCGAGGTCCGCCATGGACGATTCGCGAGGGGCGTGATGCTTTTTGTCGACGGCAAGCACGGTAAGTCCGCGCAACGAGTCTGGACCAAGGCTAGTTGACCGGCCGCGTGCACGACAAGCAACACGTTTTGGGGACAGGCCTTTAGTTTTTCTATAACCTACGTTGAATGAAGAATGGAAAGACCCCGGTCAACTGGCTGCGCAGCTTCGAGGTCGCGGCGCGGCACCTGAGCCTCTCGGCCGCTGCATCAGAGCTGAATGTCACGCCAGCGGCAGTCAGCCAGCAGGTGCGGCTGCTGGAGCTGCGGCTGGGCGAGAAGCTGTTCGTGCGGCATGCGCGGGGCCTGCGACTCACGCTTGCGGGCGAAGCCCTCGTCCCCGTTTGCCGCGAGTCGTTCGAGCGGCTCGACACTGCATTGGCCGAGCTTTTCGGAGATCGTGGGAAGCAGCAGCTCGTGATCCGAGTGTCGCTCGGGTTTGCACGACAATGGTTGCTCGCGAGGCTGGCGGGCTTTGCCCGGAAGCATCCCGAAATTCCGATTCGCCTGGTGACTACTGTGTGGGCCGGGGAGCCGCTGGACTCGAGCGTGGATGTGGATATCCGGCTCACCGCGGGCCCGATCCCTGGAATGCAATCGCATCAACTGACGCACGATGCCGTGTTCCCCGTCTGCAGCCCCGGACTTGCAAAGGCCCCTCCCCGTCTACGACGCCCCTCGGACCTCCGGCACCGCTCCCTCCTCACGACAATCGGTTTTGCCGAGGGCTGGCGCCATTGGTTCGCCGCGGCAGGCATCGACCCTGAGCCCTCGGCCACGCGTCTCGAATTCGACTCGATGCGGCTGGCCTTGGAGATGGCAGCGCTCGGTCACGGCGTGGCGCTTGCACGCAGCAGCTACGCCGAGGACCTGTTGCGCGCCGGGCGAGTGAAGCCGCTCTTCAACGTGCGCATCAGTGCCAGTGACAATGTGTACATGACGCTCGCTCGTGGACTGGAGGGGAGTTCTCCAGCGGTTCAATTTCGGGACTGGATTCTCGGCAAACCGGTGCGGTAGATACAGACGGCTACAAGAAAGAGGCTTGGCCAGTGTGTTCGCTTGGCCGCTCGAAACTCGGGACGCGTGAATTGGGATCCTTCTGCTGCGTGGTCCGTTACCTCACAGCCTTGCCTCATGATGCGTTTGATTATGGAATGCAGCATATTCTTCTCTGTTGCGCGATGTTGCGATGTTGCCGTTCTTCATGGGGAGAAGCTTCGCATACGGGCAGTGCGAACACAGCGGGGAGTTTCCGGGGAGATTTGGCGCAAACCCAATGGGACGTGAGCGCTGCTGTACTTGGTAGTCCGTCGCGCATTGAGTGGATCTGATAGAAGTGCCCTCGGATGATCAGGGGCTTTCCCGACAAGGCAGCCTGACGCGGCAGCGGTTCACGACGTAGCCGTCTCCTGCGGGAGCGCTGCGATCAGATGGAACCCCACAGAGTCCGCGGCCAAGACAAAGCGGTCTTCCACGCCGGCGCTGGCCTTCGTCTTGTCGGCGAGTTGATAGTCGCATGTCACGACCAGCAAACGATCTCGCGGCTGCAGCTCCGCTACCTGTGGCGGTGTGATGCTCTGGACGGCAGTCCCCTCGTCATCGAGGGTGGTGAGGAAATCCTCAAGGCGCAACGGACAGTTGTAGCTCGCGCGGAGCACCGTGCACAGCTCTTGATGGCGTCGGCGCTCCTTTGTCCGATACGGCGCAAGTAGATCGTCCTTGCTGACGCATAGCAGGGTCTTGTCCGCGCGCGCGGCGCAGAGCATCGCGCTGGCTTCACCGGCACCGATCACGCGCCGCTCAAACCGCCCGTGCGGCAGGTTGTCGAGGCACAAGTCCCACAGGAAACGTAGAGATGGCTGGCCATGGCTCTAACCTCCGCCTGGCATCTGCAAAAGTGATAGTACCGATTAATTTAGCAATTAGCCCACACTGAAACTTGCAATTGGTCGCCCCCGGGACCTAGCATCGTCTGTGACAAGCTTCGCGAATGGGAGGACTACTACAATTACCACCGGCCCCACGGAGCCCTCGATGGGCAGACTCCCTACGAGCCGCTCTTGGCAAAGAAAGAGCGTGCCAGCGTGTCACCGAAGTCCTGAGACCTTACAGCTGATTTGCTGAGGTTTTCTACGTCTGACAACTCTAGTTCGGTCTCTGGATCACTGTCCGTTTCCATTTTGTTTCCAAACACCAGGGATGCGAGCCGATCGCCGCTCGGATCGTGCTCGCGCGGAAGCATGTGGCTATAGACGTTGAGCGTAAAGGCCGCGTTGGCGTGTCCCATGAGCCTCGACACACGCACGATGTCCTCCCCGTTGCTGATCATCAAACTCGCGAGGTGTGCCGGTAATTTCGAGATCGGAATTAGCGCCATAACTCCGGGTCCCGGATCATTGCGAGTCAGATGCCTGCGATGATCTGACATCCGTTTAGCATCAGTGCCTTATGCCGAGGATGGTTCTTGATTACTCGGCATTATTCGGCTGTCGTCTTTCATCCATGGCCGGACAGCCGCTTCTCTGTCACTCACCCGCGGTGGAAGCCTGAATCGGGCCCGCTCGGTTTTGTGCGGGGGGCGTTCAGCGATGAGCGTCCCTACCGCGATCGGACCACGCTGGGGTGGTTTTTCAAGTCCATGCTGAGCTCGGACGAGTAGTTCGCGTGCCGCAGCTTGATCTGCCCTTGATCTGCTCGCCCCCCAGCTGATCCATTTGCGAGAGCGTTGCACCCTTTCGCCATGCAGCGCTACGGAGAATCCGGCGCAATCTCACGGTGCAGGTCTTGGTCGCAATGCCGGCAGACCCCGGCACTGGCAGCCACATAAGGATGATGCAGCGCCCGCGATTGGCGTACGTCCTGGACAGTTTGCCAGGAATCCCAGCTGAGCACCGCGACGCCGATCGCCGTAACGACCCACGTTACGGAGTGCATCTTATGCCGCCGTGAGGGCGCGGCTTGTAGTGCCGGCCTCTGCGCAGCCTCAGTGTCCTGTCCGAACACCTCGTTGCCATACTCGCGCCTCATGGAAGTCATTCCGGCGTCCTCCTCCTGCACTCGCCATGAGTGCGCGAATATCAGACGCCACGAGACATAGAGCCGCCGTGAACGCCATCACACCTGTCAACGCACCAGTAATTGACCCTACTATCGGCCAAGTAAATTTCCCTAGGCGCATTTCAGTGGCCGACCGCACGGCCGCCGCCACGGTCGGTGCAAAGGCGCTCTGCCATAGTGTGCATGCGATCCGTGCCAGGCACATTGTGGTCCGCAAAAACTCAGTCACGCACAGGAGGGCGCGAGGGAGTATTCGTACCGCGTTCGACACACAGGGCGAGTTGTCGACGCAAAAATAAATTCCCCGCCTTGATTGACCGTCGCCCGTCCGGTCGGCGTCAGTCCCACGAGCTCGCTCCCGCGCAACATGAATTGCAGCGTCCAGACGTCCCGTCGTGGATGGAACAGCGGGGCGATTTCGCGCGTGCTGGCATCGACTCCGGTGAGATTGGGTCGCTTGTGGTGGTTATATCGATGGCACGCCCACGCGAGGTTGTCGAGGTTCGTCTCGCCACCATGTTGGCGGGCGACGATATGCTCCAAATGGAACGGCTCGAGCGGAGGTAACCAATCTGGGAGGTGGCAGTATTCGCAGCGCCTCCCAGCGCGCTCACGAACCTGCTGGCGCAGCGCCTCGGTCACCTCATCCGCGCGCGAACTGCAGCTGGCGCTCGGCCTTTAGGCGTAGTGTGGCAATGATGTCGCCTAGTTCGATGAACCGGTCGTATTCGCGCGCCTCCTCCGCCGCGAGGTAGGTTTGTGCAGCCCCAAGGCCGATACGATAAGCGGGTAGACAGAACTCGGCCCGAGCGCGGCCTCTACGCTCGAGCCGGCGGCTTCGGTTGCGGGCTTCCGGCTGATTCTGATATTTGCCCGGCACTCATTATTAAAGCAAGGAAACCTTTGCTTTAATAGGCCATCCGGTTACTAAGCAATCTTTAGTAAGGACCCGTGCAACGCCCGGACATCCATCCACCCCTTTCCCGACGGAAACGGACGAATCGGTCGCTTGCTCATCACCCTGCTGCTCTGTCATGACGGGGTGTTACGCGAGCCGCTCCTCTATTCAAGCCTCTACTTCAAACAGCATCGCCAGCAGTACTACTCGGAGCTCAACGGTGTGCGTGAGTCGGGCGATTTCGAGCGCTGGCTCGATTTCTTTGCTACAGCCATCCGTGTCAGCGCCGAGCAAGCGAGCAAGACCGGCCAGCTGATCTCCGCTGTATTTCAGGAAGATCGAAGCCGTCTCAAGGATCTCGGCCGCCAAGCCCCGACCGCCCTCCTCGTTCAAGAGGCGTTGCAGGCGAAGCCGCTGACAACGATCGCTGCTCTCACGCAATCCACGAAGCTCACAACACCTACAGTGACGCAGGCGCTGCGCGAACTTGAAAAGCTAGGGATTGTACGAGAGACGACCGGACGTGCCCGGGGCCGGATTTTTGCGTACGCGCGCTATATTGATGCACTCAATGCCGAGACGAGGTGATGTCCACCCGACGATCGACCGATCACGCAGCATTCCGGCCGTAGGGCGCAAATTATTGCGTCCAGTCAGGCAGGGCACAGCGGATACTCGTGATGCAGCCCCCGAGCACCGCTTTGCTACGCACTGAGCCGAAGTCCCCGATGCGATGGCAAGACTTCGGCGTCGCGGTGGGTCTGGCCGCCGGAGGGTCGGGCACTCCAGGGCCGAGCATCACGTGGGGGCGGCCGCGGTTGTAGTGCTCGACCCAATGTCTCAGGGCACGCCGCAGAGGGGCTTCCGAGAGCGGAATGAGCCAGTCCACACACTCGCGACGTCGTCCCGATCACCCGTTCGCAGAGGCCGTTCGCCATCGGACAGCGCGGCGGCGTTTACAGAATACGCAACTCGAAGCCGCCGACCGCGGCGTCGAGCTCCCGAGGAAAGATGCTGTCGCGGTCATGAAGCAGATAACCGTAGTGGGTGCCAAACCCGAGGGCGAGTTGCCGGCGCAGGCACAGCACTTCTGCATGCAGCGACTGGCGCGACTGAAACGCCAGGGCAACCCACCGACCAGTTCGCTGGCGAGTCGCGCGACAATGGAAACAGCGCTCAGCACCCGCCGGAAACGGAAGTCACGGTGCTTTGATTGCGACACCGCCAGACGAAACGGGCGGCAACAGCCGAGAGGCACCTACCACCACCGCGCCAGTCGTCGACTCTAGCCGTGACTTTCCGTGTTGCCGGCGTGGACCGTCGTGACTAAAACGGATAGCCGATTCCGGTGAAGACGGCGCTGCCCTCGCTACCGTAGCCAACGTCGACGTAACCCACCACGAACGGCCTTGCTATTCCGCGGAACCCGATTCCGCCGACAGGGTGAAGCTGAGTGAATGGGACCGTGCCCGATCGGCCGAAGACGCGCCCCGCGTCCACGAATGGCGTCACTTCAATATCGACATGAGTCGAGAGCGCATCGAACGACAGCAGCTTGTGCCGCAGCTCGACCGTCATCGAGAACGAATCCCGGTCAGTGAACCGTCCGGCTCCGAACCCACGCAGCGGCTGCTCAGCGCCGATATCGCTGCGGCCCCCGCCGATACTGCTGAGCGCCCAGAACGGCGCGTCATTGGTGTGAAGCAGATACCGGAGTGCGAGGTGCACCGCAAGGATCGTATCTTGGCGGAGCGGCCAGAACCCGCGGCCGTCGACTCCCGCTTCGCTGTATAGCGAATCGTTGAGCAATCCGCCGCGACTCGCCAGGCCGCCGTAAGCGACCCACTGCGTGCCGTGGCTGGGTATCGTCAGGTCGTCCCGTGTGTCATACGTGATAGATAGCCGCTGGAGAAGCTCCCTGTCCGTGCCCAGACCCGTAATGTGCGGGAAGCGCTGCTCGATCGACTCGATACCCGGCAATGTTCCTGGCAGCACGTCCACGGACCGTGCGCGCACGGTATACGCCAGCTGCCAGATTCTGCTGATGTTCAGCCCGATCTGAGCCCGGGCGACCTGTTGCGCTGCGGTGTAGTTTGTCTGGGAGCTCTCCGGCGTTTTGTTGCCGGTACCGAAGAAACGCGGAGTGCCGTCACGATCGTAGATCAGGCCTCCTGTGAACGACCAGCGGTCCCGCCGCGCGCGCCCGATCTGGTATTCGCCATCGAATCCGCGTTCGACGTGCTCCTTGATCTGCGCTACCACCGACCACTGTTGGTCCTCGGAAGGATACTCGTACAGGCGCACGTGCATACCGTATCCGAAGTAGGGATTGTGCAGAATGTCGGGAGCGATGATCCGATCGATGTGATGGTTCTCGTCGGTTCGCAGCCAGGTCGGCAGGACCCCGAGCGTCGTACCGCTATTGGGATCCGTCGCGACTTCCGGCACGGGAATGAACGGGGCGGTCGAGGGATTGAGCCAGCGCGCCAGACCCGTGGTCTGCCCAGGCGCTGGCACTGGTACCGAGGGCGGCACGGGAGATGGCGGGCCGCCCGATTCCGGAGGCGGCAACTGGGCGAGGGCGATCGACGGCACTGCCGTCAACAGCACGGCGACGACGCGTCGCCACGCGGCGAACTGGAAATCCGCAACAGCGTTCCAGAGTGCCTGCCCGCCGGTCGAATCGTGCATATTCTTGACAGCCGTCACAATTGCGGAAGTACCTCGCGCGCCGCACGCTCCACGTCAGCGGGAAAGTCGATCTCGATCCAGGGCGTTCCCGTGACGTCGACGACTTCGAAGATTTGGCTGGATTCCCGCAGCAGATCGCGTATCGCCTCTTCGTGCGGTAGATGAGCGCGCCCGTCATTGACGTAGTCGGCCACGATGCCGGCGAGTCGACGTGCGCCGACTTCGTCGAAGCGAAAAAACCCCACCGACTCGCCGATGGTGTCGTACCGTAGATCGCGGGCAACCTGCTTACGCAACTCAATGGCAACGCCGTCCCGCACGCACAGCTTGACCGGCTCGTCCCCGGCCTCGAACTCCCGATCCATCAGCATGCGGTTGACCGGCCGGTGGCCTGCAGCCAATGCAGCCATGATGCGTTCGTGATACAGCACGTCGGCATCCATCAGCAGAACATCGCCACCGCGCGTCATCGCGGCTGCGACCGTGTGAACGGTCAGGACGCTGCCCAGCTCAAATCCGGGGTTCAGCACTATTTCGGGCCGAGGCTGCCAGCGCAGACTGTCCAGCTCCGCCTCGACCTGTTGGTGAGAAAAGCCAAGCGCCAGGACAACTTCTTCCACACCGGCGCCTCTCAGCAACTGCAGGTGCCGCTCGAGCAGGCTTCGGCCTCCGAATCGCAGCAGGCACTTGGGCAGCTCCGTGTCCTGCGGCTGTTGCATTCGTAACCCTCGACCGGCGGCGAGCAGGATGGCGCGCATGAAGACCCCGTGGAAGTGAGAAGGTGTGAGTAGTACAAAATGGCATACCCATGGTGTCGCCTCAAGCCGGCCGGCGCACCTGGGCCACAAGGCCGGCGGAGATCTTTAGTCGCGCCGGCGCGTTGCTCGCCTGGCAGGGGGAGTCATTCAACAGCAGGAGCACGGCTCGCACGGCGCCGCAGGGCCTGTTCGGATACGTGCAGACAGACCAGACCCGGTGCCGCCAATAGCAGTTCGCGGGCGCGCTTCGCCAGCGACAACGCCAGCGCCACATCGGGACGCAGGCTCGCCAGAGGCGCCAATAGCAGATAGCCGGCCTCCTGCACGCCAAGCGACCCCGGTACCGCGAACGCCGCCCCGCGAATGGCCTGACCCAGGCTTTCCAGCACCAGTGCGTCGCTCCAGCTGACTCTGGAACCCACCAGCCAAAGAGCCAACCACACCTCACCAGTGCCGGCAACCCAGCCGAGCAGACTCAGTCCGAAACTCGCCGTCACCTGCATGCTTTGGCCGTGCAGGCTCTTCACCGCGCCGTCGATCGCATCTGCGTGGCCCGGCATCAGCGACCAGTCTCGGTTGCCCGCGAAACGCAGCGCCAACCGCATCATCTTCCCGAACAGACCACGACGCTGCAGCAGATAAAAGGCCGCGATCAGCAACGCGAGGACACCGCTGCCGACCAGCACGGGGGTCGCTGCAGCGCTGCCTTGAAAGGAATGCCTCGCCCGCTCCCCCAGCAGCGCCACGCCCATCAGGGCGAACACAATCTGTGCGAAAGTCTGGAAAGTGGTACTGACGGTGATTGCGGCCGCCGCGTCCGGGGCGGGCGTACCACGCTGACTCAATTGGCGGATCATCAGCAGTGGCCCGCCGATCTGGCCAGCGGGCATCAGGCTGCTGACGGACTCGCCGACCCAGCGTGCCAGCAGTGCATCGACCATCGGGGCGCGCCGCGCGCCGCTGGCGAGCAATACGCGAATCGCAGCGGCATCGAGCACGAGTGGCAGCAGGTGGAACAGGGCGACTGCTATCAGACCCCAACCGGCAAGCGCCAGGGTCGCGAGCACTGCCGTGACTCCCTGCGACACGAGCACGCCGATGAACAGGCACACGCCCGCCGCAAGGAGCCAGATCGCCGCGCGCGTCATGTTCCGTCAGGTCCGTCAGCTGGACCGAATTGTCGGCGCCGCGCGCGGCGCTGGAATACCTGGCGAAATCCGAAGTAGGCAAGCGAATCCTTCATATTTGACACGAAGCGCCACCAGCCGTGCATGCGCGGGTCGGTGAGGTACTCAAGAGTCAGCGACACGCGCGTCTCGCCCTCGCCAAGTGGAGTGATACGGTGACGCAGCGCATCGCCGTCGAAAAACACCAGCCCTCCCGGGGGAATCTGCACCGAGCCGGAAACTGCGTTCCTCCCCCGGTTGCGGGTGTGCAATTGGTAGTCCAGGCGGCACGAGGATTCCTCGATTACCCCAAGCAGCAGCGTATAGCGACGCCCGGCATAATAGGAAGTGTCATAGTGCCAGCCGATGTGGTCGCCGCCTCGCGTGTAGAAGTACAGCGCATAAGCGTGAGGATCGTGGTCCGGCGACATATGCAGTCGCTCTCCCGCCAGCTGTCCCAGCCACTCGATCAGCGCGTGCGAGCGGTACAGGTTGGCGATGACGGGCGCCAGCTCGTCGATCGCATGGCGGCTGACACTGCCTCCCTGCTTGTGACCGGGAAGATAGTTACGGTTGACCGATCGCCCGACAGCGGCCACCCCGGCGACCAGCTGTGCGGTCAGCTCAGGGGGCAGAAAGTGCGGGAGAATCACAAAGGCTCCCTGGGACAGGAACTCGCGCCGCAGCTCGGTCGCATCGAAGCCGCCCAGACGGGTAGCCATCGGGTCCGTCATCGGATGTCCCCGCGCACTACACGTCGATAGTCGAACACCACCCAGACGGCAAACAGCGGCGCGCCGATCGCGGCCGCTACCAGAAACGGCGTGGCACCGTTGCACAACGTCACGAGCGGCAGGAGATACAGCACGTCCTCCGTCTCGAAGCCACCCATCGAGGCCTGTTTGCTTGCGGCTTTGCCCGCCATCTCCTCGATGTGCGCCCGCAGGAAGAAGATCAGTACGATCGCAGTACCAGCGACGGTCCCGAGCGCGAGCGGCGGGATCTGCAGCACGCGGGCGGACCTCGTGCCCACTCCCACGCCGATAGCCGTGAAAAGCAGGATGGTAACCACGGCGTCACTGGCGAGGTCGTACCAATGCCCGACCCGGCTGGTCTTGCCGCTGATGCGCGCCAGCTCACCGTCGGCGTGGTCCAGAAAATTCGACACGGCTAGCAGCACAGCGCCGAGATTCATCCACGCGTAGCTGCCCCGCGTGAACGCGCCTGCTGCGGCAATTCCGAACGCCAGGCGCACGGTAGTCAGATGGTTGGGCGTAATCGGGCTGCAGCGCAGCGGCCTCACCAAAGCGCGTGCCAGACGAGCGTCCCATGGAGGCGCAGCTGCGCGGGCGGCGGGGAGCTCGGACGGTTCGGGCATGGCAGAGGAAGTGAATGCAGCCGGTCCAATGGCGAATTGCCGGCATCTTACCCGTGTCCTTGCCACGCCACCAAAATGAAATGCCCTGAGCGGATCGTCCGACCGGCGTGGAAGGGTTGACGACGACCACCGATCCGCCCACACGGGCTGCATCGCGAGCCACTTGTTCCGCCAGAAACTTCGAGGACGCCCCGATGAAAGACTCAAGCGACATTCCGGCGATCATATCGGCTCAGAATCCATAACGCGGCCGGCAATGCGGTGAAATCGGCAAGCAACGCGAGGACAAAGGCCGATGAAGAAACGATGCCGAACTGGCGCATCGGCGGCAGGTCGGAGAGCGCGAGCGCCAGAAAACCGCTGACGTTAATGAAAGTCGCGAATACGATCGGGCGGCCAGCTATCAGCAATGCATGTCGTAGAGCGCCGCTGGTCGTGCCAGTCCAGCGGCCTTCTTGAAAATGGTAGAAGAAATGAATCTGGTCGTTCTCGGTCGCACCCAGTATGGTCGAGCCGATGAGGATCGTTGCAATATTGAGCGGAATGCTCGTGCAGCGCATCACTAGGAACACGCACAGGATCGCGAACAGCGACGGAATCATCGTTATCAACGTGGCCGAGGGACTGCGAAACACCAGCAGGAATGCGAGAAAAATGACGCTGCCCGTAAGTACGAAGCTCTCGGCGAGAGTGGGAAGAAGACGCTGCGTGATTTGCGTGGCGAGGACTCCCTGGCCTGCCACTCTGCCGCGCACCGAGCGCAGTGCAGACTGTGCAGCCCGGGCCGCGGCCCAATTGCGCTCCACGAACGTGCGCATGGCACCGATCGGGCCGAAAAGCTTCGCGCGTCCGCGGATGGTGAGCCGCACATTGGCGAGCTCTGCCACATCGGCATAGGCGCGCGCTCCGGGCTCAGTCAGCATGATCTGTTCGAGATCCGCAGCGAGCTTCGGCCACGCGGAGGCCGACGTCGGCAGTTGATCCGATCTGGTTTCAACATAGCGCGCCCACCGCAGCACCGACGTTGGCCCTTCGACTGCGGTGATGCGTGGGTCGCTCTCAAGTTGCCGGGTCAATTGCTCCAGCGCGCGCAGGAACTCCGGGTCCAATGCGTGGCCGGGTGGCGTTTGCAGCCAGAGCTCAACGGTATCGAGCGCATTCGACTCCTCGAAATAGCGAGTATCTTGGGCCACGCGCTCGCCCGGATTGACGTAGGTCAACGCGTCGGTCTCGAGAGCGAGGGGTGCGATCACGCGCGGAATGCCGAACAAAGCAGCCGCTCCGCACAGCATTAACACAAGGGCGCCACCGACCAACGGCCAGCGGTAGCGATCACTCGCCGGGACCAGCGCGTCGGCGAAGCTGGGAAACCGCTTGGCGACCGAAGCTTTTTCAGAGCGCATTGGTGTGCGCAGCAGCGACTGCAGCGCTGGAAACAACGTAAAGCATCCTATCCAGGACACGATGAGCCCGCCCGCGGTCCACAGGCCCATGTCCCGCACGGGACGAATATCCGAGATCGCAAGCGCGCCAAAACCGACCGCGGTCGCGAATATCGAAGCGGTGCACGGCAGAAATTTGTTCGCGAGCGCACGCGCGTGGTGCTCGAGGAGAGTCGGCGAATCGTCCGGCTCGATATACCGTGAATGAACATACACGAGCGTGGCGGTGGTAGTGACCATCACGGTCAGCGGGACGAGGGTAGAGACTACCGTATGCGTCCAGCCGAAAAGGTAAGCCAGCCCGATCGCAATCGCGATGACGGCGCCGAGCGTGAGAATAATGGCTCCCAACGCGCGCCAGGAGCGGTAAATGATCAGCACCAGTGTTATCGGAAAGATGCCGAACAGGGGCATGAAGCGCGCCGTCGCTGCGCCGGTTTGTCGCTCGAGCCAGGCGTTGAGCCACGGCGATCCGACGCGCCGAACCCTCGTGATCGTTCCGCCGGGAGCCTCGACCGGCAGAACCAGCGAATCGATTGCCCTTAGTGCACGGTCGCGCTCGGCCCGTGATTTCACGCGCAGCTCGAGCGCAATGCCGAAATAGTGGTCGCCCAGAAGTCCCGCACGGCGGAATAGCGGCGTGCCGGTCGCGAACGCGCGCACACGCCCGGCTTCGACGCGAGTGATTTCCCCTGTTGAGACGGCGCGACGGTAGAGGTCCAGAAGGCTATGGGCCTCGACCTGCGGAATCCTCGCAAGTTGCTGCTCGAGTCGGTCGGCGGCGCGCAGCGCGGCGAGGCCTAAAGGATCCGGCGTTTCGAGCATGATGAGCGCCTGCACGCCCTCGGGAAATATACGATCGAAATCGCGCGTGGCGAGCGCGACGGGGTCGCTGGCTACGATCAATCGCTCGGTCGAAGGATCATTGGGCACCTGCAAAGCGCCGTATATTCCCGCTGCGGCGAGGAGTACGAACGCGCCGGCAATCCAGCCTCGCGCTCTGAGTACATGGAGGAAGATTTGAACGGCCTTGGGCGCTGCGGGAACACGCATGGATGAAAGCGCGCTCCTTCCGACGGGCAGACCCGCAGCGCCGGAGAATGATAGCCTAAACACATGAGTACACTGTTAACAGCAACGCTTGCGACCCTGGTGTTCTGTGCCCCGGGGTATCCCGGCGGAGCCGGCGATGCGCAGCCGCTCATAGATCAATTCACAAACGCCGCAGTGGCAATCTCCGGCTGGCCGGCGGGAAGTCTTGCGGCCGTCTACGATTCGACGGAGGAGGGCGGCCTCGCGAAACTCGGCAGCGCCGATGCCGTGCTCGCCTTCGTGCCGTATCCATTCTTTGTGGAGCACGCGGCTCAACTGCATCTGACGCCGCTCGTGCAGGCAGACGTGGCGGATGTTGGCCCGCAGCAGCGGTGGACGTTGGTTGCAAAATCTGGCCACGTCACCGGGCCGGCGTCAATGTCGGGGTACACCATACTCAGCGTCGCGGGTTACGCCCCCAACTTCGTGCGGCACATCGCCCTTGAGGGCTGGGCGCTGCCGTCGGACGTTAAGATCGAGTCGACGGGGCAAATACTCAGCGCCTTGAGGAGGGTCGCCGCCGGCGAACAGGTCGCGGTATTGCTCGATCAGACTCAGGCGGCGGCACTTCCGAGCCTGCCGTTCGCAAGCGAGCTCAAGGTCGTGACACAGTCTCCGGAGCTACCCGTTGCCATCATTGCGGTGGTTGACTCGCGCGTGACCGCGGGCCGGGCACGGGCCCTGCAGGCGGGGCTGCTTAAGATCGGTCGCGTATCTGGGAGCGCCGACTCTTTGGCACCGCTACGTCTGCACGGCTTCGTGCAGACCAAGCTGCCGTCCCAAGCGGCAGCGCGGTGATCAGGCAGTTCTGGTGCGGGTTGTTGATAGTCGCGGTCGCCGCATGTGTGACGCGACGACCGGCCCCCCCGGTACAGGGCGCGGCGTCCACCTCGGTCGCCGCGCTGGCTGCGGCGATCGAGCTGGAAGCGCAGCGGAGCGATCATGAGTCTGACTCGAAGATTCGCGGCGAGCTAGCGGCAGAGGCCAGCCGCGATGCGGAGGCATGTCTCTTGCGTGAGCCGCAAGCGTCAGCCTGTCTATACGGACGCGCGGTTGCGCTCGGACTTAACGCGCGGGCACACCCCACGCGCTCGGGCGAGTTCTTAAGGGACATGCTCGCTACGTTGACGCGTGTCGAATCAACGGATCCCAACTACCACGAGGCAGGGCCGGCGCGCGTGCAGGCTTTGGTGTTGATCCGAGCGCCGGGCTGGCCGTTGGGGCCCGGCGACGCCGAGGCGGGATTGGCTGCCGCGCGGCGCGCAGTAGCGCTCCGGCCGCTTTACCCACCGAACCTGCTTGCGCTGGCGGAGGCGTTGGCGAAAACGGGAGACTCGCGCGGTGCCCTGGAAAACTACCTGCGCGCTCGCGACGCGGCGCTGGCGCTGCCCGCCGCGCCCGATCGGGATGAATGGGTGCGTGAAGCGGACCAGGAGCTACAGCGCAAATAGGCTTCCCTGGGCCAACCTCAACTTCGTTTCGAAAGCGGGCGCCGCTGCCTTTAGGGTGGAAACCCAGCCTGAGCTCCCGGACCCGCTTAGAAGGAGGTGAAGCTGGCCACGTGAGACGGTCACGAAGACGGCGCCCGCGCGCTGTTCCAGGTGAAATCCAAGGTGCTCGGTGTAGAACGCGATGGCCCGGTCGACGTCGAGTACCTGGTAGCGAGCAACAGCCGCCGTCGTGTCCCGCGCCAGAGGCGGCGATGGCGTACGGACCGAATAACGAGGCCCGTGTCCGCTGGTGTCACTTGCCCGCATGCAGAGATAATATCGCTCTGTCTCCGTAGTCGTCCCTTGTCGTTGATCCATGCAGCCGTTGGTCGCGGGCGCGAATGGCCTCAACGGAATAGATCCGAACCCGGTCGTAGCCGGGGAATCGGGGGCCACCAGCGCCCGACAGGCGGCAACGGATGACGTGGGCACCGGCCCACTCGCGCGATCCTCGGAAGCTGTGAAATATCAAGCGGCCGGATCTATGCAAATCAGGTACGCATCTGGACGCGAGGGGTCCAAATATTTCATAGCTCTCACTACCGGGCGCCGACTCGGCGCATCGTGCGAGAACGCGGCGCGATGAGTGACATGGGCAACCGGTTTCGGGCGTTGGACGCGCTGCGTGGTCTCACGCTCGCGCTGATGATTGTCGTGAACATGCAGATCGGTGACGGCAAATCCTACGCGCCGCTGCTGCACGCGGGTTGGGATGGTCTGACGCTGACGGACCTCGTGTTTCCGACGTTTATGTTTGTGGTCGGAACGACGCTCACTTTCACACTTGAGAAGTACGAACCTCGAGGCGACGCGGCAGTCCTGCGCAAGATCGCGATGCGCACTGCCCTGATCTTTCTGTGCGGTTACCTGCTCTACTGGTTTCCATTCTTCAGGGTCGATGGCACCGGGCACGTCGTCCTCGCGCCGATTGCATACACGCGCATTTTCGGCGTGCTGCAGCGCATCGCCCTCGGCTACGGCGCGGCGGCCCTAATCGTGCATTATGGA
>Ga0209472_1001026_pt1 | contig 16319 bp, 19 predicted proteins | sample GraSoiAngelo_130_FD_185887 | JGI IMG/M metagenome (GOLD analysis project Ga0209472, IMG submission 185887) | Grasslands soil microbial communities from the Angelo Coastal Reserve, California, USA - 14_0929_02_20cm (SPAdes) (version 2) | ecosystem: Environmental > Terrestrial > Soil > Grasslands ...
AACAAAGCAGTCACAAAGTCGTCTTGCACGAGCAAGACAGCGTTCTCCCGGTCAGCCAACTCTCTAGCAAGTGTGGATTTGCCTGCTGCCATCTTTCCGCAGAGAAAAATCAACTTCGCTGAGCCAGCCATATGGCCGCACATAATAGCACTGGTGACTCGGGCAGTTGACGAAATCGCATTATAAAAGGGCGCCCTTTGGGAGTAGGTTGTCATCGTTCACATGACCACCTACAGAAAGGAGCACCCTGGTGAACAGTGAAAAGTATATTGGGCTCGACGTGCATCAAGCAACCATCTCGGTCGCGGTAATGGATTCCAGAGGCAAAGTAGTTATGGAATCCATCCTGGAGACGAAGGCCTCGACCATTCTTGAGTTCTTTGCGGGGCTACGCGGAACTTTGTCGGTCACCTTCGAAGAAGGAACCTGGGCGGCCTGGTTGTACGATCTGCTCAAGCCCCACGTTGCCAAAGTCGTAGTCTGCAATCCACGCAAGAACGCTCTGCTGAAAGACGGGAACAAAAGTGACCGGATCGATGCCCGCAAGCTCGCGGAACTGTTACGCCTCGATAATCTCAAGCCGGTCTACCATGGCGAGACGGGCGTGCGGATGCTGCGAGAACTCGCCCGGAGCTACCTGACCATCGTCAAAGATTTGACGCGAGTCATGAATCGCCTGAAAGCGTTGTATCGCAGCTGGGCGATTCCCTGTGCGGGCCGGGACGTCTACTATACCCGCCATCGCACCGAGTGGCTGGGAAAGATCCGGGAAGCCGGCGTCCGCCGGCGCGCCGAGCAACTCTACCAGCAACTAGACATGCTGCAACACTTGCGCCAACAAGCGCGGCGAGAACTGCTAGCAGAGAGTCGGAAGCATCCCATCACCGCCAAGCTACGGAAGATTCCATCGCTCGGGCCCATTCGCTCGGCCTTAGCGGTGGCTCTGATCCAGACCCCGCATCGTTTTCGCACCAAGCGCCAGCTGTGGGCCTACAGTGGACTGGCGTTGGAGACCCGCACCAGCGGGGAACACCGCTACGTCCGAGGCCAACTGCGGCGCTCCAAAAAGCAGGTCTCCATCCGGGGGTTGAACAAGGATCACAACCACGATCTGAAAGGCCTATTCAAAGCCGCCGCTACCAGGGCCAGTGTACAGCCCGGACCATTTCAGGATTTCTACCAGAGATCACTGGCCAAAGGCATCAAGCCGACGATGGTGCGTCTCACGCTGGCGCGCAAGATTGCAGCCATTACGCTGACTCTGTGGAAGAAGGGAGAAAACTTCGACGCTGAGAAACTAAAATCGCAAGCCGCTTGAGCGTCTCCGGTGAAGAGCCCTTCCATCTCCGGTGATCTTTTTCTGGTGGTGGTCAGTTGGTTCTTGAGACGCTCGGGTTCGAGGGTGAGCATCCCAATCGCCTGTAGGCGCACAAGTGCCGGTGGCACTTAGCCTCTGTGAAATCCCTATGCCCTCTCGGACAACCCGAAAAAGCACTAGGCCAGGAGCCTCAGATAGATCCATGGTTGACACCGTACAACCACCAGGCTTGCCAGTTTCAGAGACCGATCGGCGTCGCCGCGACTAGAAGATAGAGCTACTAAGATGGGAAACAGGTTAAACGTTAGCCACGGGGCACCCCAGAACCAAGCGTTCTTTCATCGTTGACAGGGGCTGGAAGTCAAGCAATTCTTCTCCACTTCCGGTCGAGGGAGAAGTATTTTTCTTGACATTCCCCTTTATAGATTACGCTCAGAACCGGGGTGTAAGTGTAAGGGCGATGCTACGTCAACGACGACTGCTGATTGCGCACCGGTCACCAGAACGCGCTATGTTAGGAATTAATAATGAGTAGCTGCCGCACAGTCGTGCGCGGAATTCACCTCTACCCAATCTTATGGCGGTGAAATCCTGCAGCACTGACCGCATCCGCTAATCTGCACGCATTTCCCAGCATCAGGATAAAACGAAGTCCCTGCCACTCCGCTAGCGGACCTCCCATCGGAGATGATGGACCGGGGTTCGGGGAAGTTGCAACCGCAGAAGGCAGAAGAATTGGCGTACGGGTGATGAAAGCCGCCAGGCGGCGGTCCATAGGCCCGAACAACTTTCACTTTGAAAACAGGAAGACCAAGGCGACCCAAGCCCGAGAGCAAGAGTGATGCATCCTTTTTTCCCTCGTAAGAACCGGCGTCTTCACTTTTCCATGACCGTACTTCATTGCATGTTGCTTCCGATAACTGCTTCTTGGCCGTCGCTAGGGCAGACACCTCGATCTTAGCTGAATCCGCGCGCATGCGGGGGGTGATGCGAACACCTGCAAAGGGGCCCCTGGGAAACGGAACGATGCCCAGCATTTCTCTTGTTGCCCACAACAGGAATATAGAAAACGGCACGATCGGGCAGGCTGATTTCGATTCCAAGTGTTACGGTGGGCCTGCCAAATTCCTTGTCCTTCTCGGCGTCCCACACATTCTTCGCGGCACCCTCGTTGCTCCCCGTCGCTAGCCGCTTCCCGTCCGGGCTCCGGGCCAGGCTCAAAACAGACGACGGCGGCGCTTGCGGCCAGCCGACCGCACCGAGAAGCGCGACCGAAAGGACCAGCATTCCCGCGACGCGGTTGTGTTCGAATTTCATGCGGCGGAACTCGACCCAAGCGAATACCTTTGGCAGAACGATCGCTGCGCGCCAGTCTTGCATTGTTTTTCGGCGACAGCGTCACTTTTCTTGGTACTTGCCTCCAGTTGACGTAATGAGGGCGATTACACCAGGTACGATTTATCGGATCGTTTGCAGCCTTCCAACACGAACGCTAAATCGGCTAAGCAACAACTCTGTGCTCCGGTCTCGCATCTTTGCACCCCTTCTCTGCGGCCTTTGCGGTTAGAATCTTTTCGCGTCATGAATATCTTGGTTCTGGGCCGAGGCAAAACTGGCTCTTTGGTCATCGGAGTCGCACGCGAGCGCGGCCATGAAGTTTCCGTGCTCACCGGCAAAGAGAACCCCAGTGCCTCAGCTTTAACCCCCGAGCGCCTGAGCAAGATCAACGTCGTCCTCGACTTCACCACGCCAGAAGCAGTGCTCGACAACATTTTCGCGTGCATCCGCTCGAGAGCAAATATCGTGGTCGGCACCACCGGCTGGTACAAAGAACTGGACAGAGTAAAGCAGGAAGTTGAAAGTAGCGGGACAGGCCTTCTTTATTCTCCGAATTTCTTTATCGGGGTCAACATATTGTTTGAGGCCGCCCGCACTGCTGCAGCAGCCCTGCACCAGGGATATTTCGGTCAAATCTTCGAGCGGCATCATGCGCAAAAGAAAGACGCTCCTTCGGGTACAGCATTAATGCTGGGGAAGACAATTAAAGAAGCATCCGGGACCGAGCTTGAGATCATCTCCTTTCGCGAAGGCGACGTTGTTGGCATGCATGAAGTTGTTCTCGATTCGCCCAATGACACGATTTATCTTTGCCACGACTCGAAATCTCGCCGCGGATTTGCCGATGGTGCAGTGCGTGCCGCCGAGTGGCTGGCTGGGAAAAAGGGCTTCTACGATTTCAAGGATGTTTGGCGAGAGCTATGAGCCAAGCTTCGCTCTGGCCGAACCGCCGGGTTGTTATTCGCTCATAGGCTGAATCGCCCAACCCCAATTTTGCGCACTCGCCGGTTCGCGTTATCTTAGTCTCATGCAGCTCCGAGGATGTGGTACCGCCCTCGTTACTCCCTTTCGTCAGGATGGCGCAATTGACGACACTGCCCTGCGCAACCTTATTGCGTGGCAGATTGAATCCGGAGTCGATTTTCTCGTCCCCTGCGGCACGACGGGTGAAACGCCGACGCTCACACACGACGAGTGGCTGTATGTAATCGATGTTGCTATCGAACTCGCGGCAGGGCGAGTTCCCATAGTAGCTGGCGCGACTTCAAACTCTACTCACGAAGCGGTGGTGAAAGCGAAGGAGGCCGCGGCGCGTCCGGGGGTAAACGCAATTCTCACCGCCTCTCCCTATTACAACAAACCCACACAGGAAGGCCAGTATCGCCATTTCCGCACCATTGCCGAGTCGATCGAGAAGCCAATCATTCTTTACAACGTTCCCGGACGTACCGGCGCCAACATCGAGCCGGGTACGTTGGCGCGGCTGGCCGAGGTGCCCAATATCATCGGAGTGAAAGAGGCCAGCGGCAACATCGCGCAAATCGCCGAAATCTGTAATGCCGTCCCAGAGCACTTTCTGGTTTTTTCCGGAGACGACGCCATCACGCTCCCAGTAATTTCGCTCGGCGGGGCAGGAATAATTTCTGTTGCCTCGAACGAAATTCCCCGCGAAATGGCCGAGATGACGCGAGCGGCTCTGAATAACGACTGGGAAACGGCCCGCCGGCTACACAAAAAATATCTGCCGCTGATGCAGGCCAACTTCCTTGAGTCGAATCCGCTGCCCGTTAAGGCTGTGCTCGCCATGATGGGCAAACTCGAAGAAATTTACCGCCTGCCATTGCTGCCCATGCGGCGCGACACGCGCTCCAAACTGCAGAAGATTGCCACTGAAGCCGGCCTCATTGCGCGTCCAGCAGCGGCGGCGCCGGGCGCGGTCGAGTTTTACGTGTACGAAAATTGGCTGGCGGGGCCCCACAAGATTGTTCTGCATCGTTCGAGTTGTGGGCAATGCAATTCCGGCAAAGGACGTCCCGCAGGCCACGACGCCAACCACGCCCGCTGGCACGGCCCGTTTGCCAGTCTTTCCGAAGCGCGCGAAGCCTCGCACCACATTCCAGGCGTACTCATCCGGAGCGAGTGCAAGTGCATTTAAATTCAGAGTGCAGAAGTTAGAATGCAGAAGTTAGAATGCAGAACTTCTGCTGCTGTTAAGTCCGTGTCTTAATTCTGACTTCTTCATTCTGACTTCTTCATTCTGACTTCTGCATTCTGGGTTCCTTTATACTTTCCCCTTCATGCATTCCCTCAAATCTGCCATTGAGCGGCTTGCTGCGGCTAGAGCTGTAGAGCGCGATGCGGAAGCGCGCAACGTCTTCCTCGATTTTCGCGAGCAACTTACGCATGGGAAAATTCGCGCCGCCGAAAAAATCAATGGCGAATGGCGCGTGAACATCTGGGTAAAACAGGGCATTCTGCTGGGCTTTCGCATTGGCGAACTCACAGAAACCGGAGCCGCTGCCGGCCTTTCTTTCGTCGATAAAGACACATTTCCCGCCCGGCGCTTCACCATTAAGGATCGCGTTCGCTTGGTCCCAGGCGGATCATCAGTACGCGAGGGCGCTTACGTGGCACCGTCAGTCATCTGCATGCCACCGATGTTCATCAACGTCGGCGCGTATGTGGATGAAGGCACTATGGTCGATTCGCACGCGCTGGTCGGCTCTTGCGCTCAGATTGGCAAGCGTGTGCATCTGAGCGCGGCGGCGCAAATTGGAGGCGTGCTCGAACCGGTGAACGCCACGCCGGTAATCATCGAAGATGACGTGCTGGTCGGCGGCAACTGTGGCGTGTTTGAAGGCACGCTGGTGCGTGCGCGGGCTGTGCTAGGGGCAGGCACGATCCTAACGCGCTCGACGCCGCTGTATGACATCGTTCGCGGTCAGATGTATCGCGCCGCGGCCGACAAGCCGCTCGAGGTCCCTGAGAATGCAGTTGTGGTTCCGGGTTCGCGCGCTCTGAAGAAAGGCCATGCAGCAGAGTGGGGCCTGTCGCTCTACGCCCCCGTGATCGTGAAATATCGCGATGAGAAGACAGATCAGAGGATTGAGCTGGAGGAGTGGCTGAGATAGGAGGATTGGCAGGTGTTGTCGCGACTCCGCACATCTGGAGAATTCATTAAGGAGAGCTGTGGCCAGCGCACTGCAGCACTCCAAGGTATGCGCTCCACGGGCCCACGGCCTCCCGGTATTGGTGGGCCATAACCCTTGAGATTTGGTGCAAATGAGTTAAGTCATGAGCCGCCCAGGTCGCCAGCAGCTCTGACAGAGTAACCACTCCGAGGGCAGGATGTCGTCCACGTCGCTCGAGGTCCTCTGGCCGCAGATTCAAAGCACGCAGTTCGCCCAGGTTTTCTGACCGCAAACGAGCAAATTCATCCAATAACTGCCCCAGCGACTTACCTTGACTCTCTCGTACGTGTCCCCAACGATCAAAGGACTCAAACGTCCGAGTTTCGCCAAATTGCATCACCATCCTCGCCCGCGGCATCCAGTCGGTGCGTTCGCCGTGAATCAGATGGCCGACAACATCGAACGCGCTCCAACTTTTTTCACCTTCATTTCGGAACGTCCACGTTTCCGGTAGATCGCGCAGAAGCGCATCGAGAGCAGCGGGGGTGCGAGTGAGAAGCGATATTGTGTGCTCCAAGTTATGTTCCATCATGGTCCTCAATTGATAGACAGCAGTTTTCGGGACACTCTGATTTTATCTGTTCTGCGTCGCATGCCTCAGCGACCAACTCTAGTGATGGCCTTATGGCAATAGGGAGAGCTCTACCGACTCTACCGTCCCAGACTGGGAAAGCCCTGGACAATACTTGTCTTTGGGTGGCGCAGCGCTTCCAGCGCTGCGATAGAGTTCAAAGTCAGAGCGGCTTTAGCCGCTGAGGTGCCTTATGGCTGCTCCTCCGCGCGGCAACACAGGAAACAGTTGCTACTTCATCACCACCTCCACGTTTCAGAAGCGAAGCCTATTTCAGAAGGAAAGAATGGCACGCCTCTTCCTAGAAGTTTTGTTCCACTATCGCCAGCAGGGCAAATATCTGCTTCACGAGTTTGTGGTGATGCCCGATCACTTCCATCTGCTGATCAATCCGGCCGTGACGGTGGAGAGAGCATTGCAGTTGATCAAAGGCGGGTTTTCTTATCGAGCCAGGAAGGAATTGGGCGTTAGCTGTGAAGTCTGGCAAGCCAGCTTTTATGACCGGCGCGTGCGAGACGTGAGTGAATACTGCGCTTTCCGCGAATACATTCACCTCAATCCGGCAAAGAAAAGATTGGTGGTCGCTGTGGAAGAATATTCTACAGCTCCGCGCGTCCAGGGTTTGAGTTGGACGGCTTCCCTCAGCGGCTGAAGCCGATCAGTGTTAGCGCCTGAACCGCAGCGCTGAAAGCGCTGCGCCACCCAAAACCTCAACGCAAATCTGGGGGCCTCGGTGTTGCATTTCGGGAAATGAGTGTGGTGGAAATCGAGTCGCTGTGGACGGAACCGGGAGCACGGCACCCGGCCGCCCCGTTTGCCCGATCTAGGCCGGATGAGCAACACGCATCCTACAAATAGCGCAAGGACAGGGATCTCCACGAAAATCTTGTCAAGACCCTAAACTCGAGCTTTTTGGTGCAAGTGACTAATTCCACGAAGGAAATAAACCCGGCCGCCATGTCCCATTTGCCCTGCTGAATATGCCATACTGGTTTTGTAGGGTAGGAATTGGCGCAAGCCCCAAATGGGTTTGCGCCCTTTTCTTTTTCAAGCACTCTTTTCTGGGACTCTTTTCAGGCGCACATGGGCGAGGACGAGGGCTCTTTACCAGGACGCGTCGCGGCGTCCGGCCCAAATCTTGCCTATCAGCGTACGAGCACCTCCAAGCGCCAGGGCGAACTATCCGAATTGGCCTTTGTCTACAAAGCAGCGAGCCTGGGCTTTATCGTGGCCAAGCCCTACGGTGACAACGAACGTTACGATTTCGTCGTCGACTCCGGTCAAAGGCTTTGGCGTGTGCAGGTAAAATCCACATCCTACTTGCACAGTGGAAGCTACCGCGTCCTTGCGCTCCGTCACTGGCGCGGCCAGACCGTTACCTACCAGCCTTCCGAGGTTGATTTTCTGGTGGCTCACGTTATTCCCGAAGAGGCATGGTTTGTTCTGCCCATCAGGGCCATCGGCGACCGTCCCATTCTGACTTTGGGGCCATCCGCTTCGGTTCCCCCTCGTCCGAGACTGTGGGACGCCTACCGCGAAGCCTGGCACCTGTTCCGCGAAGATGGAGTGACTGAGCAGGGGCTGCCTTGCCTATGAGGCGGTTGGCCCACCTTTCGTTTTTTGAAAGGTGGGATTCCACGAGCCTATCCCGCTTGGGATTTATGGATTCTGCGGATGCCAGCCAGGTCTTGTATTTCAGTGGGAACCGACGAAGATGAGAAGGAAGCCAGCGCCGCATGAGTCCCCGGCTCCCCACCTTTGCAAAAAACAAAGGCGCAAAGGTGGGCCAGCCCGCCGAGGGGTGGGCCACTCGTCCTGCTACTTCATGCGTTGTAAGAAGAAAAACACCGTCAGGAAAGCTGCGATCAGGATCGCAAAGAAGACTACAAAAGTCATGATCTGAGAGAGAGTGAAAAACGGTTGGCGCTGCTTGTGCGTTTCCGCTTCCAGCAAGGAGAAAGGTGCCACCTCAGGAGGGACGCCACTTTCGCTTGCTGACGGGGAGGCTTGGTTCATCTGTGGCACGGAAGTCTTTCGCAACTCAATCTGGCCCTGAAGGTAGGCGCGGTAGACCTGCTGTTGGGGAGAACTCCAATCTTTGTAGCGCGGATTAAGGAGTCGAGAAACGGTATCGAAGTCGGCGCCAGAGGTGACGTAGGCCTCAGCCTGAGCTAACGCTGCGTCGTCCAGTTTATCGTCGTCAGCCAGCGAACTCGCGGAAAACCCAATGCGCATGGTTTTCGCAGAATCGTTCGAAGGTGGTGGCCCTGAGCCAAACTGAAAGGAAAATCGCCGCGCTCCCGTGTCCGGGTCTTTGGCAAAATTTATTGCGATCTTCGGATCCCCCGGTGAGGGAGCGTTCCAGCCTGAGGATTCCCGCGACTTCCGATTTCGGATCGCAAACAGTTGGCCCACCGCCCAAGCAAGAAAAGTCAAATACAAAATGCCACCGAATAGTCGAAGAAAGTCGCGGAATGCGTCCTTCGCGACGGAACGATAAAAAAGCACCGCCAGCACAGTGACAGAGACAATCAGGAAATAAAGGAGATATCTATAAAGAACGAGGAGCCTGCTCTCAGTCTCATCGAGTGCGCGAAGGAATTTACGCCGATCTTCGGACGACCATGCCATGGGATGCAACTCCGGCCAGCGCTACAGCGGCAGAGTATACAATTTTTCGGGACTGATCGGGCTGGCGATTGAGGGCTCCTTCAGAAGTCGTCCAACCTCGCGACCGCGCGGACTCATTCTTTTTGATAATCACCGGGCAGGCGGCCCACCTTTCGTTTTTGATAGGTGGGATTCCACGAGCCTATCCCGCTTGGGATTTATGGGATTCTGCGGATGCCCAGCCAGGTCCTTTATTTCAGTGGGAACCGGCGAAGATGAGAAGGAAGCCCGGCGCTGCATGAGTCCTCGGCTGCCCACCTTTGTAACAAAAGGCGCAAAGGTGCGCCACCCGCCAGTTGGTCTCAGTTGACCCTGGGAGTAAACTTGAGATGCAATGGCCTCAGGCAATGAAATGATCGTCCGGGACCCCGACGTTCTCGGGGGAACACCTGTTTTTCGCGGAACTCGCGTCCCTTTCCAGAGCCTCTTGGAGTACCTGGAGGGCGGCCAAACCCTGGATGAGTTTCTGGAAGACTTTCCCACCGTTGGGCGCGAGGCTGCTATACGCGCCCTTGAGCATGCCAAATCGCTCGTCATCAGTGAACTGTGAGAGTCCTGCTGGACGAGTGTGTACCCAGAAAATTTAAGGAGCACTTCCCTGGACATGAGTGTGTCACGGTTCCTGAGCTCGGATTGGCGGGCAAAAAGAATGGAGAACTGTTGTCCCTGGCGGAGGAAGCCGGCTTTCAAGTCTTCATCACTTTGGACCAGGGCATTGAGTATGAACAGAATTTGATGGGACGCAGGATTGCCATTGTCCTAGTGCGCGCCAAGTCAAGCCGGCTGGTGGATTTGGTTCCTCACATGGCAGAGATTCTTGAAAAGCTGGGTACCATCGAACCCGGCCAACTTGTTCAAATCCCCTGATTTCTTCAGCGCACCGACGATGGCGTCCGCGCCAACACTCGTTTGCCCATGAAAATTCCTGAGTCGACGAAGACGGCTTCCGTGCCGAGACTACAGATTGACCTGCAGTTTTCCGTCCTGCACGCCCACCCGAAGCTGCTGCAGCGCGCTGACCACTGCGTCCGCTTCGCGTAACTCTGAAGCCGGGAAGGTGCTCGCCACGCCGATGGCCTTCATCCCGCCAGCATGGGCGCTTTGAATTCCGGCTGGAGCATCTTCAATCACCAAACAGTCCACAGGATCGAAGCCCAGAAGTTGCGCTCCCTTCAAATAAGGCTCTGGATGCGGTTTGCCATTGCTCACTTCGTCCGCCGTGACCAGCACCCGCGGAGTTGGCAAACCCGCCAAACGCAGCCGCGCAGCCGCCAGCAAGCGCGTACCGGAAGTCACTACGCACCAACGTCCATCGGGTATGGAACGGATCAAATCTGTTGCGCCGGGCATCACCGCTACTCCGTCAGTGTCCTCGGATTCGCGGCGCTCGATTCTTTGCACCTCCGCTTCGACATCAAGATGCGGGGCGAGCCGCTGCACGACTTCAACCGTCCGGACCCCATGCGCTATCGCCAAAACCTTCTCTGGATCAATGCTGTTTTCTGTGGCCCATCGCCGCCACAGCCGGGAAACAGAGCGGGTGGAATCAACCAACACTCCATCAAGGTCGAAGAGAATAGCTGAGCAGTTGAAGATTGGCATGTATGGTGGAGGAGCCCTACCGAATGATAAATGCAGAAGTAAGAATTCAGAATGCAGAAGTAATGCAGAAGTGAGAAGTCAGAATGCAGAATGAAAACCCGAGAATACACCTTACTTCTGCATTCTTACTTCTGACCTCTGCATTCGTGTGTCACTTCTGCATTCCTTGTGCGCTGTCGAGCAGCAGAATCGCATCAGAACCTTTGACGATCCGATTGCGCATTTCCAGATGCCTCTCGCGAAAATGTGATCGCGCCCGCTCGCCCCAGGCACGCACAAAATAGTAATTCAATCCTGCACCGATCAAAGAGCTTGCAACCGGAATCACTCGCCCTGACCACTTCTCTACCACTTCTCCGCTGGCTTGCACGGCAATGCGCTGGATGACGCGTGGCACAAATTTATTGATGACCTCTTTTTCCAGAAGCTCACGGCTGATGTCCACTCCGGCGGCGCTGGCAGCGGCGATCCAAAGTTCCGCGGTCTCTTCGTCGGTGCTGTATTCGAAACCATAAAGCAAGCTCAGCTTCTGAATGGTGCGCAGCGTGATTCCGGCCAGAATGCTCAGATCGGGGACAATGGTCAGCATCCCGCCCAGGCCCAGCCCAGCGCCTTCGACTGCGGCGACTTTCATACCGCTGCGAATAAACCGGGTGGCGAGATCATCCAATCGGGTGATCTCAACCGAGTACACGCCCTGCAGATTGGTAATCGGTAATCCGTAAGCAGCGCGCAATTGCACGAGGAATCTGGCGGGATCAACTTTCACCGTTTCATAAGCGTGCTGAAACCCACGGTGCAAGCCGTCTTTTATGCGCCGGCGGAGCCAGGACTTTTCTCCCATTGAATAGAAATTAGCGCAATGGGATGGAAAAAGACAGTTCTCGATCATCAGTTCTTAGTTTTCAGTTTTCAGTTCTCAGTTCCCAGTGTCTGCTGTGCTAGCATCAGATAACTTCCAATGCCAACGGGAAAACTCCACGTGGTGCCGCTCGGCGGGCTGGGCGAGTTCGGCATGAACTGCATGGCCGTGCGCTGGGGTGACGACATTGTCGTCATCGATGCCGGCCTGATGTTCCCCGAGGCCGAACTTCTGGGCGTGGACATCGTTGTCCCCGAAATCTCTTATCTCACCGAAAACCGGCAGCATGTCCGCGGGATTGTTTTAACTCATGGCCACGAGGATCACATTGGCGCTCTGCCGTGGATTCTCTCCGAGCTGAACGTTCCGGTGTGGGGAACGGAGTTCACGCTTGCCTACGTCGAAGACAAGCTGGATGAACACGGTCTCCTCGACAGCGCTGACCTACGCGAGATTCGGCCGGGCCAAAGCTTCAAGGTAGGATCTCTTACTATTCATCCCATTCAGGTGACGCACAGCCTGGTGGATTGCGTTTCGCTGGCGATCCACACGCCCCTCGGCGTGGTCATTCACACCGGTGACTTCAAAGTTGATCCCACGCCCACCGACAACCGGCTCTTTGATCTTCACGCTTTTGCCGAATACGGTAAAGAAGGCGTGCTGGCCCTGTTTCAGGACAGCACCAACGTTGAGCGCAAAGGCTACACGCCCAGTGAGCGAGCCGTGCGCCGCAAGTTCGATGAAGTTTTTGCCCGCACCGAGCGCCGGCTGTTTATTTCGTGTTTTTCGTCATCTATTCATCGCATTAAGCTCGCAGTAGAGCTCGCCTGGGAGCACGGGCGCAAGGTCGCGTTCATAGGCCGCTCCATGACCAGTTCGGCGGAGATCGCTGAAGACCTCGGCTATATCGAGATTCCCGAAGGTTTGCTCATCCATCCCGGTGAAATGAAGAATTTCGCTCCGGAAAAAGTTTGCGTGCTCATTAGCGGCACGCAGGGCGAACCGATGTCGGCGTTGTCGCGTGCTGCCGTAGACAATCACAAACATGCCAAGATCGAAAAAGGCGATACGGTTGTGCTTTCATCACGCATCATTCCGGGAAATGAGAAGACGATCTATCGCATGATTGATCACCTGTTCAGGCGCGAGGCACACGTCATCTACGAAGACGGATCCTCGCCGCCGGTACACGTGAGCGGCCACGCCAGCCAGGAAGAACTGAAACTGATCATTAACCTGGTCAAACCGAAATACTTCATTCCTATCCACGGCGAGTACCGGCAATTGAAGCTGCATGCCGAACTCGCCCAGTCCATGCATGGTTCGGTGGGAAACGTCATGCTGATTGAAAGTGGCGACGTTTTGGAGTTTGACGAGCTGGGCGCTCGCAAAGCAGGCCGCGTAAATGTAGGGCGGGTGTGCATTGATTCCGGTTCGAGTACTGATGTTGTAGAAGATCTCGTCATCAAGGACCGCCGCCACTTGAGCGAAGATGGCATCGTGCTGCCGATCATCGCGATTAACAAACTTTCCGGCCGAGTCGAAACGTCACCGGAGATAGTCACTCGAGGCTTTTCTCCTGGCGAAGATGGCTTTATGGACGGTGCGCGGCAAATCGTGATGCAGACCTTGGAACAATCGAGTGAAGAAGAGAAAGCCGACTACGGCGTGATCAAAGAAAAAATCCGCGGCGATTTGAAGCGCTACATCTCCAAGCAGACACAGAAGAGACCGCTGATCATGCCGGTGATATTGGAGATTTAGATCCGCTGGTTTGGCATTGCTTCATTTACGCTCACTCCCGCCAACCGAACCGACACCGGCGAAGATCTTCGAGAAGTGGCGTGGGTGCAAAGGTGGTGCGTGTCGCACAAATCGTTATGGACTTGGAGCAGCCGGTTCACATCGCAAAGCTGACCCAAGGAGGCTTTGGCTCGAACCATTGATTCCCTGTTGTACTCAAGATCGCTATCAGGCGATAGCCATCTTCCGTGGAGTTGTCGAATAGGATGGCGTGATCTGCACGTCTTATTGCGATTGGAAGATTTTCAAAGCTGCGTTTGTATCGTCGCCGAACGTCTTCTTCCGGAACGTCGTGGCCCCCCGCCAAAACCCGATTTCTAATTCGAGCTAGATTGATCTCCACATTCTCTGTTCCGATGTAAACCAGCAGGATTTCGAAGCCGCGATTTCTCGCGTCCAGCATCATTTTCAGATAATTCTTTCCCGCCAGTGTAGTTTCAACGGCGAAACTCTCAGCTTTCTTTAGGTGCTCCCCTGCGTATTTGAGGACGTGGCGAGCGGCTGCCATGGGAAACAGTGCGGACGCCGAAGCCTGGAGCGTATTCGCAATGGCGTCGGGATCAAGGAGCGGAATGTCTTTGAACAATTCAGGGTTCCAGCGGGTCAATGTTGTCTTGCCAGAACCGTTTGCTCCGGCAATAAAGGTCAATCTAGGACGGGTCACCGCGACGGGGATGCGGACTTCTTCCGGCGCTCGGCGAGAATTTTCTGTAAGCGCTTTCTCTCGATGGCGACCCCCGCGCGAGCGGCTTGAGCCATCTTTTGCGCCATCTCCGTCAAGTTCACAGCCATGGCTTAAGAATACTCCAACACGACATTTGTGAGATAACTTTGGTACTCCTCAAATCAACCACTTGGCGGATGGTTCGGTCCTTCGCGTTCTTGCGAAGGCCGGGTCAGCTCTTAGCCTGCCGTGAGCAATCGAACGAAGAGAGGTTGTCGAACGGGTCATTCAGAATGAAAATCCCCGCCATGTCTATCCAAAAACCGGAGAGACAGGGACAGGGCACCCTCGTGAGTAAGATCAGCTGGGCCAGCCCCTACCCTCGTAAGTAAGATCAGAAAGAAAGGCTATTTCCTGAATAGCGGTCGCCCATTGTGGTATGTCTTACTTATGGTAGTATGTAAGTCATGAAAGAGGCAAGTGCGACATTCACCTCAAAGGGCCAACTTGTGGTTCCGGCGGAACTGCGCCGCAAACACGGGATCGCCGCCGGCACCAAGGTCAAGTTTTTGGAAGACCAGTTTGGCCGCATTGTCTTGCAACCCATCACTGAGGCCTACATCGACCGCGTGATGGGCTGCCTCGCCGACGGACCAGATTTGCTCGAGAAATGGCGCGACGAGCATCGCCGAGAGGGCAAGCGCGAACCGTGAATACGTACGTGTTCGATGCCAGCGCACTGTTTGGATTCCTTCAAAAGAAAGCAGCCGCCAACAAAGTGAACGGACTTCTGAAGGAGGCGCTGCGCGGGCGTGCCGATATTCTGATGTCAGCGGTGAACTACGGAGAGGTCTATGGCGGAATCCTTCGCGAACATGGGCTGGACCGAGCGGTCGCAACCATGAGCGCTGTGCATGCATTGCCCATCCGCCTGATGGACGCCACACCCCAAAGAGCATTCCGCGCCGCCGAGGTTAAGTCCAAGTACAAGCTCTACTATGTCGATAGCTTTGCTGCGGCCCTGGCCATCGAATACAAGGCTACCCTGGTGACCAGTGATTCTGACTTTCGCAGACTTGGGCATGACTTCCCGATGTTCTGGTTGAAGGTTTGAACCGGCTCTGAGCCGCTCCCGCCGGGTACCCCGCATCTCGCGGGGAAATGGCCATCGATGGCAGATGCGTGGACAATCACTGAGCCTAGTCTCAAGTTCATGCAACAAACTTCTCAATTGTGCCGTGAGAGAATTGACAAGAAGACTGCGCCTACATTGGAGAATCGTTACATCGAAAGAGCTCCCCACATGGTCAGCCTGGCAGAAATCAAAGAAGCCCAAGCCCGTCTGCGCGGCATCGCCGTTCGCACCGAATTGCTTCAGTCGGATCTGTCCCAAGACGGGTCCGCCAATCGCAAGCTCTACCTCAAACCTGAGAACCTCCAGCCCATCGGCTCTTTCAAGCTGCGTGGCGCGTATAACAAAATTGCATCGCTTTCAGATGAAGAGCGCCATCGCGGCGTAATTTCCTATTCAAGCGGTAATCACGCGCAAGGAGTGGCCTATGCGGCACGCGCGCTCGGAGTAAACGCCTTAATCGTAATGCCCGATAATGCGCCGACCATCAAGCGTAAGGCTACCGCCGCACTGGGTGCAGAAATTGTCCAGGTAGGTCCAGCAAGCTCCGAGCGTCAGGCCAAAGCCGAACAGCTCGCCGCAGAGCATGGCTATGTAATCGTCCCTCCTTACAATGATGAGAAAATTATTGCCGGGCAGGGCACCATGGGCCTTGAGATTCTGGCAGATTTGCCGGATGTAGAAACCGTGCTGGTTCCGGTGGGCGGCGGCGGAATGATCAGTGGCATTGCAACCGCAATTAAATTGAGCCAGCCTTCCACGAAGATAATTGGCGTGGAGCCCGAGCTAGCCTCGGATGCGCAGGCCAGCCTGCGCTCAGGAAAAATCGTCCAATTTGCTGCTGAACAAGTCACCCGTACCATAGCCGACGGCCTCCGCACGCAGAGCGTCGGAGCAATCAATTTCGAACACATCCGCCGCTACGTCGACGACATTGTGACCGTAACCGAAGATGAAATTCGCCAAGCCATGCGGCTGCTCGCGGCCGATCCAAAAACCACCGCTGAGCCTAGCGGCGCGGTTGCCGTCGCCGCATTTCTCTTTCACCGCGATGAGCTGCCGCAAACCTCAATCAACGTCGCCGTGATCAGCGGAGGAAATATTGACCCCAGGATGCTCGCGGAGATTCGCTCATGAAAGCGAAATGTCTTCTGTTGATCTTTTTTCT
>Ga0209472_1001027_pt1 | contig 16314 bp, 12 predicted proteins | sample GraSoiAngelo_130_FD_185887 | JGI IMG/M metagenome (GOLD analysis project Ga0209472, IMG submission 185887) | Grasslands soil microbial communities from the Angelo Coastal Reserve, California, USA - 14_0929_02_20cm (SPAdes) (version 2) | ecosystem: Environmental > Terrestrial > Soil > Grasslands ...
TGACGTCCTCGTCTGACCCGTAGCCAAGGGCTCGAAGGAAAGTCGTGGCCAGGAATTTGCGACGCCGTTTGCGACGATCGAGATAAATGTAAAGAAGATCGGCGGTATCGAATTGCACTTCGATCCATGAACCGCGGTCCGGAATGATCCGGAAGCTGTAAAGAACTTTGCCATTGAGGTGGATGGTCGACTCAAACGCGATACCCGGCGAACGGTGCAGCTGGGAAACGACTACGCGCTCGGCCCCATTAATGACAAACGTGCCTTGTGGTGTCATGAGCGGGATTTCACCCATGTAAACTTTTTCTTCCTTTGTTCCTTTCTCTTCGCGAAGTTGAAAGGTTACGTGGAGCGGCGCGCTGTAAGTCTGGCCCTCGCGTTGCGCTTCGAGCGCGGTCAGTTTCGGCTCGCCGATTTCGTAATGGCTGAAATCGAGGACGGCTTTTTCGTCGTAACTCTCAATCGGGAAAACTTCCCTGAAAACGGCTTGGAGCCCGTGGTTCTTGCGCTTGGCAAGTGGAATGTCTTTTTGGAGAAAATCGACGTAAGAGTTGAGTTGAACCTCAATCAGGTTTGGAGGCTCGATAGCTTCCTTGATTGTTCCGAAGTGGATGCGTTCCGAATTTCGTTCTGACATAATCACCAGGCCACGGGTTTAAACTCGCACCAGCCCACAATAAATTGCGGCCGCATGCGTACAAGAGCTTACGGCATCAACCGGAGAGCGAGGGGTGCAAAAATGGCCTCAAAACAGCGGTCTGTCAAATCGACTCCCACCGTTTTGCTGCCAATTCAATCTTTCCAGCAAACTGCGGTTAAAAATAAGTCTCCCTTACTTCTAACAAAAACTGAGATTAAACGAAAACGGCCGCCACGCAAGATAATTCGCATGGCGGCCGTTGTTTTTAATTTGCTACTTGATTTCGACCTTCGCCCCAGCCGCTTCGACCTTTTTCTTGATCTCCTCGGCTTCCTGCTTGGTCACACCTTCCTTGATTGGTTTGGGAGCGCCTTCGACCAGTGCTTTCGCCTCGGCCAGTCCAAGGCCTGGCACTGCGCTGCGAATCTCCTTAATCACGCCGATCTTGTTCGCGCCCATTTCCTTCAGAATGACGTCAAATGTGGCTTTCTCTTCCGCCGCCGGTGCTGCTGCTCCGCCGCCAGCCGCTGGAGTCGCTGCCACCGCAACCGGTGCGGCCGCGCTTACGCCCCATTTTTCTTCGAGTTGTTTTACCAAGCCAGCAATCTCGAGAACGGACAATCCGCTGAGTTGCTCCACCAATTTATCTGTGTCTGCCATTTTTTTCCTCCAATTGCCGTTTCCGAAAGCTTCCGGAAAATTGAGGCCGATAGCCATCGGCCCGGACAGTGTTTTTGTTGTTTATTGTAGGGCAACCGCTCCGGTTGCCGAGGCAGGCGATGCGCCCGCCCTACAAAAAAATTTATGTTGCCGGCGTTTCCGCGGACGCGCCCTCCTTTTCGCTCTTCGCTTTCAGCAATCTCGCCAGCGATGAAGCCGGTTCATTAAGTAAGCGCACAAGTTTCGTAGCCGGCGAGAGGAGCAACCCGAGCAATTGGCCCTGCATAACTTCCCGCGGCGGCAAATCCGCTAGGGCTTCGATTTCAGCGGTGGAAACGACCGTACGATTGATCAGGCCGAGTTTGAGAATCGCCTTTTTGAATTCGCCGGCGAACGTTTTCAAAACTTTTGCTACAGGCGCGACATCTTTTTCTCCCGTCACGACGGCCGTCTGCCCGGCGAGCTTTCCGTCACCGCTTGGAAGCCCCGATGCCTCCATCGCGCGCTTTAAAAAGCTATTTTTGACGACGTGAATTTCTGCGCCGGTGGCGGCCAGCCGTTTCCGCAACTCGCTAAAATCATCGACTTTCATGTGCTGGTAGTCAGCCACCAGGACAAAGGACGATTCCTTCAATTCTTCGGACAGGTCCGAAACAATATTGGCTTTTTCTGGTCTCATGATGTCGATCTTATGCGGCTTGCCCGGCCAGGTAAGGCGATGGATCGAGTTTCAGGCCGGGCGACATTGTCGCGCTTAAAGTCATCGCGTCAACATATCGGCCTTTGGCTGTGGCGGGGCGCGCCCGAACCACCGCTTCAATCACGGCGTTGCCATTTTCTACCAGCGCTTTTTCTTCAAACGAAAATTTTCCAACCGGCACGGCGACGTTGCCATTTTTATCGAGTTTAAATTCAACCCGGCCAGCTTTGACTTCCTGAACTGCTTTGGCCGTATCTTCGGCGACTGTTCCAGCTTTAGGATTCGGCATGAGGCCGCGTGGTCCGAGCACTTTTCCGAGCTTGCGCACTTCGGCCATCGCCGCCGGTGTCGCGACCGCGACGTCAAAATCTTGAAAACCTTCCTGAACTTTTTGGATCAAATCTTTAAAGCCGACGTGCTCAGCGCCGGCGTCTTTCGCCTCCTTTGCCGCTGCGCCTTCGGCGAATACGAGCACTCGCACGTGTTTGCCACTTCCATGGGGCAGTGCGCAGGTGCCGCGCACCATTTGATCGGATTGTTTTGGATCGACACCCAGACGGAACGAGACCGTGACTGTTTGATCGAACTTGGTCGGCGGAAACTTCTTCAGCGTGGCGACCGCGTCGTTGAGGCTGTAGGATTTCTTGCGGTCCACCTGCTCGGCGGCGGCGCGATAACGTTTACTACGTTTTAGTTGCATATTTGTGTGCAGTGTTAGCGGTCGCCGCGGCGACCTCCTGCTAATTTAGCCCGCCTCTTAGCGAAGCGGGGCGGCACAGTAGGGGAGCATTTTAGGATTGTCAACGCCCGGCAATCTCTGGTAAAACCCGGGGGTTATGAAAAGCCCCACTTATTATAGATTGTTGATCGTTGCCGCCTCTCTCCTTGCCGCCAGCCAACTCTCCGCCCGGCCCATTGGTTTTGGCGAACTATCATTGCTCGTCCGGATGCATGAGCCGGAAACTTCGATCAAAAAAGAAGTCGCGGAGCGAAAACTTTTGCACGGATTGACTCAACCCCAGGAAGGGATTCTCAAATCGCAAGGCGCCAGCGATTCGCTCATCCAGTCCCTCCGCAATTCCAACCTCGTCGTCTCGAAGGAAGAGGGAGCTGCGGTTGAGTCGGCCGCAGCGCGCGAGGCAAGCGCTTCCCCAGCGGAAATACATCCTTCCGGTCACCATCGTCATGTTTTAGTTTTCGACGTCGCTTTGGGTCATCCGATTAATTTAAGCCAGTGGGGCGGCCTGGATTACGAGATCGCATTTTACTCGTACCGCTTCGCTGGCGAAGATCATATTCAGCCTGCATTTATTGATAATGTCGGCACGAGGACGGTCGTCTACCGCAGTATCCCGCTCGAAAGCGAGGGCGAAGTGTTCACCGAGGACTGGTTCCCGACGAATGGAGTCCGTAACTGGCGATACACACCCTATAATGGAAGTGGCGGAACGTTGTCCAACGGTCGCGGTGATTTCCGTGACGTCCGCTCGATCAATTTCAGCGATTCGGTTGCGGTCGGTTCTTATTCGGTCTCTCGCCCGATCGTTATCGATTGGAACGCTCCGGTATTTCTCGAAGGACAGCCCTACACGTTTTATCCGGTTTACGGCGCCGGCGGCGTATCGCTCTACTTCATCAACGCGTCGACCGATTCGGCAAAGGTCGCGGTCGCGTTTAATCGCTGACAGGAATCCGCCTAATCGGCAGGAATCTCGGGATCAGCATCCGGTGAAACCGCTACTGGTGGTGCGCTCGGTGGGCCGTTGCGGATTATTTTTCCTTCCTTCATCACGAACGAGACCCGCTCGGTCGCGGTGATATCGGCGGTTGGATCGCGCGGCATGGCGATCACATCTGCGAACTTCCCTTTTTCGAGCGTTCCGGCTTTTTGGGCAATACCGAAAAGGTCGGCTGCGTTTCCAGTCGCGGTCTTCAAGGCATCGATCGGTTGCATTCCCAGATCGACCATCAGTTTGAATTCCTTTGCGTTCTGGCCGTGCGGAAATACCGCGGCGTCGGTCCCGAATGAAACTTTGATGCTCATTTTCACGGCATTTCGAAACATGTCCGAGCGAGCGGCGGCTGCCGCTTTCGCCTTCGCCTGCAGCGCCGGCGGGTAATTGTCGATCTTGCTCGTGATCCACTCCGTCGCCATCAACGTCGGTGTGAGATATGTGCCTTTGTTTTTCATCAACGTGAGCGTGTCCGGTTTCATGAACGACCCGTGCTCGATCGAATCGACGCCGGCTTCGATCGCTTCTTTCGCCGCCTGATCGCCATGACAGTGAACAGCCACTTTTTTTCGCAAACGATGCGATTCATCCACCAGCGCCGCCATTTCCGCCGGCGTGAGTTGCGGCGTGTCCACTTCATCCGCCAGTGAAAGAACACCACCCGATACCGCGGCCTTGATCACGTCCGCGCCGTTTTTCACTTCAAACCGCACCGCTTTCCGGATCGCATCGGGCCCGTCCGCGATGCCTTGACTGAAATCGGGCTCGTGACCGAAAAGCATGTCGCGAAATCCTGAGGTCGGATCGAAATGCCCGCCGGTCGCACCAATTCCGTAGGTTGCAACCAACATTCGCGGACCGACGATCACGCCTTTGTTAATTGAGTTCCGCAGGGCAACGTCCACGAATTCTTTGCTGCCTACAAAACGACTGCCGAGATCGCGCACGGTTGTGAATCCGGCTTCGATTGTGGCGCGCGCGTAGCGCGTCGCGAGGATCGCTTGCTCGGAAACATTCAGGTCGACTTCTTTCAGTCGGCGCTCGTTGTAATTACCGGAAAAATCGAGCGTCAGATGTGTATGCCCGTCCATGAAGCCTGGCGAAAGAGTCGCGTCACCGAGGTCGATAACTTGCGCATCAGTCGGCGCCAGCAAATTGCTTCCGGCGTCGACAATTTTGTTGCCTTGAATAATGACGACGCCGTTTTGGGCCAGCGTTTTCGATTTACCGTCGAAAAGTCGCGCAGCTTTTAGAACGATGACTTTGTCGGCCGCGTGAATCGAAATCGCACAGCTGATAAGAACAAGGATTGTGAAGGACAACCGCGAACAAAATCGATAGAAAGCAGAGACGTTCATCCTGGCGGTATAGAAACTTCGGGGAGACAAAGCAAGGCTGCGCGAAAACGCCTCCGGTCTTGTTTAGCGCGTCGGCTTTGGCTTCAATGCTTCGATGCTCCAACCATCAATCTCCTATCGCGCGCTATTTCTTATCGCTTTGATGACGATCTCCTTCTTTGGATCCGTGTTCGGGCAAACGAATCCGCCCAAAGGGCCGTCACCTGAACCGAAAGCGGAGACGAGTCCCACGCCGCCACCTGCGACTGATTACGACATTCGCTGGGGTGTGAAGATTCCGTTGCGTGACAAGGTTGAATTGAACGCGACGCTTTATTTGCCAAAAACACCCGATGGCTCAGCCCCTAAAACCCCTGTCGTCTTTACACTGACGCCATACATCTCGGACACGTACCACGCGCGCGGGGCATACTTCGCGTCACACGGTTATGTCTTTGTGCTGGTGGACGTTCGCGGCCGCGGTAATTCGGCCGGCGAGTTCGAGCCATTCGCCAACGAGCCGCGCGACGGTCACGACGTAGTCGAATGGCTGGCGCAGCGGCCGTTTTGTGACGGAAAAGTGGCGATGTGGGGCGGGTCGTATGCGGGCTTCGATCAATGGGCGACGGCCAAAGAATTCCCACCGCATCTCACCACGATTGTTCCAGCCGCGGCCGCGCATCCGCCCTTGGATTATCCATCTCTCGATAACGTCGGGGAGACCTACGACATGCAGTGGTTCACTCACACCAGCGGTCGGACTGGCCAGCAAAATCTTTTTGGCGATTCAAAATTCTGGCGGACGAAATTTCTCGAAGCTTACAAAAAACACATCGCATTCAGCACGCTCGACTCGTTCGTCGGCAACCCTTCCCAGAACTTTCAGCGCATCCTGAAACATCCGACCGCCGACGCGTATTACGACGCAATGGTGCCGACGCAGGAGCAGTTCAAGAAAATGTCGCTGCCCATTTTGACTATTACCGGCCAATACGACGGCGATGAGCTTGGCGCGATGACATTCTATCGCGACCACATGGCGAATGCCGCGGCCGCGGCACGCGCGAAACATTTTTTGATTATTGGACCGTGGGACCATCCCGGAACGCGAACGCCGACCGACGAAGTTGGTGGGGTAAAGTTCGGATCGGGCGCGATTGTCGATCTTAACGATCTCCACCGGCAATGGTACGACTGGACGATGAAGAACGGCGCGAAGCCGCAATTTTTGAAGAACCAGGTCGCGTATTATCTGCTCGCGGCCGGGAATTCGGGCGCGAACGGCGAATGGAAGTACACCGACAGTTACGCAAATCTGATCGCGAATCCGAAAACGTTTTATCTCGATTCGAAGAATAGCGATGCCAACGGAGTCTTTCGTTCCGGGTCATTGACGGAAACGAAACCGAGCCAAGGCACTGACCAGTTCGTCAATGATCCGCTCGATATTCATCGTGGCGTCGATATTGAAGGCGTTGAGCCGAAAGATAAGACTGCGGGTATCGACCAGAGTTTCGCGCTCTGCATTGGCAAGGACGGCCTCGTCTATCACACGGATCCATTGCCCAAAGAAACTCCGCTCGTCGGTTGTCCCAAAGTTTCGCTTTGGGTTTCGATCGATACGCCTGATACCGATTTAGAGGCCGACCTTTACGAAATTCAACCGGACGGCACGAGCATTAGTCTTTGGAACGATCTGCGCCGATTGCGTTATCGCGAGTCGCTCCGCGAAGCCAAGCTGGTGAAACCGGGCGAGATCGTGAAATGCAATTTCGATCCTGGCCTGTTCGTCGCCCGTCGTTTGATGAAAGGGAGCCGGCTGCGGTTGGTTGTTTATTCGCCGAACTCAATCTTCTGGCAGAAAAATTACAACTCTGGGGGCGTTGTAGCTGACGAAACCGCGAAGGACGCGCGCACCGCGCACGTGAAGGTTTATGACGACGCCGAGCACGCAAGCGGGATCGACTTGCCGTTGCGCTGATGAGGCTGACTGCGCGAGTTCTGATTGTTCCGACATTCTTTCTTCTCGCGATTGAACTGCCGGCTGCGTCCGAAATCGTGATCGCGATCCGCTATTTGCAGACGGAAGGCACCAGTCACTCGCATCTCTACCTCTATCGCGAAGATGGAAAAATTTTACGGCAGCTCACCACCGACAATTCGGGACAGGATGTCGATCCAGTCTTCGCGCCCGACGGCGAGGTGATCGCTTTCACGCGCAAGAAAGACGGCAGTCCGCTGGAATTTTGGAGCGTACATCCACTCGGCGGCACTTCAACCAAACTCGACGCCGCTCCTGATTGGTACCAACAAACGAAAACGTCGTCGTATTTCACAAACCGCGACGTGCCGGGCGCCGAAACGCCGTCGCCTTCGCCATCGCCCACCGCCAGTGCGGCTCGCACCGCCGCGGGCATGATGGGCGAGCGGAAGAGTTACAAGGCGCCCGATGGGTCGGTTGAATTGATTTTGCGCGAAGATCCGAGCGATCCGGAGGACCAGGTTGACGGGGAACACCACGGAAAACATTACGTGCTGCGTTATCTCAAAACGGGAATCCAGGCGGACTTTGGAACACTGCCGGGGTTCTTCGGTGTTTACGAAATTTTGCATGACCGGGAAAATCCGGATCGGCACTTTTTGTTCGAAGGTTTGCTACGCGCCGCGTTCTTTGGTTTGCATTTGAACAGCACCGACGGCGACACGTCGTTCGCGCTGGATCTGAACGGGCCGCGATTTGTGCGATTATCTCCAAACTGGGCCGCGCCCGTGCCCTTGCCGGGCGAAGCGGCGTTCGTCACGCTCACCGAAAATCGTTATGTCCCGATTCCCGGCAGCACCAAGACTGCGAACTGCTCTTATATAGAACGCTGGGACGCGCAGCTGCAAAAAATCCGTTACGCGCGTCCGAAAGCCGCGGCGATTTTTTACGGCGCATCGATTTATCGTCCTGACCGAACGCCGCCCGTGATTACAATTCGGCAAAACGCGGATTGATCGGAAACAATGAAGAAAACATTTACGATTATTTTGCTGATCGCCGCGGCGGCGCCGCTTCGCGCCCAGGATACGGCACCACTCGACAAACTCGCGGACGATTTTTGGACGTGGCGCGCCAGGTATGCACCGTTCAATGGCGATGACGTCCCGCGGGTCGAACGTCCCGGCGGGATGCGCGACTGGTCGCGCGCGAGCATCGACAACCGCCGCAAAGATTTAACCGAGTTTGAAGCGCGCTGGAAAAAAATCGACGCCAACAAGTGGCCGATCGCGAAACAGGTCGATTACCGATTAATCGGTTCGGCCTTGTCGCGGGTGCGGTGGGAACTCGACGTCAATCCAGGCTGGCGCCGCGATCCGACGTTTTACATTGGACAAACGCTGACTGCGTTGGGCGAAGCGTTGACTGTTCCCGCGCCTTACGACGAGGCGCGCAGCCGCGAGATCCTGACGCGGATCGACAACATTCCGTCGATTCTCGAACAAGGAATGCAGAATTTGCAGAAACCCCCGGCGCCGTTCGCGCGCGTCGCGGCGCAAGCTCTCGAAAATATCCGGCCGCATTTGCATCAAATGGCCAGCGCACTGGCAAAATCGACAACTTTGAAAGAAGACGAACTCTACGCGACGACCGATCGCGCGTCGGACGCGCTCGAGAAATATCGGATCTTCTTGCAGCAATCGATCCCATCGCTTCCGAACGAGACCGCTCTTGGGCGCGACGCGTATGTTTTCTTTCTCAAGAAAGTCGCGCTCATGCCGTACTCGCCAGAGGAGCTGCTTGCCATGGGACGTCAGGAATGGAGCCGCGCGGTTGCGTTCGAAGCTTACGAAGCGAATCGAAACAAAAAAGTGCCACCGCTGAAAATCGCGGACAAGATCGATAACTGGATCAAAGACGCGGCCGCGAAAGAACTCCAGGTTCGGGAATTTCTCGAGAGCAACGATATTTTGACCGTTCCCGATTGGGTTCAGCATTACACGCTGCGTTCGACGCCGGAATATTTGCGCGCTGTCGGTTTCAGCGAGACGGACGATTTCACATCACCGTCGCGCTTGAATGAAAACTGTATTCGCTATGTGCCCGAACCATCACAGAATCTCGGTTATTTCTGGCGCGCCACTGCGATGGATCCGCGACCGATTTGCGTGCACGAAGGAATTCCCGGCCACTACTTTCAGCTTTGCCTTTCCTGGAAACACGAGAATCCGATTCGCCGGCATTACTACGATTCCGGCGCCAACGAAGGCATCGGCTTTTACGCCGAGGAAATGATGTTGCAGGCGGGATTGTTTGATGACAGTCCGCACACGCGCGAGATCATTTACAATTTCATGCGATTGCGCGCGCTGCGTGTGGAAGTCGATGTGAAGCTCGCGCTCGGCCAGTTCAAGCTGAACGAAGCGGCAAAGTATCTGCACGACAAGGTTCCGATGGACGACCAGACGGCGCGGCAGGAAGCAATCGCGTTCGCGACCGGTCCGGGTCAGGCCATCAGTTATCAGATCGGCAAACTCCAGATCGTAAAATTTCTGGCCGACGCGCGCATGAAACAGAGCGATCGGTTCAGTCTACGCGCATTCCACGATTTCGTTTGGAAAAACGGCAACATCCCGGTTTCGCTTCAACGCTGGGAATATCTCGGGGACGCGAGCGACGTGCCGAAGTCCGAGCCGGACCGGCGGTAGATGTCGATCTATTCAAAACGTCGCCGCGAAATTTCTTCTTTCATGTCTTCCAATTCTTCCAGGCGCTGGTCGCGGATGGTTTTGATGTAGAAAATTGTTCCGGCAATTCCGAGCGCGGCCGCGACGAGAAAATTGAGCTCCGCGCTTTGTTTCCAAAGATAAGCGCCGAGAATGGCCGCCGCGCTGACGATCAGGTCGCGCACTAAATAATAGGCGCCGACCATTTGCCCGCACCGAGCCGGTTCGCAATAACCAATGATGAGGGCCTTGCGAGAGGTGTCGCCGAATTCCTTGAAGCCCCGAATGACGAAAGCGACCACGAGCAAGACGAAGCTGTATGATGGGAATGCGTGCGAGATGAGCAAGCCGATCGGAAAAAGCGTGAACATGACAAAGGTCACGATCACGAACGGCTCGCGGCCGTATCTGTCGGCGTAATGCGATGCCGGAATGATGCACAGAGTCGCGGCCAGCATTTCCACAGCCGTCAGCACGCCGATTTCTTTCGCGCTCACGCCGATGTAGTCCATCGCGAAGATCACGACCCACGCGTAGGGAATCCGTTCGCAAAATCGAATCAGGATATCGCTCAAAAGCAGCCGCCGCATCGGCGAATTGAACTCGCGCAGGCTCTGCCAAAAGGTCAGACGATCCGCAGCCGTTTCTCCTTTGGGTTCGTCTCTGATCTGCCGTTGCACCAGAATCGTCACGCCTGAAAGAACGATTGAAATCACGAGCGCGATCCGGACTCCACCGATCACACCAAAGCGATCAATTAACAGTCCTCCGAAAAACGGTGCGATCATGATCGGCAATCGCTTGATTACGGATTGGACGCCGATGCCCATCGAATGGCGATTTGCTTCCAGCGCCGCCGCAACGAGTGAAAACGTTGCCGGCAACGAAAAACAGCTCCAGGACAAGAAGAGAAACATTCCAGCGATCACCGCGCCCCAATGCGGAACAAAAAGAACGAGCGCGTAGCCGACGATCGATACGATGTTGAACGTCAGAAACGCGCGCCGATGTCCCCAAAGATCCACAAGAACACCACCGGGATAGGCGTAAACCGCGCCGAGTAATGTCCGCACCGCATCATAGAGACCGATAACAAAAACACTCGCGCCGAGCGCTTGCAGAAATTTCGGCACGAACCGCATCCAGAGTTCTTCACCCGCGCCGATAACAAAAATGGCGATGAGCAGAACGACGAGGTTCCGCTTAAGCCCGAAGAAGTTGGTAAGACGCGCGAAGCCGTTCACGCGCAATTGTTGTCGAAACTGCCGCGGCGATTCAAGTCACGTTAACGCGGGTTCGAGCTTCAGCTCTGGCCGTTCAGCGGGTTTGTCCGCGCGTTTTCCGTCGCGTTCCAACCAGGCATAGAGGACAGGTAAAACAATCAAGGTGAGAAATGTCGAGCTGAGGATGCCGCCAATGACAACGGTGGCAAGTGGCCGTTGTACCTCGGCGCCGGTTCCAGTGGCGATGGCCATCGGCACAAAACCGAAGCTGGCCACCAGCGCTGTCATAAGCACTGGCCGAAGTCGCGTCAGTGAGCCCTCGATCACGGCCTCGCGAACGCTGCGGCCTTGCTCGCGAAGTTGATTGAAATAGCTGATCAGGACCAATCCATTGAGCGCGGCGACACCGCTCAGCGCGATAAATCCAATCGCGGCGCTAATGCTGAATGGCATTCCGCGCAACCAAAGTGAGAGCACACCGCCAGTCACCGCGAGCGGAATTCCGGTGTAAACCAGGAACGCTTGTCGGATGCTGCCGAAGGCGAGAAAGATCAGAATGAAAATCAAGGCCAGCGCCGCCGGCACCACGACCATCAAACGCGCCCGCGCTTGTTCCAGGTTTTTATATTGGCCACCGAATTCTACCAGATAACCCTCCGGCATTTTCACCTCTTGTTTGATTCGTTCCTCAGCCTGGTGGACGAATCCTTCCACGTCGCTCGTATTTAAGTTGACCAATATCGCGGCGCGGCGATGCCCTTCATCGCGGAAAATCGGTTCGACAACTTCGACCGTCTTAAGATCGACAACTTCTCCCATCTTAACCAATCCGTGATCACCCACCCGCAATGGTAACTGCCGAATCTTTTCATTGTCTGCGCGAATTTCCTCCGGCATGCGCACAACAATGTCATAGCGCTTCTCTCCATCGATTGCGGTGCCGACGACTTTGCCGGCCAGCGCCGCGGAGACTGCCTTATTCACTTCGCTCGCGGACAAGCTATAGCGTTGCAGTTCGTCGTGTCTTGCTTCTATCAGAAGCTGTGGTCTGCGTCCCTCGGTTTCGTGTTCAACTTCCTCGGCCCCGGGCGTTTTCTCGAGAATGCCTTTGATCTGATCGCCGAGTTTCTCGAGCACATCATAATCATCTCCGAAAATTTTGACGGCCAGCTCCGCCTTGGTGCCTTCAAGCATTTCGTTAAACCGTTCCTCGATTGGTTGTGCGAAAAGAATTTTGTAATTCGGATCCAGCTTCTTCAGGGTGGCATCGATCTGGGAGTTGAGCTCGGCTTTGTTCCGCGGGCGTCCCGGAGTTTTGGGCCATTGGTCGAGCGGTTTGTAAAAAATGTAAACGTCGCATTCGTTCGGCGGCATCGGATCAGTTGCGATGTCGCTCGTTCCGATGCGGGTGAAGATGCGGGTGATTTCCGGGAACTCGCGAAGCAACGTCTTTTCCAGTTCGAGATCGGTCCGCACCGATTCATCCAAACTCATCCCGACCGGTTTGTAGAGCATCGACGTGATCGACCCTTCGTCGAGCTTTGGCACAAACTCGGCGCCAAGATGAGTGAATAACCAGAGCGAGCCGGCGAATACCGCGATCGCAGCCATCACGACAATCCAGCGGGCGGCGAGCGCGCCGCGCAAGATCGGTTCGTAAATGTTTTTCGCTGCGCGGATGACGAAATTGTCGCCTTCGCCGATCCGGCCGCGCAGCAGAAAGGAGCAAAGCACCGGCATCAGCGTTAACGCGAGAACGAGCGCACCGGTGAGCGCCAACATCACTGTCACCGCCATCGGGTGAAACATTTTTCCTTCAATGCCGGTGAGGGCGAGAATCGGGATGTAAACGATCGTGATAATGACAACGCCGAAAAACATCGGGTGCGCGACCTGTTTACTGGCCGCGAGCACAATCTGAGATCGCTCCTCGCTGGTGAGCCTTCGTCCTAGCTCGTGCTGGCGAATCCCGAGCTGCCGCACCACGTTTTCGACGATCACCACCGCGCCGTCGATCAGCAGACCGAAATCCACCGCGCCGAGGCTCATCAAGTTACCCGACACGCCGAGCTTGACCATTCCGGTCAACGCGAACAGGAATGAAAGCGGTATCGCCATCGTGACGATGAGCGCACCACGCCAATTGCCCAGCAGCGCAAAAAGCAATGCAGTTACCAGAATGGCGCCTTCAAAAAGATTGGTGCTCACGGTGTGAATGGTCTTGTTGATCAAAATCGAGCGATCGTACTGAGGCTGAACTTGCACATTGTCCGGCAGCTTCTCCTGAATCTCGGCCAAACGTGCTTTAACTCGTTCGGCGACTTCGCGGCTATTTTCGCCGGCCAGCATCATTGCTGCGCCGATGACTGTTTCCTCTCCGTCGATCGTCGCTGCGCCGGTACGAATGCGTGAGCCGTAACTCACATCGGCGAGATCTTTGACCAGCAATGGCTTGACGCCGGCCGCAAATTTCACCGGCAGATTCGCGATATCTTGGAGAGTGTTTGCGCGCGTCACCGCACGGATGCTTAATTGATTGCCGCCGCGGCTGATAATGCCGCCGCCCGCGTTCTCGACATTCGCCGCGATGATATCGGCCAGCTCGCTGAAAGTCATGCCGCTTCGCTCCAAGTCTTCCGGCCGCGGCTGGATCACAAGCTGCCGTTCGTATCCGCCGCTTTCGTTAACCTCGGCGACACCCGGCACGGTCCGCAGCAGCGGCTTGATGGTGTAGTCATGAAGTTCGCGCAACTGGAACAACTGCTCCCGGAGCAGTTCCGGTCTTTTTGCGTTCGGCTTGTAGGAAACGTTGTAGTAGAAAATTTCACCCAATCCGGTGCTGATCGGTGCGAGCTTCGGCGCGACGTCGTGTGGCAAACGCTCCACCGCGGCTTGCAAGCGCTCGGTCACGAGCTGGCGCGCGCGATAAACATCTGTGTTGTCGGAAAACTGGAGAGTGACTTGCGACAAGCCGAACTTTGTCAGCGAACGCATCTCTTCGATGCCCGGCAATCCGGCCATCTCAATTTCGATGGGCCGGGTCACCAATTTTTCCGATTCCTCCGCGGCCAGGGCCGGGACTTCCGTATTTATCTGGACCTGCACACCGGTGATGTCGGGAACGGCGTCAATCGGCAGCCGAGTTGCCGCCCAGAGACCGACTGCAACTAGCGCGAGTGCGGCGAGCAAGATAAAAGCGCGCTGTCGCAGCGATAGTTCGAGGATCTTGTCGATCATCGACTCTCCTTTGTGTCCAATCGAGTGGCGGTGAGCTGTTCCAATTGCTGGCGGGCCTCGATTGCCGCCGCTTGTGCCGCGGTGAACGCATCAATCGAATCGAGATATTGCTTTTGCAATTCCGTGTAGGTGGAAAGCGGAACCGCGCCATCTCTGTAGTTGCGGTCGCTCGTTTCCGCGGCTTCACGCATCTGCGGCAGAACCGACTTCTGCAAGTCGTCCGCCTCTTCACGCCGCGAGCGGTAAACGAATTCCGCGTCGGCAACTTTGCGTTCGACCTCGCGCACGAGCGCCGTCAGCTCGGCTTCGACCTTGGCGGCGCGAGCTTTTTCAGATTCAATCTTGCCCGTGTTCATGTTCCAGAGCGGCAATGGCAGCGACGCGGTGATTCCAAACAGGTATTCATTGGTGTCGGCCCGCTCATTGTGCGCAAATGGACCAACCCGCACAGCCGGCCAGCGTTCATTGAGGGCAAGCCTGATTTTGTAGCCCTGCTGCTCAAACTCGACCACCCGCGTGCGAATGTCGTAATTCCGCTCGCGCGCCGTGAACAGCAAGGCGGCAACCTGCGGAAGCGGTCGAAGCGCTAGATCGACATCCGGAGGCGCGAGCGGCGAATTGACGCTTGCGCCGCGCAATTGGTTGAGCTCGTGAATCGCGCTTTGCATTTCGCGTTGTGCCTCCAGTGGTCTGCGTTTCAGTGAAATCGCGCTCGCTTCAATGATTCGCACATCGGCCTGTTGCGCGACACCGGCCGCGGGACGTTGCTGCAACACCGTTGCAAGATCGTCGAACCGTTTTGCAATCTCATCCGCGGCGCCTGCTTTCGCTTTGCCCAACGCCGCGCGAAATGCCGCCGCCCGTACTCGCGCCGCCAACGCCGACCGAAATCCTTCCAGTCCCAGATCCGCCAGCGCGATCTGGCGATTAGCAATTGCTTTGCGCAGAGTGACGCGCCCCGGATATTCGAAAGTTTGGGTTGCTCCTAGCGTCCACAGAATACCGTCACCGAGAGTATTGCCGTGATAATCGCGAACGATTTTTGCGCCGGACTCGGTTGAGGCTTCCGGATTCGCCCATTCACCGGCGGTACGCCGTTCGCCTTTGACGGCTGCGATCTCGGCGCTGTAAACATTTACTTCCGGGTTTCGCGCCAAAGCTTCCGCGACCAACTGGTCCAAAGAGATCGCGTCGCCGGCGCTGCAAATCATCGGCGCCAGTACGATCGCGAAGCTAATTGTTAATAAGGGCTTTCCCAATTTTAGCCGCCCCCTTCAGCACGCGAAGAAGCTCCGCAATCAGCGATGAGCCGTCAATCGGCAAAGCATGATCCTGCGCTCCGTTCCGTTGCGCCATTGGAAGTCTGAAATCGCAGCCGTTTTATTTACGGATCAATTTGAGAATCCGACCCTGGGCCGGATCTATTAAGTAAGCCGTTTCGTCTTTGGCGACGATAACGCTACGCGCGCCTTTCACTGCCGGTACCGTCACCTTGAGGTGGAATTTTCCGTCGTCTCCAACTTCCGCAATCGTCAACGTCGCGGCTTGCGAAGCAGCGGCGTAAAGAATTCCTTTCTCCGTCGAATAATCGATGTTATCCAAGCCGGCGCCGGTTTGAATTGAATCGAGAATTTTTCCGTCATGGCTGGCATCGAGATTCACGACATGATCGCCGCAAGCAACGAAGAGAAATCCTCGGGCAGAGTCCAGAGCGAGGCCGCCAATATCCGCGCTGCCAGGGTTCCATTTCGAAATCACTGTTTTGGTTCGCACATCAATTGCGATGGTCGATCCGGGCCCTTCGACGTTGGTGTAAAAAAGTCCGCGTCCATTATCGACGGCATAGCCTTCGCCCAAACCATCCAGCTGAATTTTCGTTTTCCATTTCAAATGACGCGGATGGGAAGCGTCGAAAACTTGGAGAGCTTTTGCCGCTTCAGTATTGCTGCTCGAAACAGGTCGCGCTGTGATCCAAACTTCTTTCGTTGCCGGTACGTAAAGCACGCCGTCCGGTGTGATGCTGTGGTCCGTCGAAACTGGCACACATTCACCGCGACTCAGGCTGCTCTTGTCGATC
>Ga0209472_1001038_pt1 | contig 16215 bp, 12 predicted proteins | sample GraSoiAngelo_130_FD_185887 | JGI IMG/M metagenome (GOLD analysis project Ga0209472, IMG submission 185887) | Grasslands soil microbial communities from the Angelo Coastal Reserve, California, USA - 14_0929_02_20cm (SPAdes) (version 2) | ecosystem: Environmental > Terrestrial > Soil > Grasslands ...
AGAGGCAACTCTGCAGACCGATGTCGCAGCCCGCCGGCGGATACTAACCTTTGTCACAGCCGGGGGCGGTTTCGCCGGCGCGGAAACAACCGGCGCAATCAACGACTTTGTGCGTGAGACGGTTCGATATTACCCCGATTTGAACGAAGAACTCATTCGGGTGCTTGTTATTCATCCGGGTGACTTCCTCCTGCCGGAATTGGGCCAAGAACTCGGTGATTACGCCGAACACAAGTTGCGTGAACGCAAGGTCGACGTGATCAAGGGCGTGCGCGTGGCGAGCTATGATGGCACGGTTATCACGTTAACTGACGGCAACAAAATTTCTGCGTCGACGCTCATTTGGACGGCAGGCGTAAAGCCAAGTCCAGTCATTGCACCGTTACCTTGCCAGAAGGAACGTGGCCGACTGTTAGTAAGCGAATACTTGGCGGTGACCGGGGTTCCCGGCTTGTGGGCGGCGGGCGATTGTGCGGCGGTGCCGATTTCAAACACGGATAAGTTTCATCCGCCAACCGCACAGCATGGGTTACGTGAGGGTCTTGTTGCCGCGAAAAACATTGCAGCTGTGGTTCTAGACCGGCCTTTAAAGCCCTTCACGTTTACAACACTAGGACAACTGGCGACCATCGGACGCCGCACGGGAGTGGCGATGGTATTCGGAATGAAATTTTCCGGCTTCATCGCGTGGTGCTTGTGGCGGAGCGTCTATCTCATGAAGCTCCCACGCCTTGCGAAGAAGTTGCGGGTAATGGTGGGATGGACGCTCGATCTGTTCTTCTCCAGAGACATCGAGCAGATGATCACCTTGCGCGACGTTCAAGCCGTGAGCGACCTAGCGAGGCGAATTCGCGCACGCGCGACAGGTTCAGGAACTCCCCTCTCTGCTTCGGAATCCCCTTCGTTAATAATCAATTAGAAAGAAAAGGTTAGCTTATGACTACTCTCACCGCATCTGCCGATATCGTTAGACCTTCTGTTTCTAACCAGCCGCTTTCTCCAGAAGAGCTGCGTAAAATGAATGCCTATTGGCGCGCCGCCAATTACCTCTCGGTCGGACAAATCTATCTGTATGCAAATCCGTTGCTGCGGGAACCTCTGAAACTTGAACACGTGAAGCCCCGATTGCTCGGTCACTGGGGTACAACCCCAGGACTGAACTTCATCTATGTTCACTTCAACCGACTGATTAAGAAGTACGACCTCAACGTTATTTACGTTTGCGGTCCGGGACATGGCGGCCCCGGGATGGTCGCGAACACCTATCTGGAAGGCACCTACACGGAATTCTATTCAGGCATTCAACAAAACGAAGAAGGTATGAGAAAACTGTTTAAGCAGTTTTCTTTTCCGGGAGGCATCCCCAGTCATAACGCGCCTGAGACACCAGGTTCGATTCATGAAGGCGGGGAATTGGGTTATGCCTTGGTGCACGCTTACGGTGCGGTCTTCGACAATCCCGATCTGGTGGCTTGCTGTGTGGTTGGCGATGGCGAGGCCGAAACTGGCCCGCTAGCTACGAGTTGGCATTCCAACAAATTTCTCAATCCGGCGCGCGATGGAGCCGTGCTGCCGATCCTTCACCTGAACGGCTATAAGATTGCAAACCCGACCGTACTTGGGCGCCTTGACGACGAGGAGCTAACTCAGCTCTTCCATGGCTACGGATACAAACCCTATTTCGTGGAAGGAGACGAACCGGAGCGGATGCATCAGCTCATGGCGGCAACCCTCGACACTGTGATCGAAGAGATCCGAGCCATCCAGAATGAAGGGCGCAGCCAGGAACCCGTAACGCTTCCAGTCTGGCCCATGATCGTCTTGCGGACTCCAAAGGGTTGGACTGGACCAAAGGTCGTGGATGGCAAGCCGGTCGAAGGTACCTGGCGAGCCCATCAAGTGCCGGTTACAGACATGGATACTAAGCGTGGGCATCTGAAAATCCTTGAAGAGTGGCTCAAGAGTTATCGCCCGGAAGAGTTGTTCGATGAGAAGGGCAAGCTCGTTGAAGAACTTTTGGAACTCGCGCCGAAAGGTGAATGCCGCATCGGTGCAAACCCGCATGCCAACGGCGGACTGCTATTGAAAGACCTGTTGATGCCGGACTTCCGCGAATACGCAGTCTCGGTTCCTAAACCCGGGATAGAAACCGCAGAATCGACCAGAGTTCTGGGCACTTTTCTACGCGATGTGATGAAGCTCAATCTTGAGCAAGCAAACTTCCGCGTGTTCGGTCCTGATGAAACCGCCTCCAACCGTCTCGACGCAGTCTATCAGGCGACAGACAAAATCTGGATGGAGCCAATTCTTCCAGTCGACGAGCACCTGTCGCCTAACGGGCGCGTGATGGAAATCCTGAGCGAGCACATGTGTCAAGGTTGGCTGGAGGGTTATCTCCTCACTGGCCGCCACGGATTCTTCTCCTGCTATGAGGGCTTCGTCCACATCGTGGATTCGATGTTCAATCAACACGCTAAGTGGCTAAAGACCACCCGCCATATTCCGTGGCGACGCCCTATCGCCTCGCTGAATTACCTTCTGACTTCGCACGTCTGGCGGCAGGACCACAACGGCTTCACTCATCAGGATCCCGGCTTCATCGATTTCGTGATGAACAAGAAAGCCGACATCGTTCGGGTGTATTTGCCGCCGGACGCTAACACGTTGCTTTCTGTGGCGGATCATTGTTTGCGCAGCCGGCACTATGTGAATGTGATTGTCGCCGGCAAACAGCCCGAGTTGCAGTGGCTCGATATGGAGGCTGCCATTGCTCACTGCACGACTGGCGTGGGCATCTGGTCTTGGGCCAGCACAGATGAGGGCAGCGAACCGGATGTGGTAATGGCTTGCGCCGGTGATGTGCCCACTTTGGAAACGCTGGCTGCGGTTGATTTGCTGCGGCAACATTTTCCCGATCTCAAGATTCGGGTTGTTAACGTCGTCGACCTGATGACCCTGGAGCCTCCCAGTCAACATCCTCATGGAATTCCCGATTCCGAATTTGATTCCATGTTCACCGCCGATAAACCAGTGATCTTCGCCTATCACGGATATCCCTGGCTCATCCATCGGCTGTGCTATCGCCGACGTGGTCACGACAATTTCCACGTGCACGGCTACCAGGAAGAGGGCACTACCACTACCCCTTTCGACATGACTGTGATGAACGGCTTGGATCGTTTTCATCTTGCCAGCGCGGCCGCAGATTGGGTGCCGAAATTGCAGCGCATTGGTGCCCACTTTCAAGAATTCCTGCGAAACAAACTGGCGGAGCACAAACATTATACGCGCGAGCACGGCGACGATCTGCCGGAGGTGAAAAACTGGAAATGGTCTTACTGATCAATGAAGGTTCTCGTCCTCAATTCGGGTTCCAGCAGCCAGAAGAGCTCCCTTTACGAGATTGGCCAGACTCTTCCTGACGATCCACCCACCTCACTTTGGCAAGGCAAGATCGAATGGCGGGATGAGGTTGCGGAAGTCGAAATCAAGAACGCGCGCGGGGTCGTGCAAAAAAATCGGGCTAAAGTCTCATCGCGTGCAGAGGCGGTTGAGCATTTACTTGGCACTCTGACGGATGGTGACAGGCCTGCGGTGACGTCGCTTACTGAAATTGACGTCGTCGGGCACCGCGTGGTGCATGGCGGCCCGAAATACGAACAACCAGTTTCGCTTACTCCCGAAGTACGTGCTGGAATCGCCAAGGCTTCTGCTTTCGCTCCGCTCCACAATCGCGCCGAACTCGAAGGCATCGAAATCATTGAAAAGCTCTTGGACCGAGTCCCTCAAGTTGCGGTCTTCGACACGGGATTTCATCGCAAGATGCCGCAGGCCGCGGCGGTGTATCCGGGGCCTTATCAGTGGTTCAAGCACGACATCCGCCGCTACGGATTTCATGGGATCAATCATCAATATTGCGCAACACGCGCTGCGAGGCTTCTAGGCCGCGACCTAAACTCACTCAAATTAGTTACCTGCCATTTAGGGAACGGTTGCTCTCTGGCGGCAATTCGTGACGGCCATAGCATCGATACGACAATGGGGTTCACTCCTCTTGAGGGTCTCATGATGGGTACCCGCTCTGGTTCGATTGACCCGGGAATACTCACTTACCTGATGCGCCAGGGCCACGTCGACAGCCAAGAGATCGACGATCTTCTAAATAATGAATCCGGTCTGCTTGGGATCTCGGGGATTTCGGGAGATATGCGCGATATTCTGGCGGCGATGAAACGAGGCCATTCACAAGCGAAGTTGGCATTCGATATCTACGTCCATCGTCTGCAGGCGGGGATAGGTGCCATGGTTGCGGTGTTAGGCGGGATCGACGCGCTAATATTCTCTGGAGGAGTCGGGGAGAACTCCGCCGAAGTGCGCGAGGCAGCTTGCAAACAGCTGACCTTCCTTGGTCTCAAAATTGATGACGCCGCCAATAGACAGCACATTTCCGACCGAGATATTGCTGCGCCCGACTCCAGGGTGCGCGTTCTGATAATTCGAGCGCAGGAAGATTGGGCGATCGCCAAGGAGTGTTGGCGTGTCATGCGGGCTTCAACCGATGACTAAAATTTTTCCTACGCTTTACCTTGCGCGACACGGCGAAACCGCATGGAGCCTTAGCGGCCAGCATACTGGTCTTACTGACCTGCCGTTGACCGAGCGAGGCGAGCGCAACGCGCGTAACCTTGGACCGCGGCTGGCCGGATTGGCTTTCGCGAAGGTCTTCACTAGTCCATTGCAACGCGCCACTCGCACTTGTGAATTGGCTGGCTTCGCGGCCGCCGCCGAAGTCGATCGCGATCTGGTCGAATGGGACTACGGCGATTATGAAGGACTTCGAACCGCGGAGATTCATGACAAGCGCCCAGAATGGAAATTGTTCCGCGACGGCTGTCCCGGCGGAGAATCACCGGATCAGATTGGCGCACGAGCTGATCGCGTGGTGGGTCGCGTGCGTGCGGTCAAAGGCGATGTGCTGATTTTCTCCAGCGGGCATTTTTTGCGAGTGCTTGCGGCGCGCTGGCTCGGACTCGAACCCGTTAACGGAAGACTCTTCATGTTGAAGACGGCAAGCCTGAGTGCGCTCGGCTATGAAAACGAATTATCCCAACCAGTGATCTCGCTGTGGGACGACACCAGCCACGTAAGCGGCTAAGTCGGATCACAAGGATGAAAAGTAATGTTGGCGCCTTAGTTGCAGCCGCGAAGGAGCGTTTGATGATGGCAAACGTTGCCTTCAACGGGACTCATCAAAAGACACACTCCAACCCAACGACTTGGAAACGGGAAGAGTAACCGACGCGAGCTACTCGTGTTTGCTCAGGGGTAAATCACCAGCGTATCTCAATGTATTAACGCATCAACGTCCCCACGATTCTTCAACTCTGGGCGCCCCTCGCCACAACAGATTTCTCAATACAAACAATTCCAGCGCAAACGGCACGTATCCGCCATAACCAAGCAGCGGCATCTCGAATACCTCCAGAAACTGCGCCCCCGGCGTGTGATAAATCCACTTCGGCCACGAATAATAATTCCACATCTCCCAGAAAAAGCCGCAAATCAACGCCCCGACCGACAGCGATACGATCGGCCGCCAATCCCCCCGTTCCAAGTACTCCATGAAATGCTCTCTTCCCAGCCAGAAATTGAGCGGTTCCAAAATCAACACCAGCGACATCCAAACAAACGGGTAAAAATATTTCGGCCAGACCAGCGTCAGCAGCAGCATACCTGCGCCTGCTAGAAAGAAGCCCGGTTCCAATGCTGCAGTTTCCCGGACCCGAGGTCCAAAAGTGAATCGCTCCACCCACTTAAAGGTGCCGACCAACTCTGCCGTCTCAAACACCGCCGGCATCACCGTCGAAAACGAAATCGTGCAAAGCAGGTAATACTCGAATGTTGTGAAATGATTACTTCCCAGGTACTCCCAGTTCGTCGTGCGGCGGTTGATCACTTCAAACATCCACCAAACCGGCGAAGAAGCCACAAACAGCAGAACGAACTCTTTCCGCGACCGTGTCCACATCGAACTCCCTCGCCGCGCCGCCACCAGCGCATCTACCACCAGTATGTATCCGAGCCATAAGGGAAAAAAGAGATACGCCGTGACCCCTTTCATCGTCCAGTTCAACGGCCAACATATAGCAATGAGCGACAGTCCTATCCATCCCTGCGCCGGCCAGCGGTTTCGAGAAGCGCTGGCTGTGCTTGGCAAATTCCTCAATTCTTCCATCCTTGCTTATTATCCAATAATCGGAATCCGGTCTAGACCGCGAGGTAAACTGAAAACACCTGGAAAAAGCGGATGAGACCACTTCGGTCTCTTTCTTAGACCGTCTCTTACGTCGTCATCATGTGGTTCAAAGAACGCCGCAGCAAAACTTCCGTGCCCGCACCGACCCAATCCGCTCCACCGTTAACGGCGGAACTCGCCCTCTGATTAGCATCATGGACGCGAATCTCATCACTGCGTTGGCAGGGGGTGTCGGTGTCAAAAAGGCGTCAAGTGGGGGCTTGTCCCAAGAGAAATCACCGTTTCCGGGTGCCGTTTCTGGCGCAATTTAGCTTCAAATGACAAAAACGTACCGGACCCGTAGGCTCCGAGAGTTTCTGTATTACGAAAACTTACCACCCGTTAGGTCCTAACGAGTTCTGTACGACGCGAGAGCGCGGTGGACATTTGCAACCGCCATGCCGCCTTCGCCAACCGCAGCCGCGCATCGCTTGACCGAACCGGAGCGCACGTCGCCCGCGGCGAACACCCCCGGTCGGCTCGTTTCCATCGGGCCCGGCGCGCGATTCATTCTCTGCCAGGCTGAGGATTGCGCCACTCTTGCGCCGGTGAGGATGAAGCCTTTGTCGTCGCGCTCGATCTCGGCGGGGAGCCAGCCGGTGCACGGTAACGCGCCGATCATCGAAAATAGGGCCGGTGTTTCCACTGTACGTCGCGCACCCGTGCCCGTGTTCTCGAGTTCGATCGATTCCAATTTCCTGCGGCCACTCATTCGCCTGATTTCGGTTTGGTAAAGAACTTCAATATTCTCCTTTGTCTCGATACGACGCGAAAGATAGCTCGACATACTCTTCGTTAGGCTATCACCGCGCACGATGAGTAGTACCTTCTGAGCACCGTCGGAAACGAACATCGCTGCCTGACCGGCGGAGTTACCCGCGCCGGCGACGATAGCAGTTGATCCGCTACAAAGCTGAGCTTCGAGCGGTGTTGCTGCGTAATAAACACCCGAGCCCTCAAACTGTTCGCGCCCCTCCGCATCGAGTCGTCGATAATCTGCGCCCGTTGCGATAATCACTGCCTTCGCGCGCAGGACAGCATTGCAACCTTCGATATGCAGGAAATGCGGATGCTCGGCATCAGGTGTGTAGCCGAGTGATAACGCCTGTGAAGGCGTGGTGAATTTGGCGCCGAAACGAAATGCCTGCAGTTGCGCGCGATATGTTAGATCGCCGCCGCTGATGCCGGTGGGGAAACCGAAGAAGTTCTCTATGAGCGATGAGGCTCCGGCCTGACCACCGGTCGCGTAGCTTTCCAGCACGACCGTGTTGAGCCCTTCGGAAGCTGCATACACGGCTGCGGCAAGACCAGCCGGCCCGGCACCAACAATCGCGAGATCGGACAAGATTTCGTCTTCGTTTTCCGAAGCCAATGGCCGAAGCAGACCGGCTACCCGCGCGACTTCGCGCAACGACGGGTGCCGCAACGGCATTCCACTCGGAGTGATCAATGCCGGCAGATCACGTGATGCAAGATTCATTCGTTGCGCGAGTGTTTGCCCCTGCTCGCTCGCTGCGTCGATGACTCGGTGTGGATAATGGTTCTTATCGAGAAAATCGTCGAGTTGATGTCCTTCGCGCGAATCACGATCGGCAAGGATGCGCAAGCCGGTAAATTCGCGATCGCGCTGCAGACGTTTGCGTCGCATGATCAGCGCGCTCACTATCGTTTCGCTCACGCTTGGAATTTCCGCTAACGCACGACGGAAGCGTGCCGCTGGAATTTGCGCGATCTCCGATTCCTCGGCTTTGCCGCGCACGGTCGCAATAACAGCTGTCCCCGTGAGCATCGAGATGTCCCCAACAAAATCCCGCGGCCCGGGCGTGCCGAGGATTTGTTCCTGACCATCGCGTGATTCAAAAACTTCGAGCTCTCCGCTCAAGACGAGATGGAAAGGCACGTCGCGCTGACCAGCTTTGTAGACAATCTCGCCACGATTAACTTTGTGACGCGTGCCTAACGACTCCAACGTTGCCAGCTGTTCGTCGCTGAGCGCGGGAAACGCAATATTCTCGGTATCGCGGTAAAATCGCTCGTCAGCTTCTTCGGTCGTATGCATGATGCGTCGCTGGAAAGTAACACACGAGTCAAAACAAGTGTTCGCGTTTATTTCCAGCGCGTCTTCTACATTAGGTCGAAGATCATGTGTGATTGAAAAGAGAGCGTTTCCACTGCTTCCTTTCGATGCAACCATTTCAAACGGACGAAAGATTATAAATGAGTACGAATTCATCGACAGCATTGATCACAGGCGGCACCAGCGGCATCGGACGCGCGGTAGCCAATAAGCTGGCCGCCCTTGGAATCCACGTCATCGTCGTGGGTCGTGACGTTGAACGCGGCAAAAAGACGGTCGCAGAAATCCGCGCGGCAGGAGGCAAAGCGGATTTCATATCCTCCGATCTTCGAGGTGCCGAAAGCGCACGCGAATTAGCCAGAAAAGCGATCGAGCTCGGAAACGGTCATGTCGATATTCTGATCAACAACGCCGGGATCTATCCGTTCGGGCCGACGCATGAGATGACCGAAGAAATGTTCGAGCACGCGTATGCGCTCAACGTCAAGGCGCCCTACTTCCTCGTCGCGGAACTTGCACCGTTGATGGCGAAGAAAGGGAAAGGGGCAGTCGTCAATTTATCGACGATGGTCGCCGATTACGGCGCGCCCGGCATGAGCCTTTATGGCTCGAGCAAGGCCGCCATTAATCTGCTAACTAAGGTGTGGGCGGCCGAATATGGCCCGAGCGGCGTCCGGGTTAATGCAGTAAGCCCCGGACCTACGCGCACGGAAGGAACTGAAGCAATGGGTGAAGGGCTGGAGAAACTGGCCGCCGAGGCGCCGGCCGGCCGCCCGGCTACACCAGATGAGATCGCGGAAGCTATCGTATTTTTGGCCACGGATCGTGCCAGTTTTATTCACGGCGCAAAACTCGCGGTCGATGGGGGTCGCAGCGCCATTTGAAATCGCCGTCGTCAAGAACTCGTTAGGCAGAAATCTCGAGCGCAAGATAAACTTCCACGCTATCTCGAAAGAGGGAGCGAGCATCATGGCTTAAGCAGTGACACAGAATCCTACGAACGCGCAGTGACTGACGGCTAACGTTTCCGATAAGGTGGGGACGAAAGAACAAACGAATGAAGATCAAAATACGGCGGATTTCTGTTGGATGTTAGTAGCGACCAAAGATCGAGGAAAACCGTCATGTTTGCCATTACTGGAATTACCGGCCGCGTTGGAGGTATTGTTGCTCGCACGCTTCTGACCGCTAAAGAGCCGGTCCGCGCCGTCGTGCGAGATGCCGGCAAAGGTGCGCCATGGCTAGAACGTGGCTGTGAGTTGGCACTGGCGGAGATGAATGACGCGGCAGCGCTCACAGCGGCATTCGAGGCAGCGGACGGCGTCTTCGTACTCCCTCCGCCGATCTTCGATCCAGAGCCTGGTTTCCCAGAGGCGCGGGCTACGGCCAATGCCGTGCGGTCCGCCCTTGAGGCAACACACCCGTCCAAGGTCGTGTGCATCTCGACAATCGGCGCGCAGGCAACCCGCCCCAATCTGCTCACCCAACTCCATCTGATGGAGCAGGCACTTGGCGGCCTGGGGATACCCATTACCTTTCTGCGCCCGGGTTGGTTTATGGAGAACGCCGCCTGGGATGTAGCTTTGGCTCGCAACACTGGCGTGATTTCGAGTTTTCTGCAGCCGCTCGACAAGCCATTCCCGATGGTTGCCACTGCGGACGTCGGGCGGACGGTGGCTGAGTTGCTCCAGGAAACATGGACCGGCCGACGGACCTTCGAATTGGAAGGGCCACGCCGCGTGAGCCCGAACGATATCGCGGCGGCATTCTCCAGAATTCTTGGCCGTCCAGTCCGCATCGAAGCTGTCCCTCGTGAATCCTGGGAGGATCTATTCAAGTCGCAGGGCATGAAGAACCCGGCACCACGCGTCCGGATGCTCGATGGCTTCAATGAAGGCTGGATTGACTTTGAGGGCGACTCCGTCAAGGGCAAGGTCGAGCTTGAGACTGTTCTAAAGGACATTGTGGAACGTGTTGCATGACCCAAAACATTTGCTCAACGCTCTGACTCCCAAGTAGTGGAAGCTTAAAAATTCAACTCAAAGAAAACGAACGGAAGGTAATCAAAATGCGAATCAAACCACGTCCTCGGTCGTTGGAGGTAGCTATGCGAGTAGCGCGAGGAGTGTCTCAGTTTCTTTGCATCGCATGGCCGCTGTTGACCTGCTGCACGCTTTCAGCGCAGAGCGAGAAAGGTCGCGTGCGAAATATTGTCCTTGTTCACGGTGCCTGGGCGGATGGTTCCGGCTGGAAAGGCGTTTGCGACATTCTCGCCAAGGATGGTTACAAGGTAAGTATCGTCCAGGAGCCGGAGACGTCCTTCAAAGAAGATGTGGCGGCGACGAAGCGCATCCTCGCTCTGCAAGATGGACCATGCATCCTTGTAGCTCACAGTTATGGCGGCGCCGTCATCACCGAAGCGGGAACGGATCCATCGGTTGCCGGATTGGTCTACGTCGCGGCCCATATGCCAGATGCGGGAGAGAATGAGGCCGACGATGGAAAGCGCTTCCCAAGTGACCTCAGTAAATCTACTGCAATAAAGAAGACGGTAGACGGTTTCACCTACCTCGACCCCGCGCAGTTTCATCAGTACTTCGCCGCCGATCTGTCGACTGAGCAGGCCGCTTTCATGGCGCAATCGCAGGTGTTGAACGCAGCTGACAATTTCAAAGCAGTTATCACGACAGCGGCGTGGAGAAGCAAACCGAGTTGGATGTTAGTAGCGACGAAAGATCGAGCCATCAATCCCGACTTGGAGCGGTGGTATGCCGAGCGAGCCAAGAGCCATAAGGTCGAAGTCTCGGGCGCCAGTCATGCTGTTTACGTCTCGAGGCCGAAGGAAGTCGCAGCTCTGATCGAAGAAGCTGCTACGTCCGCTCAATAGAGAAAGTCGTATGCAAACGGAACGCGCGCGCAGGATCAGAAATGCGCTCAATGCTCGCTGCCGAGAAGCGACGCGTTTGCTGCTTCCACCGGTCTGGGTTCTACAGCAACAGCTTCAGCGCTCCTAAAACGAGGGTCTAAACGAATGGCAGTTTCTGGTTCAGCCAAGGGGCCGGAATTAGTTCCTCGTTCCGGAATCGTGCGCAGATGGTACTATTATCGTGATAATAATGAACTTGTGGAACTGTCGGTTCTCCGTCACAAGAGAAAATGATTAAAACTATTATCTTATCCATGTTTCTCGCAGCTTCCTCACTTTCGCTTGATGCACGTGCCCAGGATACACTTACCCGGGATGCACTTGCCCAGAATGACCGCCAGTATACTGACGGCCCGGTCACTGAGGTGAACTACCTACAAGTTGAGTACGGGCATTTTGCAGAGTACATCGATTGGCTAAATTCGACATGGAAGCCGACCATGGAAGCCATGAAGAAAGCTGGGCTAATCATCGATTACAAGGTCTTCCAGGCCAGTCCAAAATCACCGGATCAGCCCAATATATTTTTATATCTCACTTTTAAAAACATGGCGGCTTATGGTGGGAACATCGGCGATAAAGGCATCGAGCAAGAATATGTGGCCAGGAAGGTAATCGGTAGCACCGAGTTTCAGAACAAGAAAAGAGTGGAACGGAGTGGATACAGAAAAGTTCTGGGCATTGAATTGATTCGTGAAATTATTTTAAAATGAAATTGTTATGCGTGTTCAACGAGCGCGCGCCAATATTACGAACGAGCTGCTCGCTGCCATGCTCGAGCGCATCACGGAGGAATCGATCCTCAACGGTTTCCGCAACGTGATTCTGATGGGCGATCACGGTGGCGGCCAGCCGCAGGTCTACGAGGAAGTCGCCAAGAAGCTCGACCGACGCTACAGGCCAAACGGAATTCGTGTGTTCTACTGTGACCAGGTCTATAGGGCCGCCAATGATGCGTTCGATCAGTACCTGGCGCAGCACGGCTATCCACTCGGCCTCCACGGTTACCTTTATGACACCTCGCAAATGATGTATCTCGACAAGGACAACACATGGGTGCGCAGAGATCTGGTCTCCTCTGCAGTGGGAGATCCCGTCGTCGATGGCAAGGTGCAGATCGGGCCGCAGAGTCCACAAAACGGAATCCTGGGTGACGCGCGCCGCTCAACGGCGGAGCTGGGGAAGCTCGCATTCGACATGAAGGTCGATTACGCGGTGAGGCAGATTCGCCGTTTCCTAGCCGGCGGATATTAGTGGTTACCTGAATCTCACCTCCCAGGAGCCGATATCGGTATGCCATTGGCTTCCAATGCGAATGACGATTCGCGACCATGCGTAGCGGGTCGCCTAGCTCGATCCTCCCGGCGGTGAAGAGCCGAGAACAAAATATCCTCAAGACGGCTCAGCTCCAACAAGCGATGTCCGGGGACTACTTGCGCGGTCGCGGCGCTCGCCGATTCGCGGGCGCAACTCTTCGGTGCCTCCTCACGGGCTTCGGGGTGTCGGCTGCCTCAAACAATTGCCGAAACCCGTGTGCCAACAGTTCGACGGCCTTCCCCAAGGCGCCGAGTTCCCCAACCCGGACCATCGCGACGGATCGGTGCAGGTCAAACGATGGGGGACGCAATACTTTCACGGGATCGATAGAATGATTCCTGGCAATAAAGCGAGCGGGTAGCAGCCCGACACCATAACCGGACTGAACGAACGCCAGCTGCATATGCATGTTGTGGACTTCAGCCGCAATCATTGGGGTGAAGCCGGCACGCTCCATCCGATCGATGAGGCTCGCCCGAAGAAAGCACCCGGGCGGATTGAGCACCCAGGGTGCTCGGCCCAAACTTTTCCAATCACCGCGAACGTTGCCTGCGGCGCCTTGAACGATCTCCATGCGGTCGCTAGCGATGATATTCGTCAGAAGTGGTGGAGGCGCGGCTTTGCCTTCGGGCAACAGCACGGCAGCAACGTCGAGTTCACCCGCGAGCAGCCGTTGAATTAATTCACCGGTAAGTTCGCTCGACAGCCGCACTCGGACCTTGGGGTATTTTTCAGTCAGCGCCCGAATAGGTTCGATAAGCGTCCCCTCGGCCAGGGCATGCGCGAGCCCGATGCGCAAGAGGCCGTGAGGTTCGGCGTCGCGCGACGTAAGAGATTTCAGCGCCTCCGTCCGCTGCAACAGATCTCGCGCTTGTTCGAGTACCCTGGAGCCAAGCGAGTTCAGACGCGGCGGCTTTACCGAGCGGTCGAGCAACTCGGCACCCAATGCAGCCTCCAGCCTTTGCACTTGCCGGGTAATCGCTGAGGGCGTCCGGAATAGACGATCGGCAGCACGGGCTATGGACCCGGCCTGCGCAAATTCTACGAGGGCGCGCAAATCATCGAGCAAGGGAACCTCCTAAAAGTAATCCAGTAATCTTAAAACCTCTTCCCAACGAATAGCAGAATCGTGCGGAAACGGCAATATCATTGTGATAATAATGAACTTGTGGAATGTCGCTTCTCCGTTACAAAGAGCAAGAAACAAATCTATGGAAAATCTCATCGCCGATTTGCGCTATGCTGCGCGAACACTTGTAAAGACGCCGGCTTTTCTTCTCGTTAGCGTGATGACTTTGGCGCTCGGAATTGGTGGCAACATCGCCATCTTCACGCTCGTTCAGGCAGTCCTTCTCCAGCCGCTGCCATTTCCTCAGCCGGAGCGACTGGTTCGAATTTTTGACGATCGCGCCGGCGCCAGGGATGTCGGCATGTCCGTGCCGGAATTCGAAGATTTGCGCCAGCATTCGGACATTTTTGAGCAGATTAGCGTGATCTTCCCAGTCCCCACCGCTCTAACCGGTGGCGAACGGGTGGAGCGCGTCGAGATGCTCGGCACGAGTCCGAGTTATTTTGACATGCTGCGGGCGAAACCTGCATTGGGGCGTGCATACACCCAAGCAGATTGGGTCCCAGGTTTTTTGGATCCCGTCGTGATAAGTGACGCATTGTGGAAACGACAGTTCGGCGGCGATCCAAACGTGATCGGCAAAAGAATTCGCTTGGACGAGGATGGCTACACCATCGTCGGGGTGATGCCGCCTGATTTTCGTCATCCCGGTAAAGGTCTTAGCGGTGATGTGGAAGTTTGGACAGCCGCAGGATTCGTTGCTCTGCCGTTTCCGGTCCCGCCGGTTCGAGGTCTCCGATTTATTCCCGGCGCAATGGGACGGCTCAAGCCCGGATTGTCCATCAAAGAAGCGCAACAAAGATTGGATGCATTCGTTAGGCAACTACGCCAGAGCTATCCAACCGACTATCCTAGCCAGTCACGCTGGGAGCTTCGAATTGAGCCTGTGCAATCGAGTCTTACCGGCGAGGTGCGCCCAATGCTGATCGTGTTGCTGGCCGCGGTAGCTTTCGTTCTGCTAATCGTGTGCGTGAACGTTGCCACCCTCCTGATCGCACGCTCGTTGACGCGAATGCGCGAATTTGCGATTCGTCAGGCGCTTGGAGCCTCCCGCTCTCGACTGGTGCGTCAGGTCCTGACCGAGAGTGTGCTCATCTCTTTGACCGGCGCGGCGGCAGCTCTACTCGTCTTGCGATTCGCCCGCAGCTCGTTGCTCGCGTTGCTGCCTCAAGAGGTCCCTCGACTAAATGAAATCCATGGCGATTGGCGACTAATCGCTCTGGCCCTTGTGCTGTCGGTCTTCAGTGGGATTCTGTTCGGGCTAGGTCCGGCATTTCACGCCACGTTGACCGACCCAAATCACGATTTGAAAGAAGGCGGCCGCACCGGCGGACAACACGGGATTCGTCAAAGCCGCTCCCGGGCAGCGCTAGTGACGTTGGAGGTCGCTTTGTCCGTGGTCTTGTTGATCAGCGCAGGATTATTGATCCGGAGTTTTTCGGCGATGCTTCGCGAACGACCGGGCTTTGATCCGCGCGGTGTAACTGTCGCGCAAATCTGGATCCCGCGGCCAAACAACCCCGACGCCAATCATTATTTGAATCCGCCGCAGCGCGCGCGACTCGCGCGCGAATTAGTTCAGCGCTTGGAGGCCGCACCAGGTGTGCAGAGCGTTGCGGTTGGGTTGACCACAAGTGTTCCATTCTTGAGCACACGTGCGCTCAATTCTTTTAATTTGATCGCGTTCTCATTTCCAGGCAATGCTACCTCCGCCCAGGAAGAGTACACCGCTGATTTCGGCGCGGTGAGCCCAAATTATTTCGATCTCCTGAAGCTTCCGCTAAGGAAAGGACGCGTCTTCACGGATCATGATGATTATGGCGCAACCAACGTTGTCGTTGTCAATGAAGCGTTCGTGCGAAAATTCTTCCCGCAACAAGATCCGATTGGACAACACGTGCGAGACACCGGCAGAGACACTGGCAGGGCAACCACCGACTCTGAAATTATCGGCGTGGTCGGCGATGTGCTGGACCACGGGTTGGATCAAGCGCCAGAACCACGCTTATACGGATCGATTCTTCAGCGCTCGAGGCAATTATTTGCAGTCTTTCTCCGCACCTCTGCGAACCTTACCACGACAAGACAGCTCGTGACGCGCACTATGGAGCAAATTGATCCGGAGCTTCCGGTTTATGGCGTAACAACCATGGATGAGTTGATCTCCAGTTCCATGGCACGACGTCGATTAGCTTTGTTTCTTATGTCCACATTTGCTGCCCTAGCGCTGTTTCTCGCCAGCCTGGGCATTTACGGCGTCACCGCTTTTTTGGCGAAACAACGCGTCCAGGAGTTTGGCATTCGGATGGCGCTTGGTGCGCAAATCCGCGATATTTTGGTCCTTGCCGTTCGCCCCGGATTAGTTCTCGTCTCGATCGGTGCGGCGGCCGGTCTGGTGGTTTCAATGTTCATCACGCGTCTTATGTCGAGTCTGCTTTTCGCTGTGTCCTCCACCGATCTGTTTACTTTTA
>Ga0209472_1001042_pt1 | contig 16176 bp, 11 predicted proteins | sample GraSoiAngelo_130_FD_185887 | JGI IMG/M metagenome (GOLD analysis project Ga0209472, IMG submission 185887) | Grasslands soil microbial communities from the Angelo Coastal Reserve, California, USA - 14_0929_02_20cm (SPAdes) (version 2) | ecosystem: Environmental > Terrestrial > Soil > Grasslands ...
TCCCACCCATTTTGGGGGCGTGTGGAAGCCTCGGAGCGGAGTGTCGGGTTGCGCGGCACGTGATGGGGCGGCCGGGAGCGCAGACAGAGGTCGCGCCTGCTACGGGACTAGTCCGCCAAGGGGCGCTTCGAACTTCGGCTGGAGCCTCCGAACGAACTACTGCCGTGGCTGCTTTGACATCCTCCCCGCCCTCAAAAAAGGGCGAGGATTCCTACGAAGCCTGGTTTGGTTTCAACCAGAGCACTTTCGGCGGGTTCCTGTTTCATCGATCGGCCTTACTGCGCCGCATCTCTGAAGGCTTCCCATCGGGCCTGCCCGGCCCTAGGTCTTGCGACAAAAGAACGATACACCAAAATCTGCGCCTTATATCCCCGTTCTCAAGAACGGAGCCTTACGGCGCATCTGGTATGTGTTGCTCTCCCAACAGTGTTAAACGACTGGGGAGAGCAATCGTCGCTGACTTCCCACGGATCCGCGCACCCGGCCATGCGCTTCATTCCGCCCTCGGATGCGAACAAATTTCAGCAAGGGCCTCGTGACTCGATGAAAGCGCTACTGCACGACGAGCTGCACCGTCGAGCTATGGGTCGCGCTGCCGCTAGTTGCCCTGATCCGCAATGTGAACGTCCCGGTGGATGTCAACGTGTTGGTACTTACCGTCATGGTGGATGTTCCCTGTCCGGTCACCGAGGGAGGGTTGAAACTGGCGCTCGAATTGGTCGGCAGCCCTCGAACGCGGAAACTCACCGCTCCGTTGAAGCCGTTGATCGCCGCCACGGTCACCGTGTAGGTAGTGTTGTTGCCTCGCGTGACCGTTCGTGAAGACGGAGAGGCAGATACGGAGAAAGAGTTCACAACCAAAGCTACGGTCGCAGACCTGATGAGGCTTCCGCTGGTTCCGTTGATCGTGAGCGTATAGCTTCCGGCCGGCGTGCTAGAACTTGTGGTAATGCTTAGGGTGCTGGTCCCTGAGCCGCCGCTGATGGGATTTGTGCTGAACGTGGCGTTGGCGCCCGAGGGGAGTCCGCTCACGCTCAAACTCACACTGCCGGTAAAACCTCCCGATGGAGTCACCGTTGCAGTGTAACTAGTTCGGTTGCCCGCCGTGACCGTTTGCGAAGACGGAGACGTCGAAATGGAAAAACTCTGCGAACCCGCGGAGTTCACGAGCAAAGTAACCGTCGTCGTGTGCGAGAGGCTCGGGCTGGTGCTGCTGGCGGCTATGGTGATCGTGTACGTTCCGGTCGGCGTGGATGTTGACGTCGTCAAAGTCATGGTCGAAGTTCCTGAGCCGGTCACCGCAGTCGGATTGAAAGTGGCGCCGGCACCGGACGGCACACCGGATGCGGCAAAGCTAACTGTTCCCGCGAAGCCGTTCTGAGCGGTGATGGTGATACCACTTGTAGCGCTGGTTCCCTGCGTGACGGTCACGTTGGATGGAGAGGCCGAGACGTTGAAGTTCGGCTGGGACGTGGCATTCACGGTTAGCGTAACGGCGGTCGTTTCGGTGGTGTTGCCGGAGGTTCCTCTCACCGTAATGCTGTACGTGCCGGCAGCAACGGACGCAGCGACCGTAAACGTCATAGTCGAGGTCCCAGCACCCGTAATCGAGGTTGGACTGAAGCCTACCATCACGCCGGTCGGCTGTCCCGTCGCGCTCAAGGAAATGCCAGAGTTAAATCCGCCCGTGACCGAACTGGTAATGGTGGACGTTCCCGAACTGCCTTGCGTCACGGTAACCGAAGACGGCGAGGCGGATAAGCCGAAGCTGGGATTCGACGAGCTTCCGGCGAGCGCATTAATCAGGCCAGCACCGTTCGGGCTGCCCCAACCGGTTGCCAAGTCGTACCCGTTTGTTGCCGAATAGCCGTTGCTCCCGCCGTTAATGTCATGAAAACTGCTGCTGTAGCTTGATCCGCCACCAATGGCATAAAGACTGGGGTTGATGAAGCCCGCCGTTTTATTGCCGTTGGCAACTGACTGCTGATTGACAAGAGCGAGGTAGCCGGCCCACATCGGCGCAGCGAAACTCGTTCCGCCATAGTAGTTAGCCGTGCAGCCGGACTGGTCGGCGCAGACATAAAACGTAAAATTCGCGTTTGCCGATACGTCCGGACCGTTTCGATAGGCCATTGAACAGCCCGAGCAACTGCTCGCCGCGGTTGTCTGCCAGGAAGGAATCGCATAGCGATCCGGAGAAATGCCTCCTCCCCCATCCACCCAGGCGGTCTCCGAACTCCGCGCTCCGCCAGCCCCATTGGTCGTTAAGTCTGTTCCGCCGACCGACGTGACGTACGGGTCATCCGCCGGGTAAATCGCCGAACCGGACCCCCACGCCCCGCTGTCGCCAGACGCTTGAAACAAACTCTGCCCCTGCGCCGCAAACTCTTGGAAGTACGGGTTGTCAACATTGGGATCGGGCGGAGTCCAGGTCCATGAAGAGCTCAACTGTGCGTCGAGCGGGCTCGCCGTAGCCATGGCGTTAAAAATGGCGGCATCGCTCGAGCCCACATACACCACCAGGTTGGACAGGCCCGGGGCCATCCCGAGCGCCTGAGTCATGTCGAGAGTCTGCTCGGTATCGTCACAGACGGGATAGAAGCAGCTTGTGCTGGTCCGGTCCGTGGATAACAGGGTGACCGGGACGTGGTTCGTTTGGCCGATGTTGCTGAAGTACGTGTTTAAATCCGCCAGATCGGTTCCATAATATTCCACCAGTCCGAGCGACTGGCCGCTGCCAGTGAGAGATGTTCCACCGTAGTAGGCTGCCCTCATGTCACTGCCCAAAAAGGAACTCGCCGGGCCGGAGCCCGTGGTAGCGTTCGCGATGGCACTCTGCTTTCGGTGATGCAGCCCTGCCGGATGCGGGATCGCATAGTTGTCGAGCCCCGCGATGCGCCATAACTGGAACGGCAGGTCTAGTGCAGGTTCTCTGTCCGGTGCGTAAAAGATGCGATTTTCGCTAGGGTGCAGATAGGTCCCCATGGTCAGGTGCAAGGCTTTCTCAATGTTCGCTACCGACCCGGTTACGTCCACGTTCATCCGATTGCGCGACGTGCCAACCACGGTAAGACCGTGCGCTTCCGCGAAACGAATTACGGCGTCATAGTCTTCCTGAGTAGGTCCATATTTCGCTGTGAACTCTTCCACGGTCAGATACTGCCGGTAGGACGCGCTTGACGGATTGTAGAGTTCCTTGAGAAAGTTCTCGAGCGCGGTCTGGTCACGCAGCGGCAGAACCAGTACAAGACGGATGGTCTCGATTTGGGAGAGGCGCCCAAGAGGCCGCGCCTGCCCATTCCGAGTAACTTGCCGCACATGACGAGTTAACGAGGATTGGGATTGCGCCTGGCAAACCGTATTCACCACCGACAAAAGCGCCACGATTCTCAGCAAAGACGTACTTAACCTTCGAATCATGAATTCTCCTTTTGTCTCGGGAATTTGCGCTAAAGCCCCCCCTTCTTTGCGCCGCTATGGGTTTTTGGGCAGAGAAATGGACTTGGGCTTGAAGGGTGAACTGATTGTACATCCAATTCGCCTACCGGCAAGCTGAAATGCTCCCTCAAGAAGTCGCAACAGTTACGATCATGTCTTCCGCCTGACCGCTCAGGGGACCGCCAGCTTATTTCCTTTGCGTTTCGTGCCCAAGTCTTCAGCGCTAGTCAAAAAGCAATCATTGAATGAGGAACTCCCTCTGCCATTTTTCGCTTTGCTCACGAAAGGCGCAGCTGTGGTAGTAGGCGGGTTACTGACGGGATCTGTACAGGCCATCATCAACCTATACGGACCACTATGAGTTGAAGACGAGGAAAGGAGTTTGTTCGCAGCAGAACTAGCTTTTGCGTTTCCATCCACCCCAAACAGCGGTCAGAGACTCGAAGAATGGCGCGTGAGGAGCAATCGCTCGGGGCGCATGTCATCGCCGCGGAGTTCGCGCAGCGCATAAGTCACGAATTCCGCGGTCACCCGCTTTCTCCAGGTCATGTCGAAATCGGTGTTGTCCAGAGGTTTGGCCATGCGCGCGGCGAGAGTCGCCGCCTTGGCGATAGACTCCTCGTCGAGCGGCCCGCCCACGAGCGATCTCGCGGCTTCGGCGGCGAGGAGCGGGCGGCACGCCACCGAGCCCACCACAATGCGGGCTTCGCGGACGATGTCTTTCGAAGATAACAGCAGGGCTGCCGCAACCGATAAGACCGGGAAATCGAAAGAGCCCCGGCGGCGCAGCTTCCAATACGTGCTCTTCCAGCCATCGCAGGAGTCCAGGAGCACTTCGGTCAAAAGCTCATTGGGCTGGCGTTTGCTGTAGTGGATGCCATCGTTTTGGTAAAGCTCGGTGAGGGGCACTTCACGTTCACCGGCGCGTGAAACCAAGCGAACCCGCGCCCCGAGGGCCATCAACGCGGGCGCGGTATCGGAGGAAGAAACCGCCAGGCATTTTCTGCTGCCCGGAGCAACCCAGCAGATGTCCCCATCCTTTTTCAGGCAGAACCCGATGGACTTTCGCCATTCGTAATTCTGATCGTAATAATTGCAGCGCGTGTCGAGGCAGAGATTTCCGCCAAGCGTGGCCATGTTGCGGATTTGCGGAGTGGCGACAAAGGAGGCTGCCTGTGCCAGGGCCGTCATACCATTACGAAAGCGCGGATCCGCGGCAATCCGAGACAGTGTCAGGCAGGCGCCGAGCCGCGATCCCGAATCGCTCCATTCCACGTGATGTAATTCTTGAATGTGCCCGAGACTCATCAGAGTCTTTGGAACTTGTTGCCGCCGCTTCATGTTCGGCAGCAAGTCCGTGCCACCTGCGAGTGGCATGGCCTTGGGCCCCTCACCGTCGAGAATGCGCACGGCTTCCGCCACCGTCTCGGGTGCGCGAAATGCAAACAGTGGCAGACGCATCATGGCGCGAGCACCTTCTCTTTCGCGGCGCGCGGTTTCTCGCGTTGGACCTCGTTCACGGCGTTGCCGTCGCCGCCCTCCCACGGCGGAGGAACCCGCAGCGCTTCCGGCCAATGGACCTGCGGGAAATGGTCCGGGCCGAAGCGTGGCTCGCGGCCCGCTCTCTTCTCGGCGAGCGCCTTCATGACCTTTTCCGGGGTGATGGGGACTTCGTCAATGCGCACGCCCACCGCGTCGTAAACCGCGTTGGCGACCGCAGGCATGATTGGCAGCAGCGGCCCTTGCCCGACTTCCTTGGCCCCAAAGGGACCGCGAGGATCGGGATCCTCAATGAGCTCGGTCAGCACTTCCGGCATGTCCAGCGAAGTCGGGCTTTTGTATTCGAGCATGGAGGGAAATTTGTGCACCAGCGCATGGGAAAGCCGCTTTGGTAGCCGGCGGAACTCCTGCTCTTCCATCAGCGCTTCGCCGAGCCCCATGTAGACGCTGCCTTCCACCTGCCCGCGCACCAGCGTCGGGTTGAGGGCCCGCCCGATGTCATGGGCCATCCAGACTTTCCTCACATGCACCCAGCCCGTCAGAGGGTTCACTTCCACTTCGACGACCGCGGCGGAATAGGAATAGGTTGGCGACGGCCCGACGCCCCCGCCTTTGTAAAGGGCCGGCGATTTTGGCGGAGTGTACGAGCCCACCGTGCCAATCGTTCCGAAGCGCGCCTCCGCGAGACAAATCGCTTCTGCGAAACTGACGCCTTCGTCGGGCGCGGCGGAATCAAAGACGCGCTTGCCCGCGAAACGCAAGCGCTCTTTCGGCACTTCGAATTTCAGCGCGACCGCTTCGGCGAGGAGCGCCTTCCCGCGCTCGGCCGCCTGTAACGCAGCATTTCCAGCCATTAAGGTCACACGGCTCGAATACGAACCCAAATCCACGGGGCCTAAGTCCGTGTCGCCGGTGAACAGGCGCACATCAAACGGGTCGATGCCAAGAACTTCCGCCACGATGCCCGCAAGAACATCATCGGATCCCTGCCCGATTTCCGTCGCCCCGCAGAAAACACTGACGCCGCCGCCGCGGTCGAATTTCAATTGCACGCCGGAGTGCGGCATCTTGTTCCAATAAATGGGCAAGCCCGCTCCGGTTAAATACGCGGAGCACGCCATGCCCACCCCGCGGCCTTCGGGGAGCTTGCGGAACTTGGTTTTCCAATCGGAAGCCTCCACGACTCGCCGAATGCACTCGCCGAGATTCACGGTGCCCAAGCTCAAGAAATTTGCGGTCACCGTGTTTGGCGTTTCCACGATACGCAAACGCAAATCCGCCGGATCGATGCGAAGTCTCTCCGCGATCTTGTCGAGCTGCACTTCCTGGCCGAAACGCGGCTGCGGCGTGCCGTGTCCCCGCTTGGGCCCGCAAGGGGGTTTGTTGGTAAACGTCCGGCAGCCTTCGTAACGGTAGCGCGGAATATGATAGGTAGTTGTTTGCAGCGCGCCCGCGTAATAAGTGCTGGCGACCCCATAGGAACCATACGCGCCGCCGTCGATGAGCGTCCGCAGGTGCAGGCCGGTGATCGTGCCGTCCTTTTTCACGCCGGTCTTGAATTTCATCAGCACCGGGTGGCGTCCTCGGTGGCAGTAGAAAACTTCTTCGCGCGTGAGGCAGATTTTGACCGGACGATCGAGCAGCAGCGCGGCCTTGGCAACAACGATTTCATGATGAAAAGGATCGCTTTTGCCTCCAAACCCGCCGCCATTCGGCGTGGCCACCACGCGAATGTGCGCGGGCGGCATTGCAAGCACTTTTGCCAGAGCGCGATGCAGGTAATGCGGCGTTTGCGTGCTGGACCAGATCGTCAGTTTCCCATCGGGATCCTTGATGGCCACCGAAGCGTGCTGCTCTATCGGAAGATGCGTGTTTCCCTGATAGAAGAAAGTGTCCTCGAAGATTTCATCCGCCTCGGCAAATCCTTGTTCCACGTCTCCGAATTCGAGCGCCACCAATTTGTGGATGTTTCCTTCCTCGCCGTATTCGTGGATGCGCGGCTCGGGCGTGGCCAGCGCTTCCTCAGGATCGCAGATAGTCGGAAGAATCTCGTAATCCACATCGATGAGATCCAGAGCTTCAAACGCCGTCAGTTCTTCGCGGGCGACAACCGCCGCAACCGGATCACCCACATGCCGCACGTGGTCGAGGCAGAGCGCCTGCTCGTCCTGGCTCACCGGCAAAATCCCGTACTGGACGGGAAGATCTTTCCCGGTGAGAACCAAATAGACGCCCGGATGCGCCAGTGCCCGCGACACATCCATCCTGCGGATGCGCGCGTGAGGATGCGGAGAGCGCAGGAGTTTGCAGTGCGCCATGCGGGGCAAACAAATGTCGTCGGCGAAGCGAGTCTGCCCGGTCACCTTGGCGCGGCCGTCCACTCGGCGCCGGGGCACGCCAATGACGCGAAACCCTTCGCCAGGCGAGCCGGAACCCGCGACCGGCGAGCTGGATTTTTCGTTTTGCTCCGACATCTATCCTCTGGAGGGCACGCCCTTAGGCGTGCCGCTCGATCTTTAATGGGTTTCTTTTTCCTCTTCTGAAGTCTTGACGATCGCAGCCTCCACGGCCTCAAAAATCTGGAGATAGCCGGTGCACCGGCAGAGATTTCCCGAAAGCGCTTCGCGGATCTGATCGCGGTCCGGATGCGGATTCCGATCGAGCAGCGCTTTTGCCGTTACCAGAATCCCCGGCGTGCAATAGCCGCATTGCGCCGCGCCGAGGTCGGCAAAGGCATCCTGCAGGGGGTGCAGCCTTCCATCGGCGCTGAGCCCTTCGATCGTCAAGACTCGTCTTCCCGCGCACTCGAGCGCAAGAACGAGGCAAGAAAGCACCGGCTTGCCATCCAAGAGAACCGCGCAGGCGCCGCATTCTCCCAGCTCGCAGCCATGTTTCGTCCCGGTGTGGAGGAGATCTTCGCGCAGGACCTCCAGCAGGGTTTTGTACGGAGCGAACAAGACGTCGACTTCTTCGCCATTCAGCGTGAACCGGATCTGCGCGGTCTTCTGTGATTCAAGAGGGAGCGTCGCCATTGACCTTCACCTTTCCCTGCCCTACCGTGCCGCTAATCTCATCCGCGTATCTTGCGGAAATCTGCTTCGCCCGGATCCGCTTCATTTCTCCTTCGGGCGCAAATCGTCTGAGCGAGTCGGGCTTTGCGAGCAAGCCGCGAAGGAGATAGTCCGCTAATTGTTCCGCGATTTCCTCAGCGGTCAGTGGCCCATCCGGGCGAAACCATTGCACGCTCCAATTCAAAGCGCCTAGCATCGCGCGGGCCACGAGCGCCGCGTCGCCAGAGACAAATTCCCCGGCCCGCATGCCGGAGGCAATCAGGCTGCGCACGCCCAGTTCGTAGCGGTCGCGTTTCGCAACCAGATAACGTAGCTGGCGCGGCGGCAGAGCGTTGGTCAACAAATGTGCCGCGGAGCCTTCGACTTCGTCGAGCAGGCAGCGTAGATGGGAAACAATGACCAGCCGCACTCGTGCCGCCGCGCTGGTCTTGGCGCGCCGCGCCCTTTCGAGCACCGCGAGCATGCGATCGAGCGAACTGTCCTGACAGAAAAACAGAATTTCGTGTTTGCCCTGAAAGTAGTTGTAGAGATTCGCCGGGGACAGCTCGGCGGCTTTGGCAATGTCGCGCATCCCCGTTTCCACAAACCCGCGAGAGCGGAACTGGCGTCCGGCCGCGCGCAGAATCTCCAGGCGCCGCGCTTGGTATCGCCGCTGTTGGCGGCCATTCCGGGAAACCTTGGTTCGCTGATCGAGCGGCACGGTTGTTCGCTCCGCGGCCAAAAAGCAGGCACCCTTGGGGGCCCTTGCTCAAAGTGTCTTCCCTTCCTGGGCCTGTGTCAAGGACTCCTGAACAGATGTTCATAAAACGAACCAGTGTTCACTCTCAGGAACGCCGGCCATAGCAACACGCATTCTTGGCAAGGTGGTCGTGAAATACGCGAGCGCGCCGCGGCTTTCTAGCCCTGGTCCAGCCGCGCGAAGCGGCGAGCCTTCATCTCAAACCGGGCCAGGCTGCCAGCCGGCGCCACCGTCACCGCGGGACGCACAGAGAGCGCGCTATAGATGGCCTGCTCGACACGCGCGCGCACATCCTCGGCATCGTTGCCGGAATGGACTTCGATTTGCACTTCGAGGTGTCCCATTTCTTGCCGCGTCTTGACCCTAACTTGGAATTCGTCAACGGCAGAAAACTGGCGGATGAGGTTTTCAATGGCCGTGGGATAGACATTCACACCGCGAATCGTAAACATGTCATCGGCGCGCCCGAGCAAGCCGCCATCAAAGCGCGCAAACGTCCGTCCGCAAGCACACGGGCTGAGATTCAGCCGTACCAGATCGCCGGTGCGATAACGAATCACCGGGAATCCCGGGCGTCCCAGATTGGTGATGACCAACTCCCCAGTTTCACCAGGCTGGACTTCTTTGCCGGTCTGCGGATCGATCACTTCGGGGATAAACTCGCTCTCGATGACGTGAATTCCCTTGGGCTGAAGTTCGCATTCGAAGCTATGCGCGCCTACTTCCGAAGCGCCCGCGTGGTCGAAGCACTTCGCATGCCACGCCACTTCAATGCGCGCCTTCGTTTGCGCCACGTTCGCGCCCGGCTCTCCCGCGTGGATCAGCGCTCGCACCGGGATGGAACGCAAATCAAAGTTTTGTTCGCGGGCAACTTCCGCCAGCCGCAGCGCATAAGTGGGCGTGCAACAAATCACGGTGGCCCCGAGATCGCGCATCATGTGAAGCCGTTCGAGCGAACCCCATCCGCCACCCGGAATCATCATCGCGCCGAGCTGCCTGACTCCTTCCACCGCCGCCCAGAATCCAATGAAGGGACCAAACGAGAAGGGCAAAAACACGCGATCGCTCCGGGTTACGCCCGCGCCCCGCAAAACGAACCTCCAGCATTGCCCCCACCATGCCCAGCTCTCGGGAGTGTCCACGACGCGCAAGGGCAGGCCGGTAGTTCCGGAAGTCTGATGCACGCGCGAGTAAGCTTCGGGAGGAAAAGTCGCATTCGTCCCGAAGGGAGGTGCCTCGTCCTGCGCACGCACGAGCTCGGATTTGTAGGTGAACGGGAGCTTGCGAAGGTCCGCGAGCGAGCGCAGCTCGTCGGGGGCGACGCCCGCTTCACGCCACTTCCCGGTGTAAAAGCGGTTGCGCGCAAAAAGGAGGCGAAGCAACTCCCGGAGCTTTTTCGCCTGCACATCGCGCAGTTTTTCCCTCGGCGCGTTCTCCACGCTCTGTTGTTCGAGGGGCATCATGGCGTGTTCCGATTCTCGCGATCTTCGCGCTCGTCGAAACGGCACGTCTAACCTAACCTACACTCCTTTCCAGTTGTTCGAACGGCGCGAGCGAAATCCGGAGGAAATCCGCTTCACTTCGGGAACAGCCGCGTGGCATTGTCATAAAGAATTTTCCTCTTGGCGGCTTCCGCTATCGGCAGCGCCTTGAATTTCTCGATGTTCCCTTTGATCTCGGGAACCCCGGGGCCCGGCCAGTCGGTGCCCCACAAAACCTTGTCGGCGATCTCCTCGATCCGCGGAAAATATGCCAGCAATTTTTGCGGCGGGATGCCGGAAATGTCCATGTACATGTTTTTGTGACGGCGCACGAGAAAAAACGCCTCGTTCATCCACAGCGGCCTGCCACCGTGCGCCAGAATAACCACCAAATTCGGGTAATCGACCGAGACGTCGTCGCACAGCATCGGCTGCGCATGCAGATTTCGCGCTCCCGGGAAGATCGAAGTTCCGGTGTGGATCATGATCGGCAAGCCATGCGCTTGCGCGCGCTCGTAGACCGCGGCCAACCCGCGATTTCCGTCCAGGTAGTCGTTTGGCGAGAGCGCCTGGTGAGAAGGGTGCATCTTGATGGCGCGAATTCCGAGCTTGGCAAGACGGTCGACTTCGGCCCCGGGATCCCGAACCGTTCCGGGGAGAACTCCGCCGAACGCGATGAGGCGGTCCGGCGCCGCGCTGCAGTATTGCGCGCTCCAGTCGTTCACCTCGGGCGTGAAGCCGATAATTCGCGGAGCGACGTAGTTGATGAGCCCGGCGCGTTCCACACCAAGCGTGTCCAGAAATGCGAGGAAGGCTTTGGGATCGGCGCAATAGCGCTCGACGTCCGCGTAGTCCCTGCGCCCCTTCTTCATCAACTCCATCGCGGAGGGCTTCATCATGCTATACGGCATGATATGAACGTGAATGTCGATGATCGGCTGCACAAAATTCCGCCTTTACCGGGAGACCGCGCGAGCTTTGCTGGCCATCAGTTGAAACGGACGTATTCGAAATGCAGGGGCTGGTTGTTGATGCCGCGGAGCGGCGGCGCAATCCAGTTCGCAAACTTTCCCGGCTCGGCACCCGGCCGCTCATCAGCGACTGCACGAAGGCGTAGTCTTGCGGACTTGGCAGCCATTCGAATTCATGCTTTTTCCACGCCTCTTCGGTCAGTGCTTCGCCTTCGGGGCTGATGAACAGGCCGGCAAAGTTTCCAATTTCGCGATGAAAGCCTTTGTGCGGCAGGGTCAGGCGGAAGGGAATGCCGGCTTGATCGATCACTCGTTGCCAGCGGCGGACGCCGTCGGCAATCTCGTCGATGTAGTCGTCGCGCAGCCGCTCGTTCAGTGCCGTCAGCGCCGGAACCGTCTTGGTCACCGCTAAGCACGTGATCGTCCTCGAGCTTCGTCTCGCGGAAGCGTCCTTTCAGGCCGCTGGTGAAGTAATTCGCCGCGTTGGAGGAAACATCGGAGCCGTAAAGGTCCAGCGTGACGCTATAGTGGAAGTTCAGGTATTTCTGGATGGTCTCTAGGTCGATCACTCCCAGCGCGCGCAGGTCGGCAGGATCTTCGACCTTATTCTCCTTCATCACTTCGCAGGTTCGTTGAATAATGCGGCTTACGCCGGTTTCACCCACGAACATGTGATGGGCTTCCTCGGTCAGCATGAAGCGGCAGGTGCGCGCAAGCGGATCGAAGCCCGATTCCGCCAAAGCACAAAGCTGGAATTTTCCGTCGCGGTCGGTAAAAAACGTGAACATGTAAAACGCCAGCCAGTCAGGCGTCGGTTCATTGAAGGCGCCGAGGATGCGCGGATTGTCGGTATCGCCGGAGCGCCGCGCGAGCAACGCTTCCGCTTCTTCGCGCCCGTCGCGCCCGAAGTAGCGATGCAGCAGATAGACCATGGCCCACAAATGGCGCCCTTCTTCGACGTTCACCTGAAAAATGTTCCGCAGGTCATAGAGAGACGGACAGGACAACCCCAGCATTTTCTGCTGTTCGACCGAAGCGGGCTCCGTGTCGCCTTGCGTCACGATGATGCGCCGCAGCGTCGAGCGATATTCCCCGGGCACCTCTTGCCATGCGGGCTGACCCTTGTGCGTCCCGAAATTCACCTGCCGGTTTTCATCGCGCGGCTGCAAGAAAACTCCCCAGCGGTATTCCGGCATTTTCACATAATCGAATTGCGCCCACCCGTCCGGCTCCACGCTTATCGCCGTGCGCAGGTAGACGTCGTAGTTGCGGCTTTCGGCGGGCCCCATGTCGTACCACCAGCCGAGAAACGCCGGCTGCCAATGCTCCAGCGCGCGTTGCAACACGCGGTCTCTTCCCAAATCGACGTTGTTTGGAATTTTTTCCGTGTAATTGATCATGACTTCCCTCAGTCTTTTCCGGAATCTTTCCGTTAGACTTTTTCCCAATCGAATTTCACTGGCGCGCCCGTGCCATAGACCTTCAACGCGCCGCTGGGTCCGACGGCGTTCGGCCGGATGAAGATCCAGTTCTGCCAGGCCGACAAACGGCCAAAAATCCGAGTTTCCGGTGTTTCCTTTGGGCCAAACCGCAAGTTGGCCTCAAGACCCGTCAGCGCATCGGGAGATTGCGCCGCGCGCGATTCCATCGCTTGGCGAATTTCATCTTCCCAGTCGAGATCATCGGGCGCAGCGGTGACCAGACCGGCTTCCAGGGCCTCGCGCGGGGAAAGTTTCTTTGCGATTTGCCCGCGTAACCATGCGATATGCGCCTGATCCTCGTAGAAGCGCGCCGCCAGCCGCGATAGGTGATTGGCCATCGGCAGCGGTCCGAAGTTCATCTCCGAAAGCGTGATGGTGGTCCCGCTCGCGCTTTCTTCGCTATCCCGCATATAGATGCGGTCCGCCGCCAGAGCCAGTTCGAGCAGCGAGCCCGCGAAACAGGAACCCGGCTCGGCGATGGCATAAAGGGAGCGCGACGCCACTTCCAGCCGCGCGAAGGTGCGCCTCATCCTTCCCAGGACTTCGCGCACGAACCAGTTGTCCTGCCGGCTCAAGAGCAATTTGTCGATCGCCAGGACCGCCTCCGGGCTCCCGGCCGTCTTCATGACCCACAGCCCCAATTCGAGTTCGTTGGTGCGCAGGCTCAAGATGGCGTCGTCGAGCTCGCGCGCCATTTGCAGCGGCCACCAGTGGGCACCTGCCTCGAGGGCCGTTTCGACCGTCTGCTCGCTCGACCCTTCCGGCGCACGCACGGTAATCGTCGCGGTGCGCCCCGACCGGTTGCACTGCACGTCCACGTATTCGTAATGCAGGCCCGCGTGGTCCGCGATTTTCTTTAGCGGCGCGAGCGGCACGCCTTTTGCATCCACGGGTCGATCGGAGGATTCGGCAAGCTTCAGCGCCCGCTGCTTGACATGTTCGGCAAACTGTTGCGGCTTGACGATCTCATCCACCAAGCCCCAATCTTTGGCTCGCTGCCCGCGTACGCCGTCCTGATTGGTGCAGAACATGTCGGCAAGGTCTTTGCGCACTTTTCTCTTGTCGGTCAGACGCGTCAGCCCGCCCGTTCCCGGAAGAACTCCCAGCAGGGGCAGCTCCGGCAGGCTCACGGCGGATGAACGGTCGTCGACAAGGATGATTTCGTCGCAGGCCAGAGCCAGCTCATACCCGCCGCCCGCAGTGGTTCCATTGCACGCGGCGAGAAACTTCAGTCCCGAGTATCGGCTCGCATCTTCGATGCCTATCCGCGTTTCATTGGTGAACTTGCAGAAATTTACCTTCCAGGCGTGCGAGGAAAGGCCCAGCATGTAGATGTTGGCACCCGAGCAAAAAATGCGGTTCTTGGCACTCGAAAAAACCACCGAGCGGATTTCCGGATGCTCAAACCGGATTCTTTCGAGCGCGTCGTGAAGTTCGATATCCACTCCGAGGTCATAGGAATTCAGCTTCAGCTTGTAGCCGGGACGAATCCCGCCGTCTTCGGCGACGTCCATCGTGAGCGTCGCCACCGGAGGATCGAAGGAAAGCCGCCAGTGCTTGTAGCGCGAAGGCTCGGTCTGATAATCCACTGCGGCTGGTTTGGTCTTTGCCTCTTGACTAACCGCTACGTCCACACCGTCCTCCTATTGCAAATTCGCTTGCAACGTCGCTTTTAGTTTTGCAAAACTCTCTTCCACGGACGCTCCCGAAGTATCCAGCACCACGTCGGCTTTCCGGTAGCGCGGTTCGCGGGCCTCCAAGATACGGCGCAAATCTTCCATGGCCTGATCGTTCGCCGCCATGGGACGAACATCGCCCTGCGCCACGACCCGCGACATGTGTTCTTCCGGCCGCGCCTTGATCCACACGGTGAAGCAGTGGGAAAGGAGATAATCAAAAGTCTCTTTTTCCGAGACGATCCCGCCTCCCGTGGACACCACCGCGCGCTCGTTCTCTTTCAGCACCTTTTCCAGTGTCCGCTTCTCCATCGCGCGAAAACCGGCTTGCCCGTAGAGAGAGAAAATCTCGCCGAGGGGCATTCCCGTATCTCTCTCGATTTCGCTATCGAGTTCGACGAAGCGCTGGTTTGATCCCGCCGCCAGCCTTGCTCCGAGCGTAGATTTGCCCGCCCCGCGCATCCCAATCAGGGCGATGCGCATCCGGCGCATCTTCTCTTCGTGGCCAAAGTCGCGCATCAGCCGAAAGACCACATCCTCGAGGCGGTGCTGAGGCAGGCGCTCGAGAAATCTTTGGATCAATCTCTTTTCCGCCGGCTCGTCGGTTTGCGGCAGAAACAAGCTGGCCATGGGCACCTGGAGCGCCCCGGCGATCCTCTCGAGCAACACGACCGAGATGTTTCCTTCGCCGGCCTCCAGTTGCGCGAGGTGGCGTTCGGAAACGTCGGCTTGTTGTGACACCTGCTTGCGGGTCAGGCCGCGGCGGTTCCTCGATTCGCGCACACGCCGGCCAAGAGAGAGGAGAAAATCGCCGTTCTCAGACGTTCCTGTCGGAGGTAAAGTAGGACCCTTGGATGGCGTGGTTGTCGGAGGCGCCATAATGCAGAAGCACTGTACCGCATGCATTATAATACAAGGTAGGCGATGCTTGTCAATCTTAATATGCATTATTGTGCCGACAACCTCACCATCCTCCCAGGAAGGGACTCGTTATGAAACTCGCTAATTATCTCGCCGGCGAATGGGTCGAAGGCTCCGGCCCCGGCATCGAGCTCGTGGACCCGGTAACGGGCGAGGAACTGGCTCGCATTTCCTCGCAAGGCGCGGACCTTGAAGCTGCGCTCGATTTTGCCCGGAGGGAAGGCGGACCACGCTTGCAGCAGCTCACTTACCGAGAGCGGGCGGAAATGCTGGCCAAAGTCGGCGAACTGCTTTCCGCGAACCGGCCCGAGTACTTTCGTCTTTCCCTGCTGAACCTCGGGGCCACCGAGGCGGATGCCTCTTTCGACGTCGACGGCGCGCTTTATACCATGAAGTATTACGCCAAAATTGGGCGCGCCCTGGGGGAAGGGAAGATGCTCAAGGAAGGCGCGTCCTTGCCTCTTTCCAAGACCGGTGTGTTCGGCGCCCAGCACTTTCTCATGCCTGGCAAAGGCGTGGCGGTGTTCATCAATGCTTTTAATTTTCCCGCCTGGGGCTTTTGCGAAAAGGCCGCACCTGCGCTTCTCTCGGGTGTTCCTATCTGCGTGAAGCCTGCTTCCCCGACGGCATGGCTCGCCCACAGGATGGTGGAGGACGTTGTGAAGGCCGGCATTCTGCCCGTGGGCGCCATTTCCCTAGTTTGCGGTTCGGCTCGCGAACTGCTCGATCATGTTCGCGAAGAAGACATCATTTCCTTCACCGGCTCCGCGGACACCGCCGCGCGCGTGCGCTCTGTGGAGACCACCGCGCCGGCGCCGAGCCCGCCCCTGGTCGCCTCGAGCGGCATCGATGCGGGCACGCGCGAGCGTCTCGCGCACGCGCTCGTCACCGCGCACCA
>Ga0209472_1001047_pt1 | contig 16124 bp, 15 predicted proteins | sample GraSoiAngelo_130_FD_185887 | JGI IMG/M metagenome (GOLD analysis project Ga0209472, IMG submission 185887) | Grasslands soil microbial communities from the Angelo Coastal Reserve, California, USA - 14_0929_02_20cm (SPAdes) (version 2) | ecosystem: Environmental > Terrestrial > Soil > Grasslands ...
TCAAGGCAGGCCTGGATACGCCTCTGCTCAAGTACTTCGACGTGGCGGCGGTGAAGAATGTGGATGACCGAAAGCGGCGCATCACCCTGCAGCACGTTTTGACGATGACCACGGGGCTCGACTGGAACGAAGAAGTTGCGTACGACGATCCCAAGAATGATTCGAGCCTGATGGAGGCGACCGACGATTGGGTGCAGTACGTGATCGACCGGCCGATGGCCCAGGAGCCCGGAAAGGTTTTCGACTACAGCAGCGGCGTGTCGGAATTGCTGGCTTACATTTTCCAGAAGGAGACGGGGCAGGACGTTGAGAAGTACGGCGAGAAATATCTGTTCACTCCCCTGGGCATGGAGCATTACTGGAAGCGGACGCCGATGGGAGTGGTTGATACCGAGGGGGGACTCTTCCTGCGCACCACGGACCTTGCGAAGATTGGATACTTCTATCTGCACGATGGCATGTGGGACGGGGAGCAGATTGTGTCGAAGGACTGGGTGAAGCAGTCGCTAACTCCGTTTATTGATGCCGAGGAAGGTTTCAAGTATGGATTCAAATGGTGGCTGTTTCCACGTGCGGAGGGGCAGCGGTATGTGTGGATGGCCAGGGGCTTCGGCGGGCAACGCCTGATGGTGTTTCCGGAGGAGGATCTGATCGCTGCGTTCACGGGATGGGACATCCTCAAGGATCCCGCGGGAGACGGCGAGTTGATCAACCGGATTCTGCGGGCGGTACACTCGCAAACCTGCAACTCCACTCACTAGAGAAGCGAGGGTGGGGCCCGTATCGCAGGGGGAACGTCGGTTTTCACCCCTGGCTGACTCACCGAGGAAACCCCAAAAGTTAAAATGGGCCGGCAACCAAGAAGCGGTGACTTTCCTTGGCTATCGGCCCATTCGATCCTGAATTGGATCGGAGGTGATACTTCCATGCTAGACCCCTCTGCGCAGATGTCAAGCATTCTTTCCTTTATTTTTTTAACGGTTTGCTGAGCAATTTCCGAAGCGGAAATCGCACCTGCTCGCGTTGACAGTAGTTCTTTTGAAATGTTAGCGTTAACAGTTTAAAAGCCCTCTTACGCTCGAGTACCTTATCAGCACACAATGGACGAGATACTGGCACAACTAGGCGGATTACTGCTTGGCTCCGTACCGACCATCATCTTCCTGGTCCTGCTTTATGCGATCTATACAGGCCTTATGCACAGGCCGCTGGTAAGGGTCCTGGCGGAGCGCCACGCCAAAACGGAGGGTGCCGTGGAAAAAGCGCGCGCTGATATTGCCGCGGCGGAGGCAAGAACCGCGGAATACGAACAGCGCCTCCGGGAAGCGCGCGCGGCGGTATTCAAAAGGCTGGAGATGCACCGTCAGCAAGCTATGCAAGCACGTTCCGACGCCGTGGCCCAAGCGCGTGCGCGAGCCCAGGCGCGAGTTGAAGAAGCCAAGGCCGCGATCCAGAAGGACAAGCAATCAGCGCAAGCTAGCTTAGAGGCGGAGAGCGTGCGCCTAGCGGCAGTGATCATTCGTACAGTCTTGCTCTCGGCAGCGCAAGTGCCGGCGGTGGGTCGATGAGAGCACGGTCACATCTTTTACTCCTCATTTCGGTGTTGTTTTTGCTGATTACTGTTACTGCACAACAGCGCGCAAACGCGTCGACCGCGAAATTTACCGCTGAAGAAGCTGCTCAGTCATCCACGAATTCTGAGCTGGCCAAGCAATCCAGGGAAGCGGCTGGCGAGGATGATCAGGAGCAATTTAAACATTCAGGCTCGGTGCAATTCGTGTCGAGAATTACCGGCCTCAGCCTTGAGCATGCGTATTGGCTGAGCGTGCTGCTGAATTTTGCGATCGTCGCCGGCGTGATCGTGTGGGTATCAAAGAAGAATCTGCCTGCGTTGTTTCGCGATCGAACAGCTTCGATTCAGAAGGCAATGCAGGAGGCGCGGAAGGCAAGCGAGGATGCTAACCGCCGGCTCTCCGAAATTGAGGCGCGGCTTTCCCGGCTGGATGTGGAAATCGGACAGATGGCGGCCGCGGCAGAAAAGGAAGCGGCGGCAGAGGAAGAGCGGATCAAGGCTGCGGCAGAGGAAGACGCTCGCAAGATCGTGGAATCGGCGGACCAAGAGATCGCGGCTGCAGCCCGAGCCGCGCGTCGCGAGCTGACCGCGTACGCTGCGGACTTGGCAGTGTCGCTTGCGGCCAAGCAAATTAAGGTGGACACAACGACTGACCAGATGCTGGTGCGCAATTTTGCCGATGAGCTTTCGGCAACCTCGAATGGATCTGGTCCGAAATCCAACGACGGTGGGCAATAGCGCATGGCATCTGTCACGAACACCTACGCTCGTGCTTTCGCTGACGTGGTTTTTGATCAGCAGATTAATGCTGGGATGGCGCTGATTGAAGTGCAAGCGATTGCGCAGCTTGTGGCGGCAAGCAAACCCCTGCGCGAAGTCTGGGAAGCGCCGTCAATTCCGGCGGAGCAAAAGCGAAACTTGCTGGACGCTATTGTTGCGCGCGAGAGAGTTTCTCGGCCAGTGCGGAACTTTATCGCCGTGGTGATTGATCACCGCCGCATCAAATTTCTGCAATCGATCGTCCAGCAGCTTGAACGGGAATTGAATCAGCGAATGGGCTTCACCGAAGCACAAATTACCAGCGCGCGAGAGCTGAGTGAACCGGAGCGGCGGGCCCTCGAAACGCAAGTCGAGAAACTGACCAGCAAGAAGGTCCGGGCCCGCTATGCCCAGGATCGGTCGATCCTCGGCGGCGCCGTGGTGAGAGTTGGCAGCACGATTTATGACGGCTCGGTGCGCGGGCGGTTGGAGAGAATCCGGCAGGCTATCAGCTCCTAGCTCTGTGCTCCTAGCTTTTAGCCCTTAGCTTCTGGCTGTTGCTCCTGGCGTTTAGCTTCTTGGAGGCAGCAGCGCCGCATAGCCGCAAAGCGGCGTAAGAATGCAGCCCAGGGCGTAAGCCCTGGGGTCAGACGTGAGAAACACGCTAGCCCCGGAGGGGCGAAAGAAGCAGCTGCGAATACGGAGGTCGTGCGTCTTTCAGCGCCTTGCGTGCTAGGGCGGAAACTCGGAATCTTAGTCGTCAGAATCTTTAACCGCAAAGCTCGCGAAGAGGGCGCAAAGGACGCAAAGAGAGCTAACAGCTAGAAGCTGAATTTATGCAGATCAAAGCAGACGAAATCGCACAATTACTTCGGCAGCAGATCGAGAACTACGAATCCAAAATCGCTGTCGATGAGGTCGGTACGGTCATCACGCTCGGCGACGGCATCGCCCGCGTGCATGGCCTGGACAAAGTCATGGCCGGCGAGTTGCTTTCGTTCCCGCATGACCTTGCCGGGATCGCCATGAACCTGGAAGAAGACCAAGTTGGTGTGGTGCTGCTGGGTGAGTATACCGAGATCAAAGAGGGCGACGAGGTGAAGCGCACTGGACGCATCATGAGCGTGCCCGTGGGCGACGCGCTGGTTGGGCGCGTCGTGAATTCGCTCGGGCAGGCAATCGACGATAAAGGCCCAATTTCAACCAGCGAATTCATTACCCTGGAACGTCTGGCGCCGGGCGTTATTGACCGGCAACCAGTCCGCGAGCCGATGGCAACCGGGCTGAAGGCCATCGACAGCATGATTCCCATCGGCCGCGGCCAGCGCGAGCTGATCATCGGCGATCGCCAAACCGGAAAAACCGCAATTGCACTCGACACCATCATTAACAACAAAGGCAATGATCTCATTTGTATTTACTGTGCCATCGGGCAGAAGCGCTCGTCAATTGCGCAGGTGGTGAAGATTTTGAGCGACTACGGCGCGATGGATTACACCATCGTGGTCGCCGCATCTGCCTCGGAGCCCGCGCCTATGCAGTACATCGCGCCCTATGCCGCATGCGCCATGGGCGAGTATTTCCGCGATTCGAAGCGTCATGCGCTCTGCATCTACGACGATCTTTCCAAGCACGCGGCTTCGTATCGCGAAATATCGCTGCTATTGCGGCGTCCACCAGGCCGCGAGGCTTACCCCGGAGACGTTTTCTATCTCCACTCGCGCTTGCTGGAGCGGGCAGCAAAGTTAAGCGACAAGAAGGGCGGCGGATCGCTTACTGCGCTGCCGGTGATCGAGACGCAGGCTGGCGATGTCTCGGCTTACATTCCGACGAACGTGATTTCTATCACCGATGGCCAAATTTTTCTCGAGACTGATTTATTTAATCAGGGAGTTCGCCCGGCAGTGAACGTTGGTATTTCCGTGAGTCGCGTCGGAGGCAGCGCGCAGATCAAAGCTATGCGCCAGGTGGCAGGCAGTTTGAAGCTGGATCTCGCTCAATATCGCGAACTCGCCGCGTTCGCGCAATTCGGCAGCGATCTGGATAAGGCCACTCAGGCGCAGCTCAATCGTGGCCAGCGGCTGGTCGAGGTGCTCAAGCAGAACCAGTTCTCGCCGCTGCCATTCTCCAAGCAGATCTTGATTATTTTTGCCGGAACCAACGGATTTCTTGACGATCTCCCAGTCGATCAAGTGCGTGACTTTGAGGCCGAGTTGTATAAGTACGTGGATACGTCAAATCCCGGCCTGCTGCGTTCGATCATGGAAAAGAAAATTCTCGACGAGAATTTGAAGGCTGAGATGAACAAGGTCATCAAAGAGTGCAAAGAAACATTCATGAACGAGCGGCAAGCAGTCGCGGCAAAGTAGATTTAGTCGCCTGAGAGCTGAAGGCATCGGAACGGTAGAAACTTATGTCGTCAGAGATGTCATCCTGAGCGAAGCGAAGGATCCATGCATTTGGTGTCGTTACGGAATGCATAGATTCTTCGCTACGCTCAGAATGACATCGCTCTTGCTAACGGCTGAAGGCGCGGCCAAAAGCTAACGACCAAAGACCAACGACCGACCCATGGCAAACGTTCTCGACATCCGGCGCCGCATTCGCAGCGTGACCAACACGCGGCAGATCACCAAAGCCATGAAAATGGTCTCGGCGGCGAAGCTGCGCCGGGCGCAGGATCGTGCGCTGGCGGCGCGCCCCTATGCGCAGATGCTCACGAGCGTGCTCAAGTCGCTCGTCTCGCGCGCAGAAATCTACGATCCGGAAACAGGCGAGCCACGCCATCCTCTGCTGGCCCAGCGTCCAGAGCAGAACGTTTTCCTGATCGTCGTTACCGGCGATAAGGGACTAGCAGGAGCATTCAATACCAACATCCTCAAGACCGCAACCAAGTTCCTGGAATCAAAACAAGGGAAGAATATCGAAATCGAGGCCATCGGACGCAAGGGAAGGGACTTCCTGCGCCGCCGCTACAAATCAGCTCCGCCTCGCCCGGCAGATTCACAGGAATCAGCGGGCACAACCATCGTAGGCGAGCAGATCGGAGTCTTAACTAAGCTTGAATACTCCATTGCTTCCGAGTTCGCGCAGCGCGTGATTGATCGTTACAGCGAACAAAGAGTTGATTCCGTCTATCTGCTCTACAACGAGTTCAAGTCAGTTATTTCGCAGCGGCTGGTTGTCGAGAAGGTACTTCCGATCGAACGTGTGGGCGAAGTTGGCGTGGCGCAAGCGGAAGAGATGACCGCGGAGGAGCGTCACCGCGCGCTCGAGGCGGCGAAGGGGGCCGGCGTTGGTGTCCGCCCGATCGACACTCGGGCCATAGACGCTGAAGCTGCCCGATTCGCAACCGCACAGGTGGACTACATCTACGAGCAGCCCCCGGAAGAGTTGTTCAACGCGCTCCTGCCGAAGTACGTGGGCATTCAGATCTTTCATGGGTTGCTCGAATCTGTTGCCGCCGAGCACGCCGCTCGCATGACTGCTATGGATGCGGCCACAAACAATGCCACAGACATGATTGATTCGTTGACGCTCGCTATGAACCGCGTGCGCCAGGCGAAGATCACTAAAGAGATTATTGAGATTGTGAGCGGAGCGGCAGCACAGTAGCTGAGGTCTTATGCCAGAAAACATCGGACATGTAGTTCAAGTCGCTGGGCCTGCCGTCGACGTGCAGTTCACCGAATCGGCGATGCCGCCGATTTATGAAGCACTCAAAGTTGTCGACGAGGGGTTTCAGGTGCCCACAGCCATCAACGTCATCCTCGAAGTGCAGCAGCATCTCGGCGAAGGGCGCGTGCGCTGCATCGCAATGGAGCCGACCGACGGCATGGTGCGCGGCATGAAAGCCATCGATCAGGGTGGGCCAATTTCTGTTCCCGTTGGTCCGGGTACGCTCGGGCGCGTGATGAACGTGATCGGCGAGCCAGTAGACCAGCTCGGGCCAATTCAGTTCAAAGAGAAGATGCCCATTCATCGTCCAGCACCGCTCTTTGAAGATCAGGCCACCACCGCCGAAATGTTTGAAACTGGCGTGAAGGTCATCGATCTGATTCAACCATTTTTGAAGGGTGGCAAGATCGGTTTATTCGGTGGCGCGGGAGTCGGCAAGACCGTCATCATCATGGAACTGATCAACAACGTTGCCAAGCAGCATGGAGGTTTTTCGGTTTTCGCTGGCGTCGGAGAGCGCACCCGTGAAGGTAACGACTTGTGGCTGGAAATGACCGAGTCCGGCGTGATTAAACCGGGCGATCCCTCGAAATCGAAAGCTGCGTTGATTTACGGACAAATGACCGAGCCGCCCGGCGCTCGCCTGCGGGTGGCGCTCACCGGCTTAACCGTCGCCGAATATTTTCGTGATGTCGAGGGCGCGGACACGCTGCTTTTCATCGACAACATCTTCCGGTTCACGCAGGCGGGATCAGAAGTGTCGGCGCTTCTCGGCCGCATGCCCAGCGCCGTCGGCTACCAGCCGAATCTTGCGACAGAAATGGGTGAGTTGCAGGAACGGATCACTTCTACCAAGAAAGGCTCCGTCACGTCTGTGCAGGCGATCTATGTTCCTGCTGATGATTTGACCGATCCGGCACCTGCGACTACGTTCGCTCACCTCGATGCAACTACGGTGCTCTCACGCGCATTGACGGAAATTGGCATTTATCCCGCCGTCGATCCGCTGGCGTCCACGTCGCGCATTCTCGATCCGCGCATCGTCGGGCAAGAGCACTATGACGTTGCGCAAGCTGTGAAGAAGACTCTGCAGACGTACAAAGATCTACAGGACATCATCGCGATTCTAGGAATTGACGAATTAAGCGAAGACCAGAAGGTGACGGTCGCTCGTGCCCGCAAGATGCAGAAATTTCTCTCACAACCGTTTCACGTTGCCGAGCAGTTTACTGGCGCGCAAGGACGCTACGTTAAAATCGCTGACACGGTAAAGGGCTTCAAGGAAATTGCCAACGGTAAGTACGACGATATCCCCGAGCAGGCGTTTTACATGAAAGGAACGATCGACGAGGTGCTCGAGGCGGCAGAGAAACTGAAAGCCGCAGCGTAGCTAATGTGACTAGTTTCGATATGAGATGTCATCCTGAGCGAAGCGAAGGATCTATGGACTGTTACCGTCACAATTCGAATACATGGATTCTTTGCTGCGCTCAGAATGACACCTGTTAGAGATATGTAAAACGACTAACGACCAACGTCCACATGCCCGACACCTTTCAACTCGAAATCGTCACACCGGAGAAGATGGTTGTCCGCGATGTCGCCGAAGAAGCACAAATTCCAGGCAAGAATGGTTATCTCGGCATTCTCCCCGGCCACGCGCCGCTCATTACCGAGTTAGCAGTCGGCGAAATTACTTATCGCAGCGGCGCGTCAACTCATCATCTGGCGGTTGCTTGGGGGTTCGCCGAAGTTCTGCCGGACAAAGTAACCATCCTTGCTGAAACAGCCGAACGGCCAGAAGAAATTGATGTGAAACGCGCGCAAGAAGCCCGCCAGCGTGCCGAAGAACTCCTCAAGAGCGGAAAAACTGAAGTGGATTACGAGCGGGCGGAAGATGCGTTGAAGCGTGCCGATACTCGCTTGCAGGTGGCAGAAAAGAAGACCTAATTTAGCGGTCTTTGTGCTCGCCGAGAACAATTACCCGATTAGAAGAGTTGTCATTCCGAGGAGCAATAGCGACGAGGAATCTGCAGTTCCTTTGTAGCGCTTCAACTGCAGATCCCTCGCTTCGCTCGTGATGAGAAAATAAATTGGATTCACTTTGTGGCGGCACAGGCCATATTTTCGGCTTCGAACCCTCACTGCAGTTCCACCACCACGAACCGTGCCGGTTGGGTGCCCTTGGTTGTGAGCTTCTCTGCCTTCTCTGATGGAATCCAAGCTACTCCGCCGATATCCTCTTGGATCTTTTCTTTTCCTGCCAACAATTGCACATCCGACAATGCAATCACGAGTTGGGCTATCCCTTTCTCGGGCGCCGGGAATTCGTCTCCCGGCAACAGCTGAACATCTTTCACGACCGCCTCGCCCAACGGCATTCGGTTAGCAAACTTGGCATTCGGATCGACTGGCGGCAGCAGCGTGTTGCCTCCGTACTGCCAGCGGCGCGTGTTGGATTGGTAGCCATAGGTGGTGACTTTCGGATTCAGAAACTCAACTGTAACGTTGCGATACTCAGAAGACGTGTCGTTGCGCATTGCGCGCGCCCGTCCGCCGAAATAAAAATGAATGTCATTCGCGTGGAAGCGATACGTGAGGACCCCAGCCTCACCTTCCGCCCAGGATGCGATCTCACTGTCCTGAAATGTGACTACCAGGAAATTATGCTCGTGGCGCGCGAGTTCAGTAGCCTCGCGCGGCGGGATTGTAACGGCAAAGGCGCGGACACTGTCGTTTTCGAGCAGCAGACGATGATGCGGCTCAGCCGCGATATCGATTGGAAGCTGCTGCTGCGCTAGCAGGACGCTGGCCGACAACATGATAAACAGGGCGGCGCGCTTCATGAATGAATTCTAGTCCGCCTTGCGAAACATCCTAGAGATCATCGAGGTTCGCGTGGAAACCACAATTCGAAAATAGCTTCAGCTAACGTGGCAAGCCTTACTTCTGCACTCTTACTTCTGCATTCTGAATTTTCTTCTCCGCTCTTCCGAGGCAGCCGGCCTTGAACGACCTGTTGTCGAGCCGATGCAAATTTCGCACCATGGCGGGAGTGATCAGCCGGTAATGATGGATGGTAAACAGGTATTCGGCGATAAACCACAGTGGCTGATCAGTAGTCATCCAGTGGCGATGATCGAAGCGAGCGAGATTTACGGGGCGAGAAAACGTGCGCAACGAGCGCTCGCGCCGCAGGTTGAAATACGCGTCGAAGTAGCTCATTGCGAGTTCTCTTAACGAGCGATAGACCGGCTCGCGATAGCGGCATCCCGTGAAATTGGACTTCGCGATGGCACCCCAGTGCCCGTGTACACGATAAATCGCGACCACATGATCCGTGTCCTCATCCGCTTCCAGATCGAAGATTAACGGAGGATATCCGTTCACCCGCATGGCAGCCGCCGCCAACATGGCGCCTTCAAAACAGTGAGCCGTATTCTCGCGCAGCACGCGCTGTGGTGACCATGCCGTGTCAGCGAGACGGTAGGGCATGTCGTCAATGAAGCGCTGAATGCCGTGCGGGTTCTTCAGGCTGCGCAGCTTGCGCAGTTCAGTGGCACTGAATTCATGGATGGAGTTCATTAATAGTGGAGTGTAATCGAGGATCGCGGCTGAGAGCGTTAACCACAGAGGGCACAGAGGTACACAGAGATTCACTCGAAAGTATCTCTGCCACGCTCAAGGGGCTGCGAACAGTTCCGCCAAATCTTTGGGCTGATCGATTACCACATCTGGAGGGGCTTCACAAAGCGTATGCGGCGCAAATCCATACTTCACGCCACAAGTCCACATGCCCGCATTCCTACCGGTGATTACGTCGATCGACGAATCCCCAATCATCACCGCGTCCTGCGCGTGTGTTTTCGTCTCATGCAGCAGCTTGCGCACCCCTTCCGGATCAGGCTTTTTGGTGGGAAAGCTGTTCCCACCATAAACGTGCACGAAGAACTCGGACAATCCCAGCGCCTCCACAATGGCTCGCGAGGGGTTCATCGGTTTGTTCGACAGAACAGCCATTTGTCGCTGCACTCCGTTCGAGCTGCGAATCGCCGCCAGGGTCTCCTTAACGCCTTCATAAACATGCGTGTTATCTAATTTATGAACGCGATAATAACCGAGAAAATACTCCAAAGCTTCTTTAACAAACTTTTCGCTCTTAGGATCGCCCAGGGCCCTGCGAACCAGCATGGGAGCGCCATCTCCGACGTATGAAGCCACCACATCGCCGGGTAACTCGGGACGCTCGTAATGCCTGACCATGGCATTCACCGAGTGAATCAGATCCAGCCGCGAATCAATCAGCGTGCCGTCCAGATCAAACACCAGCAGCTTGATTTTATGAGGATCGAATTGGCGGTTGAACTGGATCATTCTCGAAGGAAGTAATCTTCCCTCAAATCCAGTATATTCGGAACGCCGTATCTCGATTTACAATGCATTTGAGCATGGCGACCAAGACCGATCCCAAACCGGCCGGAGTAGCCGACAGCGACATTAAGCAGGCGGGCAAGACCTACGAAGGTCTTTCCCGCCAGCAACTGACCGAGGCCTACCGGATCATGTACACCTCCCGGCGTCTAGACGACCGGGAGATCATGCTGAAGCGTCAGCAGAAAATTTTCTTCCAAATCTCTGGCGCCGGCCATGAGGCTATCGGAGTCGCCGCCGCCTTCGCGCTCAAAGCGGGTTACGACTGGTTTTATCCTTATTATCGCGATCGCGCGCTTTGCCTCGGGTTGGGTGTTTCTCCCTACGACATGCTTTTGCAGGCGGTGGGCGCTGCTGACGATCCCAGCTCTGGTGGGCGGCAGATGCCTTCGCACTGGAGTTTTCCTCGGCTCCATATCGTGACCGGTTCATCCCCGACTGGAACTCAGATCTTGCAGTCGGTGGGCTGCGCTGAAGTAGCGCGTTATCTCACTGCTCATCCTAACGCCGCCAAAAAAGTCGAAGGCGACTATCGACAGTTCAAAGACGTCGAGTTCCACAGCGACGAAATCACCTACGTTTCTCTTGGGGATGGCACGACCAGCGAAGGCGAGTTCTGGGAGGCCATGAACACAGCTTCCAATCTGAAGCTGCCACTTATGTTTGTGGTGGAGGATAACGAGTACGCGATCTCGGTGCCGGTCGAAGTGCAAACCGCTGGCGGGAGCATTTCGCGTCTGGTGACGGGTTTCCCCGATTTCCACTTTGAAGAAGTGGACGGAACCGATCCGGTGGCCAGCTATGCGGCATTTATGCGCTCAGTGCAGCACTGCCGTGCCGGGCGCGGCCCTGCATTTATCCATGCTCATGTGATCCGTCCTTACTCCCACTCGCTTTCTGATGACGAGCGTCTCTATCGTCCCGATGTCGAGCGCCAACGCGACGCAGCGCGCGATCCGATCACGCGCATGCAGATGTTTTTACTGCGCGAAGGCATTTTGGATGAAACGGGAATTAACAAGTTGGAAAAGCAGGTGGACGACGATCTCCAAGCCGCAATCGACCGCGCCTTGCACTCCGCTCCGCCAGTGCCCGAGACGGTGACGCGATTCGTGTACTCGCCTGATCTCGATCCGACATCTTCTGCATTTGAAACTCAACCAGCTCCTGCCAAGGCAGAACCAACGCCGACTGATGGAAAAAAGCTAGCTGCGAAAACCATGGCTGACCTGATCAACGCCACGTTGCGCGATGAGATGAAGCGAGACGAGCGCATCGTGATCTTCGGGGAGGACGTGGCCGATTGTAGCCGCGAGCAATATTTGCAGCAGAAGATGGTCAAAGGCAAAGGCGGCGTGTTCAAACTGACCTTTGGCTTGCAATGCGATTTTGGGTCCGACCGGGTGTTCAATTCGCCTCTTGCCGAGGCAGCGATCGTGGGTCGAGCGACCGGAATGGCGACGCGCGGGCTGAAGCCGGTGGTTGAGATTCAGTTCTTCGACTACATCTGGCCGGCGATGATGCAGTTGCGCAACGAGCTTCCGCTGATTCGCTGGCGTTCCAATAATGGATTCTCTGCTCCCTGTGTAATTCGGGTTGCGATTGGCGGATACCTGACGGGCGGCGCCATCTACCACTCCCAATGCGGCGAGAGCATTTTCACTCATATTCCGGGGCTGCGCGTAATTTTTCCCTCCAACGCGTTGGACGCCGCCGGGCTACTTCGCACCGCCATTCGCTGTGACGATCCCGTGCTCTTTCTAGAGCACAAGCGCCTTTATCGTGAGACATTCGGACGCGCCGCTTTCCCCGGGCCGGATTACATGATTCCGTTTGGCAAAGCCAAGGTCGTGCAGCCGGGTACCGATCTTAGCGTAATCACCTACGGGGCTGTGGTGCCACGCGCTCTTCAGGCCGCGCAAAAGCTGGAGCGGGAACAGGGCTTAAAGATCGAGCTTATCGACCTGCGGAGTTTGAATCCGTTCGATTGGGAAGCGATTGCCGCCTCCGTTCGCAAGACCAATCGCGTGCTGGTGGCGTACGAAGATTCACTGAGCTGGGGCTACGGTGCGGAGATCGCCGCGCGTATCTCCGACCAACTTTTTGAGCATCTTGATGCCCCTGTGCGCCGCGTCGCCGCCCTGGACACATACGTTGCTTACCAGCCGCTATTGGAAAATGCAATCCTTCCGCAGACCAGCGATTTGTACCGCGCGATGAAAGACTTGGCGGAGTTCTGATTCGGTGTCGCGAAATTCCTGTCAATCCCTCGATAGACGGTTGCCAAAATCTGTATCATCATCATCCAACGAGTCGCGTGAGGTTCTGGTTCCGACATAGTAAGCTTTCTCGTCGTGACTGCAGTTTTTCAGTTCTCCTGGCGTTGGAGGGACTATGAAAAAGTTGTTTGCGGTTTCCGCGTTGTTATTCGCGCTGTTTGTCCCGGTGCTGGCGCAGGCACAGCGGCAGCTATCGGCTGATGATCAGCGCCGTTTCGACAGTTACTATTCGCGCTGGCAGGAGTACCGGCATACCAACAACCGCGAGCAGATTGCCAGCATGGAAAAACGCATGCAGGATGTGTATGCGCACTACGGTATTCCGGCCGGCACGCCCTACTGGCGAGTGGCGTCGAACGCAAGGGGAGAGTGGGACCGCGACAACAACGAGTGGTGGCGTTGGAGAAATCGCTGGCAGGGGCGTTTGTCAGCCGACGATCAGAGCCGCTTTGATAGCTACTATTCGCGCTGGCAAGAATACCGGCGAAGTAATAATCGGGACGAAGCCGTCAGCATGGAAAAGCGCATGGGGGACATCTATGCCCACTACGGCGTTCCGTCTGACACTCCCTATTGGCAAGTAGCTTCGAATGGCCATTCTGACTCGGATGGAGATTGGGATGACCGTGATCGGGATGGGGATCGTGACCGCGATCGCGATGGCGACCACGACCGTGGATTACACCGCGGGTGGGATAAGCATGACCGCGACGATGATGGTGATCGCGACCGCGACTCGGGCCGTAACCGCTGGCGCGGGCGGCTGTCAGCCGGCGATCAATCGCGTTTCGACAGCTACTACACGCGCTGGCTGCAATACCGCCGCGATAATAATCGCGAGCAGATCAGCAGCATGGAAAAACGCATGTGGGATTTGATGGATCACAATAATATTCCGCGCGAAGTGCCGTTTGGCGAGATTGCATCGCGGCGATAGCTCCGCTTCTGCTTCCGAATTTACAGGTCGCGATTGGTCAGCGCGCGGACTGGAACTCAGTCCTTCTTTGATCGCGCGCCTCCTCCGCGCCGTATGCCATCCAGCGCAATCGGTCCAGCGCCGAGGAAGATCAGCGCGAACGCGATGGCCCCCAGCGCGAGCGGGAATTGATACCCGCCCTGTCCCAACAATCCATTTTTCCAGTGAACCTTCCAAATCGCCACGCTCATGTTGATAAGAATTGCCAAGGCTGCGAAGCGAGTGAACAGACCGGCTATAACCAAAATTCCACCGAAGAACTCCGCCGCCGCAGAAAAATAGGCCAGCCAGCCGGGAAGTCCGAGGTTGCTCACGTGATGTACGTGTTCGGAGAGGCCGCCGAAGACCTTGGAATAGCCGTGCGCGATCATAATCGCGCCCAAGACAACGCGAAGCGCGAGCAAAGCGAGCGGTTGCAGGCGATCCAAGTAGCGCAAGAGTACCTTCGTCAAGACGAACAGATTACCGCATTGATCGAATGATATTGAAGATACGAATTAGAACAATTTCGCAGGAGTTACAGGCAGCGCACCAAGCGCTGCAACTCCGCTTTACAAAACTTTCCGGTAACCAGGCCAACTGACGGCACCAAACGGACGTCTCAAATTTGGGGGACGGTGTGTCTTTTGCCCATAGGAGGTCCTTATGAACAGATTTGTACAGCTTTCATTAATAGCCCTGGCGCTCAATTGGCCGGCTTGGGGACAAATTCAGCAGAGCCGAACCGCTCAAGGTGCTCGCCTAATAACTGTGGCCGCCCAGGACCGCGATGATCAGGCCAAACGAGATCAGGACGACGACGATCGCCGCCGCGATCGTGATCATCGCCGCCACGACCGTGATGATAAGCACCGCCGTCGCGATCAGGACCGCGATCGGGATCAAGACCGCGATCGGGATCGGGATCAAGACCGCAATCGCGTCTATCAGGACCGAGACCGTGATCGTGACAATGACGCGTATTACGACCGCGATAATCGCGCGTACGGCCGCGGAGGATCTTACGGCCGAAACAGCCAGTGGCGTGGTCGCCTATCGGCGCAGGATCAGAGCCGATTTGACAGCTACTACTCGCGCTGGCTCGGCTATCGCAGAAGTAACAATCAAAGCGAGGCGGAGAGCATGGACAGACGCATGCGGGACCTTTACGCGCATTACGGGATTCCAAACAATGTTCCATTCAACCAGATTGCGTCTTCCAGAGCGGGTCCAATCGTAGCGTACTAATAAAAGAACGCAGGCCGCATTCGGGAGGTCCAGGGAAACCTGGACCTCTTTTTCACGCCTTTCGGATGTATTTTCCGCGTGTCCACACACTGCGGTAACGTCTGTCGTACTTTGGTTACCGGTACCGCGGGAAATCCGAACCGATTGTATAAACACCACATCCTCTTGGATGTTTGTTTGTTATGGGTACAACATATAGAACCAATCTGCAACTCCATCCAGCCGAGATTCCAGAAAACACCCATAAAACCAGGAAAAACACGGAAATTCGCCTTGACTTCAGCATTTTGGGGGTTGAGATATGCTCTGGACACCAAAATTCACTCGAACGCAGTTTTGAGCCTTTGCTTCGGGGAATTTTCTCCCAAGTCTGCCTTGTGGGCCGCGCGACAAACCGCGGGAGCAGGGCCTCATTCTGTGGAAAGGGATTGAAACTATGGCCGACTCGCGGGAAGTGATGAACATTCGCCAGGCTTCGCAGTACCTGGGAGTGAGTCCGGACACGCTGTACAAGTACGTCGGGGAACAAAAAATCCCCGCCTTCAAGCTGGGCAACCGCTGGCGCTTCAAGAAGTCGAAGCTTGATCAGTGGATGGAAGATAAGTCGAACCAGATGGAAGCACGAAGCAAGAAGAAACCGAAGGCAGCCGTGAAAGCTGCCGGGCAACCGTAAAGGCGGGCACATGTTTGGATTCGGAGCGAAGACGATTGTTGGCCTGGATGTGGGATCCTCGAGCATCAAGGCGGTGGAGCTGAAGCGCGGACGCGATGGAATTGAAGTCGCCCATCTCGGACTGGAGCCTTTGGCGCCCGATATCGTGGTCGATTCCATGATTGTAGACTCGGGCACGGTTTCGACCGCGATTTCAAAGCTGTTTACCGATAACGAGATCAAGTCGAAAGCCGTCGCGACCGCGGTAAGTGGGCACTCCGTGATTGTGAAGAAGATCTCGCTGCCCTCGATGAGCGATCAGGAACTTGCCGAAACCATCGAGAAGGAAGCCGCGCAGCACATCCCGTTTGATCTAGCCGACGTGAATCTCGACTACCAGATTCTCTCCGAAGACGCGGGCAGCCCGCAGATGGACGTTCTTCTTGTCGCCGTCAAGAAGGACAAGATTCTCAACTACACCAACGTACTCTCGATGGCGGGAAGAACTCCGGCTATTGTGGACATCGATGCCCTCGCGCTGCAGAACTG
>Ga0209472_1001049_pt1 | contig 16111 bp, 10 predicted proteins | sample GraSoiAngelo_130_FD_185887 | JGI IMG/M metagenome (GOLD analysis project Ga0209472, IMG submission 185887) | Grasslands soil microbial communities from the Angelo Coastal Reserve, California, USA - 14_0929_02_20cm (SPAdes) (version 2) | ecosystem: Environmental > Terrestrial > Soil > Grasslands ...
GTGTCACTCCACGAATCATAAGCATTAACAGTCGTCCGGTAGAAGCGCGTCCGCATGGCGTCGTACTGGTATTGGAAAACACAGACCGCCCCGGGATGGTCGGACGAGTTGGCACATTGCTCGGCGGCCATGGCGTGAACATCGCGACAATGTCGCTCAGTCGAAATCAGGCCGGTGGCACCGCGCTCACGGTGTTGAATCTCGACACTACACCGAGCGAAAAATTGTTGACAGAAATTCGGGCAAGCGAAGACATTCACTCTGCGCAGGTGATCGAACTGTGAGCGTCGTCTTCTAGGGGGCGGGCGCACCCCAAACCAATTTCCTTGCCTCGCACCAATCAAATCCGATAGAACTCGTTCATTATGGACTTTAGCTCTCACTCTATTCTGTGGGTTCTGGTGATCGGTCTTGTCGTCGGCGCCATCGCGAAATTGTTGATGCCAGGAAAAGATCCCGGTGGCTGCATCATCACGATTTTGCTCGGTATCGCTGGCGCGTTCGTTGGTACCTGGGTCGGTCGCATTTTTGCCGGAGAAAATTACGTCGCCGGCTGGATCATGTCAGTCGTCGGCGCCATGATCTTGCTGTTGTTGTATCGATTCCTTTTCAGACGCGGCAGCTAGTTTGCTGCCGGCTGCTTCGCCCATAGTTTTCATAGATTTTTGCAGACCAGACTCCCAGCAGAGTCTGTATTTACCCTGCTGCAATCTATGATTCCTGGCCGTTCACCACGTGTTACTACCTCTTAATGGCTGCGCAAAAAAAAATCCGAGTTATCATTGCCTTCGCCGCTCTCTACCTCGTTTGGGGTTCGACTTATCTTGGCATCCGCTTCGCCATCGAGAGTATTCCGCCGTTTCTAATGGCTGGCATGCGATTCCTGTTGGCAGGCGTAATCATGTATGTGATCGCGTGGTCGCAGGGCAGCTATAAATCGAGCTGGGCGAACTGGCGCACATCACTGATTATTGGAGCTTGTTTGCTCCTCGCTGGTAATGGCGGTGTCACAATTTCGGAGCAGTATATCGACACAGGATTGGCCGCGCTGATCGTGGCGATTGTTCCTATTTACATTGTGATTCTAGGCTGGGCGATGGGCATGACGCCCAAGCCAGCACCAATTATCTGGCTGGGCTTGGTCGGCGGTTTTGCTGGCGTTGGTATTTTGCTCGGACCAGCTCTGCGTTTTTCTTCAAATGGCGGGCGACATCCTGCGATTGGAATGTCGATCCTGCTCGTCTCCTCGTTCATCTGGTCGGCAGGATCGCTTTATTCGCGTACAGCGAAACACGCTGCCTCACCATTTCTCACTGCTGCTCAACAGATGCTTTGCGGCGGATTGCTCCTTCTGCTTGCCGGCGTCGTAACCGGCGAGGTGCCGCGTTTTCATCCTGGTTCGGTCTCGATCTTGTCGCTCGCTTCGTTTATTTATTTGGTAATCATCGGAGCCGTGGTTGGATACACTGCCTATATCTGGCTGTTGCGTCACTGTGAGCCGGCGAAAGTGGCGACCTATGCGTATGTGAACCCGATCGTAGCGGTGTTGTTAGGCGCTGCTTTTGCCGGGGAAACCATAACAATGCGTGTTCTGATTGCTGCCGCGCTGATTATCGGTTCGGTCGCGATTGTAATTACAGCGCAGCAACTAAAGGCCAAAGCAGAGCCGGCGATCAGTGCCGTGATAGAACCAGCTGATTGAACGTATATGAGCAACGAAAATCCGTCTCCTGAATCGAAAGATCCGCAACCCCGATCTCCCTCAGGCGGACGGCGAGCTCCCTCAAGTGGATCGCGACCAAAGCAGACGATCGAGGTCGTCGAACGCAATTGGCGCGCAGAAGTCGAGACGGCGCAAACGTATCGCGATCTGGCCGAACGCGAGCGGGACGAGAGACGCAAAGGCGTTCTTTTGCGCATGGCCGAAGCCGAAGAGCGCCATGCGCAGCGCTGGGAAAGAAAACTCAGAGATCTTGGCGCAGAGCCGCCGATTCTGAAGGACACAATCGGCCGCCGGCTCAGCCGTTGGTGGAACAAGATTGCAGGAGCCGAAATCGCTATTCGCCGGATGGAAGCGACGGAGGAACGGCAGGAAGCCGAATTTCATGACCAAGCTGAGCGTGCCTTGGCCGGCGAACAAGATGTGCAGGAATTTTTGCGGAAAAGCGCAATCGAGGAAAAAGCGCATGCGCGAGCGCTTAGCGCGATGGCGCCGCCGGTTAGCCCGCGTACCGCACTCGACAAAATCCTGAAGCGCGAACGCTGGCATGGGCGAGGCGGCAGTTGGGTGGCGGATGCGATCTACGGCGCGAATGATGGGTTGGGCGCGGTATTTGGAATTGTTTCGGGCGTAGCCGGAGCGACAAATAATCAACAACACTACATTCTGATTTCAGGGCTTGCCGGCATGCTCGCCTCGACGCTCTCAATGGGCGCCGGCGCCTATCTTGCAGCAAAGAGTGAAGCCGAAGTCTATGAAGCCGAAATCTCGCGCGAACGCGCCGAGGTTGAAGAAAATCCCCAGGAAGAAATCGAAGAGATGTCGCTCTTCTACCAATTACAAGGATTCACTCCGGAAGAGTCACAGAGAATGGCGGAACGCCTTGCCGAGCAACCCGAGCAGTTCGTACAAGCGATGGCGCAGAGTGAGCTCGGGTTGTCCGAGCATCGGTTCCCGAATCAATGGACGGCAGCGATCTCGGCTGGCATTTCCACGGCGATCGGCGCCTTTGTTCCGATCATTCCGTTCTTCTTCTCGGGCGGAGTCACCGCGGTGATTATTTCGTTTGGCATCAGTCTGGTGGCACACTTTCTCGTGGGCGCATTGAAATCGCTGATCACGATCCGTTCCTGGTGGGCATCAGGTCTGGAAATGACCTGGATTGGCGTCATCGTTGCAGTCGTCACATACGGGCTTGGGCTTGCTTTCGGCGCACTCGGTTAACTCGCCGCGCCGAGCAAAAGGCATACCGATTACGTCGATGGTTTAGGCATGCTCTCACGATTTGCATCCCGAAATCGGGACTGCGAGATCCCGTAACCGGCATTGAAAGGAACATCGCAATCCAGCCGGTGATGCGCGGGTCGCTGGTCGAGCCTGGAATTTGGGGGATATAAACAAGATTGGCACGAACAATGCAAAGAAATTGCCGAGCAAACTTAACAGAATCATGGTTAGCGGTTTGTTTTACACCGAATTGACACCGCGCCCAAAACGCGGTTGAGAAATAGTTAGTGACAAAGATCTTAATCGCAGACGATCAGCGCGATGTGCTCGAAGCGCTGCGAATCCTGCTTAAGGGCGAGGGTTATCAGACGGAAGCAGTCACGTCGCTTGCCGGCATCTTCAACGCGCTCGAAAAGAAAGAGTACGCGCTGTTACTGATGGATCTGAACTACACGCGCGATACCACTTCTGGCCAGGAAGGTTTATCAGCAATTCCCAAAATTCAGGCGTTCGACAATATGCTGCCGATTGTCGTGATGACTGCTTGGGCCAGCATTGAACTGGCAGTGGACGCAATGAAACGCGGTGCGCGCGATTTTGTGACCAAACCGTGGGATAACCAGCGATTGGTAACAATCGTAAGGACGCAGATTGAGCTCGCTGCAGCGCTCCGCCGCGAACGAAAGCTCGAAGCCGAAAATGAAATGCTGCGCGGCACCATGCCGGATCTGATCACGCAATCGCCTGCGATGCGGCCTGTCATCGAAATGATTTCACGGGTCGCGCCTTCCGATGCCAACGTGCTAATTACCGGGGAGAATGGGACCGGGAAAAGTTTAATTGCGCGGGCGATTCACGCCCTCTCACCGCGAGCGTTGCGTACCATGATCACCGTGAATATGGGCGGCCTATCTGAGACCTTATTTGAAAGTGAACTGTTCGGGCACGTCAAAGGCGCCTTTACCGATGCAAAAACGGATCGAGCAGGTCGATTCGAACTTGCAGACGAGAGCACGCTCTTCATGGACGAGATCGCAAACATCCCGCTCGCTCAGCAGGCAAAGCTGTTGCGAGTCATCGAAACGGGAGATTTTGAGCGAGTCGGTTCATCAAAAACTCTGCATGCGAACGTGCGCATTATCTCCGCGACAAATGCAAATCTCGAGACGGAGGTGACAACGGGTCGTTTTAGGCAGGACCTCTTGTTCCGTCTGAATACGATCCAGATCGCGTTGCCGCCCTTGCGAGACCGACGAGATGACATCATGCTGCTGGCCAACAGTTTTCTCCAGCAACACGCGGAGCGTTATCGCAAACAGATTGCCGGTTTCGATGACGCAGCGCGAGAATGTCTGCTGCAGCATCGCTTTCCGGGAAATGTTCGAGAGCTCGATCATATCGTGGAACGTGCCGTGCTTATGGCGCAAGACCGCCAAATCTGCGCAAGCGATCTGGGCCTAACGAATGGCGTCGGTCAATCGCGCGATCTCGAGCAGATGAGCCTCGAAGAGGTTGAGGCATTTCTCATCAAAAAAGCACTGGCTCGGAACGATGGCAACGCGCGTAAAGCGGCAGAGGCACTCGGGTTGAGCAGAAGTGCATTCTACCGTCGCCTGCAACAATATGGTCTCTAAGAGTTGCGGATTGCCGCCGCACTTGGTGAACTTATTACCCACTGCCGCTTGCAGCTTCGATGGCCCCTAAAACAAAAGCTCCGCATCGGTTTTCCTACGAGGGAAAAATTACGTGGCTCACAGTGGCCGCAGCTCTTCCTGCAATTTTTGTGGCACTTGCGCTTCTTTGGTTGGGTGATTACAGCGCTAAAGTACAGTGGACACTAACGATTCTCATCGTTGGCTGTTTCGCAGTTTTCATTTTCAGCACGCGCGAACACACTATTCGGCCCTTGCAAACCATGTCTAATTTGCTCGCGGCATTACGCGAGGGCGACTACTCTATCCGCGCGCGCGGAGCCCGCGCGGGCAACGCATTGGGCGAAGTCCTCTTCGAAATTAATTCGCTCGGCGAAACTTTGCGTCTCCAACGTCTCGGCGCCTTTGAAGCGACCGCTCTGTTGCGCACGATCATGAGTGAAATTGACGTTGCAGTTTTTACTTTCGATCCAAGGCGGCATTTGCGGCTCGTCAATCGCGCCGGTGAAACGTTGCTCGGTCAGTCAATGGACAAGTTGTTAGGCAAAACGGCCAGCGAACTGTCTCTCGACACGTGTCTCGAGGTTAGCGAGGACGAGCCGCTAACATTGAACTTCCCTGGAGGCTCAGGTCGTTGGGGTATCCGGCGTAGCACATTTCGTGAGGAGGGGTTACCGCACGAATTGCTGGTTTTGACCGACCTCAGTCGCACGCTGCGCGAAGAGGAACGGCGCGCCTGGCAGCGGCTTGTGCGTGTCCTCGGCCATGAAATGAACAATTCGCTAGCGCCGATCAAATCACTTGCCGCCAGCCTGGAATCTCTCCTCCGACGCGATCCTCTTCCACCAGATTGGAAAGACGATGCAGGTGCAGGGTTGAACTCGATTGCGTCCCGGGCCGATTCGCTCAGTCGTTTCCTACAGGCTTACACGCGATTAACGAAGCTTCCGCCGCCTCAAAAACAAGATGTCGATCTTGCGAGCCTGGTGCAGCGGGTCGTGGACTTGGAACCAAGGCTGAAGGTGCAAATTGAATCGGGTCCAAAGACCGTCATTCGTGCCGACTCAGCGCAGATTGAACAAGCTTTAATCAACCTGGTGCACAACGCTGTTGACGCGGCGCTTGAAACTCAGGGAAACGTTGCGATCGGATGGCGTGAAAAAGAAGCTTGCGTTGAGATCTTTGTTCAAGATGACGGACCAGGCATAATGAACCCGGCAAATCTTTTCGTGCCGTTTTTCACTACGAAACCGGACGGTTCCGGGATTGGTCTACCGTTGAGTCGACAAATTGCTGAAGCGCATGGAGGCTCGCTGGTGCTGACGAATCGGGAAGGTGACCAGGGCGTGCAAGCTTTGCTGCGGCTGCCCCGTTAGGATCGCTGGAAGCGGCCGTTCTGAGTCCCAAAGTTGGGACGGCGAAATCCCACAAGCGGATTGAAAAACGGGCGGCTGCCATGCCCCGATACAACGTAAGTCGTTAATGGAGCGGGTGATATGAAGTCTGTTTTACGGTTGGCACGGACATTGCAGTAACAACTGTCAACAAAGGATAAAGACATGAAGCCGATCTCTCTAACGACTCCTAACCGCCGGAGCTTTCCACTGGTTGACTACAATTATCAGGTAATGAGGCTCGACGGCTATCACGCACGATGCGTCAGAAGCGCCGTGCCATCTTTTCGAAACATCAGCCGCCATTATTTTCAAAATGAGGCGCGACGCGATTTCATCAGCGAAGCATTTCTCTTCGCATTGATAATCATTCTGGCAGCAGCGCCATTGCTTAGCATGGCATCTGCCCTCACCGAGTTTTGTCGAGCAATCGCTCCGCTTTAATCAGCCGTGATCCCGCAGCGAAAAACAAAAGACGAAACGATTGTGCGTCCTGGAGGATTTACGCCGAGCCTTTCCTCAATGGACGTGCCGCGCCCAGGTGTTGCAGCGAAAAAGCGCAAGCGCCGCATCATGATCATTGCGGCCTCCGTGCTCGGTTTAATTCTGGCGACGATTGCAATCTCCCGATTGAAACCCGCGGTGCCGAGCGTGGATCGTTCTACCGTGTGGATCGATACGGTTAAACGCGGCCCAATGGTGCGCCAGGTGCGCGGTTTGGGGACGCTCGTTCCCGAAGACATCCGTTGGATTCCGGCAAACACAGAGGGAAGCGTCGAGAAAATTTTGATCTGGCCGGGAACAAAAGTCGAACCCGGTGACGTCATATTGGAGTTGACTAGCCCCGAATTGGAACAGAGCGCACATGATGCGGAATCAAAAGCGACCGCCGCGGAGGCCGAGCTTACGACGATGCGCGCGACCTTGCAGCGCGAATTACTTGAGCAGGAAGCGAAGACAACCGCCGCACACTCCGCATTCTTGCAGGCGGAAATGGAGCGCAAAACGAACGATCAGTTAGCAAAGAACGGTCTCGTCGCCGATCTTATTTACAAAACTTCGAAGATTAAAGAAGGGGAATGTCAGAAGAGCGATGAGATCGAGCAAAAGCGCCTGGCATTTGCGCGCGATTCGATCGAGCCGCAGCTAGCTTCGAAACAAGCCGCAGTCGATCAGGCGAAGCAACTGGCGAAACTGAAGTTCGATCAGGTTGAAGCCTTGCACGTGAAAGCTGGGATGTCTGGCGTGTTACAGCAATTACCTGTGCAAATCGGTCAGCGACTCAAGGTCGGCGACAATCTCGCTCGCGTGGCGGATCCAACGAAGCTGAAGGCGCAGGTCAAAATCGCTGAAACGCAGGCGAAGGATATTCAGATTAATCAAAAGGCTGTGATTGACACGCGGAACGGAACCGTCAACGGGCACGTCACGCGCGTCGATCCCGCAGTCGAGCAGGGAACAGTTACTGTCGAAGTTGCGTTCGATGAGCCGCTGCCGAAAGGCGCGCGCCCCGATCTTAGTGTGGACGGAACAATCGAGCTCGAGCGTCTCGATAATGTCGTTTATGTGGGGCGCCCTGCATTTGGCCAGGAGAACAACACCGTGGGAATGTTCAAGCTCATCAACGACAGCGGCGAAGCTGTGCGTACACCGGTTAAACTTGGCAAGAGCTCGGTCAACACGATTGAAATCTTGAGCGGCCTTCAACCGGGCGACCAAGTCATTTTATCCGATACCAGCGCCTGGGATTCGCACGAACGTATTCGACTGAATTAATTGCTGATTTTTGATTTCTGATTGTTTCAAAATGAACCCACAAGAACTTAAGGAACGAACGAAACGATTCGCGCTGCGAGTGATGCGGTTGGTAGATGCGCTGCCAAAATCAGCAAAGGGGCGTGCACTTGCCAGTCAACTGGTGCGAAGCGGTACAAGCGTAGCCGCAAATTATCGCGCCTCTTGTCGAGCGAGATCGCGTGCCGAATTCATCTCGAAAATTGGCGTGGTGGAAGAAGAAGCTGACGAAACAGCGCTTTGGCTGGAGCTGATCATTGACGACAAAATTCTGCCGCAGAAGAAAATCACGCCGCTCTTAAACGAGGCGAACGAATTGGTCGCCATTATGGCTGTCTCCTACATCTCGGCGTCTCGTAAGAACAGCACGCGAACACGCAAGTCACAATCAGCAATCAGTAATCATCAACCAGCAATTCGAACATGAACAACGGATCAGATCCTCTTATACGGCTAAGCAGCGTCACGAAGGTCTTTCTCACTGACGAGGTAGAAACCCACGCGCTATCCGGAATCCACCTCGACATCCGACCCGGCGAATATGTGTCCATAGCCGGACCATCAGGTTGTGGCAAGACGACCTTGCTGTCCATACTCGGGCTACTCGATACTCCTTCTGACGGCAGCTACTCGCTAAAGGGACACGAAGTTGCCAATCTTTCGTTCGCCGACCGGGCGCGTATTCGCAACCGCGAAATCGGTTTCATTTTTCAAAGCTTCAATCTGATAGGGGATCTCACCGTCTTTGAGAATGTCGAGTTGCCTCTGACGTATCGAGGAATGGCTGCGAGCGAGCGCAAATCGTTTGTCACCGAGGCGTTGGACCGCGTGGGCATGGCGCATCGCGCAAAACATTTGCCAAGTCAGCTTTCCGGTGGCCAGCAACAGCGGGTGGCGGTCGCCCGGGCGCTAGCGGGCAGGCCGGCCATTTTGCTGGCAGACGAACCGACGGGCAATCTTGATTCGCGCAATGGCGAAGCGGTGATGCAATTGCTCAAGGAATTACATGAGAACGGCGCCACTATTTGCATGGTCACACATGATGAGCGCTTCGCACAGCATGCCGATCGCACTGTACATTTGTTTGATGGTCGCGTTGTTGAAGACCGCATGGCTGCTTAAACACAAAATTCCCATCTTATGTTTGGAGGCTTCTGGCAGGATGTCCGTTACGGCGCTCGGATGTTGCTGAAGTCCCCAAGTTACACCGCGATCGCTATAGCTGCGCTCGCGCTAAGCATCGGCGCAAACACTGCGGTCTTTAGTGCGGTCAATACACTGTTGTTCCGGCCTCTGCCGTTGAAGGATTTGGACCGGCTGGTTTTCAGCGTGGCGCTGCGTGAGGGTTTCGATCCATTCGGGTCGTCGTTGCTGGAATTCGAAGCGTACCGGCAACGAAATCATTCCTTCGAAAGTATCGGCGTGGCAATGCAGCGTTCGTTCAACTTGATCGGGCGCGGCGAACCTGAACGTATTCGCGGCGCGTCGATCATGGCGGATTACTTAACAACGCTTGGCGTGAAGCCGGTTCTCGGTCGGAGTCTTACGGTTGGGGAAGATCAACCCGGCGGTCCGGCTGTCGCGCTGATTGGATACGGCTTTTGGCAAAAGCACTTCGCCGGTAACACCCGCGTCATTGGTGAAAAGCTGAATCTCGAAGGTCGCAGCTACACTGTCATCGGAGTAATGGCTCCGGGTTTTGATCTTCCCGCGGCGGCCGAAATTTGGGTGCCGTTGCAAACAAAGATCGACAGTTTGCCATTCACAGACCGCGCCATACCTGGCTATGAGGTCGTGGCTAAGCTTCGTCAGGGCGTCACCCTCAAACAGGCGGATGCGGAATCAAAATCCATAGCGCGCCAGTTGGAGCAGGAATTTCCGCAGGTCCGTCGCGGCTGGAGCGTCAAATTGATTTGGCTGCGGCAAGCACTGCTGGGTGATCTGGCGGGACGTGTGAACAAAGCGCTCCTCGCGCTCGTGGGCGGTGTCGGATTTCTTTTGCTGATTTCCTGCGCGAACGTGGCAAATCTTCAGCTCGCCCGCGGTATCGCGCGCACGCGTGAACTGGCGCTGCGGCGGGCGTTGGGCGCGAGCCGGCGCCGCTTAATTCTACAACTTCTCATCGAGAGCATGTTGTTGGCGCTGCTCGGGGGCGCGGCCGGGTTGTTGCTCGCGCATTGGATTGTTCCTTTGCTCGCTGCCATCAATCCGATACAGGGCATTTCGCTCGCCGGCTTCTTTCACAATTTCAAGATCGACAGTCGCGTCTTGATTTTCGCGCTGCTGGTGACACTCGCGACGGGTGTGATTTTCGGACTCGTGCCAGCACTGAAAGGCGCCGGTGAACGGGAAGTCATGCCATCTCTCAAGCAGGGCGATCAACACACTGCGAGCGCGCCGGGTCACGGTTGGCTCAATGTCCTCATCGTCTCAGAAATTGCGATCGCGATGACGTTGCTAGTGGGTGGTGGACTAATCGCGCGCAGTTTCAATCGTCTTCAGCATGTCGAGCTTGGATTCAGGCCGGACAATCTCCTCACAATGAAAATGATCTTGCCGGCATCGAAATATTCCGAGAACCGACAGCGCGTCGCGTTTGTCGATCAAGTTCTTGAGCGGGTAAAAATTTTGCCGGGCGTACTCTCTGCAGGCACAACGACTAATATTCCGTTGGAGCGCGAGATTTCCTACGACTCCGTCTTTAGCGTCGAGGGGCGACCGCCAATTAATCCGAACGATGTCCCAATCACATCGCATCGGCTTGTTAGCCCGGACTATTTGAAGACGCTCGGTGTGACTCTGATTAAAGGGAGGCTAATCGATGAGAGCGACCGCGCCGGCAAATCACCGGTGGTGGTAGTCAGTGAAGAACTGGCGCGTCAAGCGTGGCCCGGAGAAGATCCGCTCGGCAAACGGATCAAGCGAGTCCGGCCGAATCAGGATTTTCCCTGGATGACGGTGATCGGCGTCGTCAAAAATGTAAAAGAAGACTTGTTCAATTATCGAATCAATCGGCCTGTGTGGTATGTGCCTTACGCACAGCTCGAGAACAATTTTCCAGTTAATCTGGTGGTGCGGACGAATAGCGACCCAGCAAGTGTGACAGCAGCTGTGCGCCAAGCGATTCACGCAGTCGATCCCGATCAGCCGGTTTCGAATGTGATGACAATGAATGAAAATCTAGCCGGCGTTCTGGTGACCGAACGTTTCAGTGCGATTTTGATGAGCGCATTAGCTGCATCTGGTCTGCTGCTAGCTGCGCTCGGACTCTACGGCGTAATGGCTTATTCGGTCTCGCAACGAACGGCCGAGATCGGAGTTCGCGTGGCACTGGGCGCACAGCGTATACATGTTCTGCAACTCATTCTAACCCAGGGCGCAAAACTGACGTTGTTAGGCGTCGCTATCGGTCTCGCTGCAGCGTGGGGACTTACACGATTGCTGGCCGGTTTGCTGTTCGAGGTGAACGCAACCGATCCGGCGACGTTTCTTTCGATTTCGCTGCTGCTTGTCTCAATAGCTTTGATCGCCTGTTTCCTGCCCGCACGCCGCGCATTGAGGGTTGATCCAATTATCGCGCTTCGTGCCGAATGATATGAATGATCTAACGCTTGCTCTGCGCCAACTTCGCAAGTCGCCGGGATTCACATTTGTCGCTGTCCTTACGCTTGCGCTCGGAATCGGCGCTAACACGGCCATCTTCAGCATCGTCAACGCGGTTCTGCTTCGACCGCTACCGTATCCAGACGCCGACAGAATCATGGTGTTAAGCGAATCGTCTGGCCCCGGCCAGGACTATTCGGTTGCGCTGCCCGATTATTTCGACTGGCGAAACGAGAACACGGTTTTCGAGCATCTTGCGGCGACGCATAAGGAATCACGGAATCTGAGTGGAATCCCTGGCCGCGATCCGGAACGCGTGTCCTGCGCTTCGGTGACTCGGAATTTTTTCAATATTATCGGTCTGCCGCCGGAGCTCGGTCGTACGTTTAGCCAAGACGAGGACAAAGTTGGCGCGCCGCCGGTTGCTGTGATTAGCGATCGCGTGTGGAGGCGCGTGTTCAATGCCGACCCGGGTGTGCTTGGTCGCTCGATCACTCTGCACGATCAGAATTACACCGTTACCGGGGTGATGCCGCCACAGATGACTTCGCCGCAGGATACCGATGTCTGGTTGTCGATGATGCGGCGCAGTAACAATCCCGCGTGGATGGATCGCTCGCATCACCCCATGATTTATGTTTGGGGCAAGCTCAAGCCCGGCGTAACTGTCGATCAAGCGCGGACGGAAATGAAAGGGATCGCGGCGCGGTTGGAGAAAACGTATCCTGACACCAACGGTGGAGAGACAGCGGTCGTTACTCCTTTGCTCGATAATCTCGTCGGCAAGTACCGCACGAATCTCGGGCTGCTGTTTGGAGCGGTCGGCCTCGTTTTGCTGATCGCTTGCGCCAATCTCGCCAATTTGTTTGCCGCGCGAGGCGCTGCCCGAGCCCGCGAATTCGCCATCCACGCGGCAGTCGGAGCAACCCGTGGCCAAATCATTAAAAAGCTTTTGTTCGAGAGTTTTTTGATCGCGCTCCTGGGCGGAGCACTCGGCTTTTTATTTGCGGTTTGGGTTCGCAGTAGCCTAATCGCGTTGAGTCCGGGAGACGTTTCCCGATTTCAACAGATCTCATTCGATCTACCCGTCCTCGGATTTACATTTTTGATCGCATCGCTGACGAGCGTGCTTTTCGGATTATGGCCGGCTTGGCAGGCTTCGCACGCTGACGTTCAGCTCGCGTTGAAGACCGGCTCCGCTGGAAGCGGTGACCCGCCTTCGGCTAAGCGCGCGCGGGATTGGCTGGTGATCAGCGAGATTGCGCTCACGCTCACCTTGTTGGTCGCGGCCAGCCTCGTTGTAAAAAGTTTTTCGAAAATGCAGGCGCTTCAGCTCGGCTATGAGCCGCGAAATCTTTTCAGCGCTCGCGTTGAGCTGCCGTGGAAGACTTATTCCAGCCGCGAAAAGATCGGCACGTTTACCAAAGCGCTGCTGGATAAAGTCACTGCGCTTCCCGGCGTGCAGAGCGCGGGCATCGGCTCGAATTCCCCGTTGATGGGTGGATGGCAAACTGGGTTTTGGCGCGATGGCGCGGCACAGCCAACGCCGGCACAAATGCCGAGCTCCGATCTCGAAGTCGTCACTGGTGATTATTTTTCAACTTTCAAGACTCCGCTTTTGCGTGGCCGCACCTTTAACGACCGCGACACGAAAGATTCCCCGCGCGTCGTGATTGTCGATCAAACGATGGCCGAACAATATTTTCCGGGAGAAGATCCAATCGGCAAACGTCTCTTCGTCGATGTCGGCAATGATGAAGAGGGTAATGTGCCGAGCGAAATCGTCGGTGTCGTCGCGCGCATGCGATATCACGCAGTCGATGAAATGGCGCCGCTGCCGTTGATTTATTGCTCGATGGGCCAGGCGCAACGCACGAGTCTCTGCCTTTTCGTTCGCTCAAGTATGAGCGCGTCGTCCCTCACTAAGTCGGTACGTGATGTTGTGGCATCGATCGATCCAAACCAACCGGTGTTCGACGCACGGCCGATGTTGGATCGTGTCCAAGAAACCTGGGGAACACATCGACTGCTGAGTTTTCTATTTTCCATTTTCGCCGGACTCGCGCTGGTGCTGGCCACTATCGGTGTTTACGGATTGCTCGCATATACCACGCTCAAACGCGTTCGTGAAATCGGTATTCGGCTTGCGCTCGGCGCGCGCCCGGCACAAATCCGCGCCCTCGTTCTTTCCCACGGCCTGCAATTGCTCTTAATCGGTTCGGCCATCGGCCTGGTTGCAGCCTTTGCCCTTTCACGCGCATTGCAAAACGTGCTTTTCGAAGTCAAAGGCATCGACCCAAAAATTTATTTCGGTGTCGGCGCCCTTCTTTTCGCCGCAACATTTTTTGCTTCGTGGATTCCCGCGCACCGCGCCTCGCGCGTAGACCCCAATGTCGCTTTTCGCGCAGAATGAAATCTTAACTCCGCATCGACATGAACGACCTCCGCTTCGCGCTGCGCCAACTCCGTAAATCGCCGGGATTTACGATTGTCGCGGTGCTGACGCTTGCGCTCGGGATCGGGCTGAACACGGCGATCTTTTCGCTGATCAATGATCTCTTCGTGAAAGGCCTCCCGTTCCAGGAACCGGAGCGGGTCCTGCATGTCCTGACCAAGGGGAAAGACCGGACGGACGAGTTCCAGATGTCGGCGCCGCGGTTCATGCTTTATCGCGACGCGCAGACGATTTTCTCCGGGTTCGCGGCAGAGAATCAACAGGCGGCGACGGTGACGGGTCTCGGCGATCCGTTGTCGGCGCCGATCTTCAAGGCGACGGCGAACTGGTTCGACGTGCTCGGAGTGCGGCCCATCATGGGCCGCACGTTTTTGCCGCAGGAAGAAGAGGGCGCGGATGTGGCCATCATCACGGATCGTTTCTGGAGAGCGCGGTTTGCCGGCAGTCAGGACATTATCGGGAAAACGATCGTGCTTGATGGCGTGGCGCACACGATCGTGGGCGTGATCGCAAACATGCCGGTCTCCTGGACGGGGACACCAAATGCCGATATCTGGACGACGAAGCCGATGGTCATCCCGGGTTTCTCGCATGAGCGGATGATGCGCGGCTCGGCGTTCCTGCGCGTGATCGGGCGCTTGAAGGCGGGCGTCACCCTTGACCAGGCGAAGGCGGCGCTGGGCACGCTCGAGGACAATTACCGCTCGCAATTTCCGGAGAAGAGCGACGCGCAAAATCGCAACATCATCAAGACGCTTCCAGAAGATGTGACGGAGAATTTGCGGCCTGGGTTCGCGACTCTGCTAACGGCGGTCGGGTTTGTTTTGCTCATCGCTTGCAGCAACGTGGCGAACCTGTTGCTCGTGCGCTTCAGCGGACGGCGCCGCGAGATTTCGCTCCGCCTGGCGTTGGGCGCGACGCGCGGAAGTGTGCTGCGACTTTTTGTTTTCGAAAGCGTGCTCATCAGTCTGCTGGCGGGGGTTCTCGGCGCGGCCCTGGCGTGGCAACTGGTGCCGCTCGTCCCGAAACTCGCGGCAAACTTTCTCCCGATCGAACAGGGAAACGCGAGCGCGCTCTCCGTGCCGGTGCTCTTTTTTACGATCGGGCTTTCGCTCGTGACGGGATTCGCGATGGGTCTTTATCCGGCGCTGCAAAGCTCGCGCGCGGATATCGTCGATGCGCTCAAGGAAGGCGGCCGCGGCACGCAAGGAAGTGTGCGGCAACAGCGGTTCCGCAAAATTCTCGTGGGCGCGCAGGTCGCCCTCTCGGTCACGTTGCTCGCGGGCGCGTCGTTGCTCATCACGAGCTTCGTGCGCCTGAGCCAGCAGGACCCCGGTTTCAAAACGGACAATCTCTGGATCGGAGTCACGGCCTTGTCGCAGGCCCAATATCCCGACCAGGCGAGCCGGGCTCGTTTTGCCGAACAATTGCAAACGGCGTTGCGCGCGACTCCTGGATTCGAGGACCTGATGTTGAGCAGCACTTTTCCGCTCTTCAGCGGCCCGAGCGTGACTCTCTATACGCGGCCTGAAGGCAACGTGCCTCCGGTTGCCGAGCGAAAAGGCGCGCCGTCGAACGACGTCATGCCGGGCTGGTTCCGCGCTGCGGGCATTCCGTTGATCGCGGGCCGCGATTTTAACGAACAGGACGTGATGGATCATCCGAACGTCATCATCATCAGCAAAGCGGGCGCGAAGACGGTGTTCGGCGACGAGAATCCGATCGGCAAAACGTTGCTGATCACGAACGGCAGCGTGCCGGTCGAGATTGTCGGCGTCGTCGGCGACGTGCGCTCGGTGCAATTGAATCAGGCTAACAACATGGAATTTTATCGTCCGTTCGCGCAGGAGAGTTGGCCGTTCCTCAAAATCGTGGTGCGCAGTCCGCTTCCGCCGGAAACGATCACGCGCTCAGTGAAAACGGCGTTGCGCGGAATCGATCCGAGCCTTGCTCTAATCTGGCCGCAGCCATTCAGCGAGATCATGGCGCAGGCACTCGGCCAGGCCAAGCTGATGATGCTGTTGTTAGGCGTATTCGCCGGGGTCGCGCTCCTCCTCGCGACCGTTGGAATTTACGGCGCGGTCGCGTACAGCGTCGAGCAACGCACCGGCGAAATCGGCGTGCGCATGGCCCTGGGCGCGCAAACGCGCGATGTCCTGCAACTTGTCGTTAGGCAGGGAATGGCGCCCGTCGTGAGCGGACTCGTGATCGGCATTGTCGCGACGTTCGGCCTCGGTCGGCTGATGGCCGCGCAGCTATATCAGGT
>Ga0209472_1001062_pt1 | contig 16015 bp, 10 predicted proteins | sample GraSoiAngelo_130_FD_185887 | JGI IMG/M metagenome (GOLD analysis project Ga0209472, IMG submission 185887) | Grasslands soil microbial communities from the Angelo Coastal Reserve, California, USA - 14_0929_02_20cm (SPAdes) (version 2) | ecosystem: Environmental > Terrestrial > Soil > Grasslands ...
GGAGTCGAAGATCAGGGCGCGCAGCGGCGCGTCGCGTGTGCCGCGCGGGGGCGGGACGCGCCGCACCACCGCTTCGAGCAGCTCGGGGACGTTGGTGCCCTCCTTCGCCGAGATGCGGAGGATCTCGTCCGGCTTCGCCCCGATGAGCTCGTGAATCTCCTTCGCTCGGCGCTCGGGCTCGGCGCCGGGGAGATCGATCTTGTTGAGCACCGGGATGATCTCGAGCCCCGCGTCCAGCGCCAGGAAGAGGTTGGAGATCGTCTGAGCCTGGATGCCCTGCGACGCATCGACGACCAGAATCGCGCCCTCGCACGCGGCGAGCGAACGCGAGACCTCGTAGGTGAAATCGACGTGCCCGGGGGTGTCGATCAGGTTCAGCTCGTACAGCTGGCCGTCCCGGGCGTGGTAGCTCATCCGCACGGCGTTCAACTTGATGGTGATGCCGCGCTCGCGCTCCAGGTCCATGGTGTCCAGCACCTGCTCGCGCATGAGCCGCTTGTCGAGCGTTCCCGTGAGCTCGATCAGCCGGTCGGCCAGCGTCGACTTGCCGTGGTCGATGTGGGCCACGATGCAGAAGTTGCGGATGTGGTCTTGGCGCATGTGGACGGGAATATAGCCGTCAGACGTCTGTAGTTACCTTTCAGTCCTTGCCTCCCATCACCGGCTGGTTCGACCCCGCCCCCAAGGGCGGCTTCCTGCGGCTCGCGGCGAACAGCTATCTCCCCGCGAAGGGCGACCCACCCGTGCGCCTTCCCGGCTTGCGCCGCGGCGACCTGCTGACGCTCGAGAACGGTCGCGTGCTGGGCGTCAACGGCGCGGCGCCCGGCGCGCCGCTCGGCGACCGCCCCGAGTTCGCGCAGCTCGGCGCGGTCCACCCGTCGCGGCCGCTGTCACTCGAGACGCCCCGCGCCTCGAGTTCACGCACCGCAGAAATCCAGCGTGTGGTGGACCTGGTGTGTCCGCTCGGCTTCGGGCAGCGCGCGCTCATCGTCTCACCGCCCAAGGCCGGCAAAACCGTGATGCTGCAGGGGGTGGCCGAAGCCGTGGCTCTGAACTATCCGGAGGCGATCCTGCTCATCCTGCTGGTGGACGAGCGGCCGGAGGAAGTCAGCGAGATGATCGACTGGGGCCGGGGCGAAGTGATCGCGTCGAGCTTCGATCTGCCCCACGAGCGGCACGTCGCCGTGGCGGACATGGTGTTCGAGCACGCCCGCCGCCAGGTCGAGCTCGGGAAAGACGTCGTGATCGTGCTCGACTCGCTCACCCGGCTCGCGCGCTCGCACAATACCACCGGGCGATCGAGTGGCCGGACCATGTCCGGCGGCCTCGACTCGAACGCGCTGGCCAAGCCCAAGGCCTTGTTCGGCGCGGCGCGGGCGGTTCCGGACGGCGGGTCGCTCACGGTCGTCGCGACGGCGCTCGTCGAGACCGACAGCCGCATGGACGACGTGATCTTCGAGGAGTTCAAGGGCACCGGCAACGCCGAGCTGCGACTGGCTCGCGAGCTCGCGGACCGGCGGCTGTACCCGGCCGTGGATATCGCGGCGAGCGGCACTCGGCGCGAGGAGCTGCTCGCCGAGCCGGCCACCGTGGAGGCCAAGCAAAAACTCCGGCGGGGCCTGGTAGGGCTCCCGCCGGAGAAAGCGCTGGACGTGCTGCTGGCGCAGCTCAAGCGGACGAAGACGAACGCAGAGCTGCTGGCGGCGGCACTCTAGTGGTCAGTTCCCGCCCGCCACGATCTGCTTGTAGCTCTCAGGATTCCACTTGGGGCGTTCCGCGGCGTTCGCCACGTCCAGCCCGAGGTAAAACAGCAGCTTGACGATGCGCGCTTCCTTTTCGGCGTCGATCTTGTCCGGGGAATCGCCCACCTGGTGATAGTCGGCGTGGGTGCCGTTGAAGAAAAACAGGATCGGGATGCCTTTCCGCGCGAAGTTGTAATGATCCGAGCGGAAGTAGAAACGCTCCTGCGGCCAGATGTCGTCGATCGGGGTCATCCGCAGCTCGGGGTGGGCTCGGGCGACGCGGTTCAGGGTGGCGCCGAGGTTCGAGTGTTCCTTCCCGATCACGACGATGGTGTCCTTCCAGTTGCGACCGACCATATCGCTGTTCAAGTCGGCGACCACGTTCGCGAGTGGCACCGTCGGATGCTCCGAGAAGAACTGGCTGCCCCACAGGCCCCGCTCCTCTCCGCTCACGGTCATGAAGGCGAGTGAGCGTTTGGGATGCGGCGCCAGCGTCGCGAACGCCTCCGCCGCCTCGAGGACGGCCGTCGTGCCGGAGGCGTCGTCGTCGGCGCCGTTGCAGATCGAGTCGGCTCCCTTCGCGACGCAGCCTTCCCCCGCCCCGGGGGTCCCGATGTGATCCATGTGCCCGGTGAAGAAGACGTACTCGCTCTTAAGGTTGGGGTCGCTTCCCTCGAGCACCCCGATCACGTTCGGTGCGGAGGCGCGGCCCAGCTCGCGCTCCTTCGCCAGGTACGTGATCGTGACGGCCGGCAGGCTGCGAGCGGTCCAGCCGCCCGTCCGCGCCCGCAGCGCCGGCGGATCGATGCCCAGGGTCGCGGCCGCCGTCGCGTCGCGGATCTCGAAGGCGCCGGCGGCGGGCTCCGTGTCCGACGGAACGCCTTCCAGGGTGCGCGTGGGGGTGGTGGTGCGGGCCAGTCGGTTCTGCCACTGCGCGTCGGGGCGATTCGAGATCACCATCCAGCCGATCGCTCCGGCGCGCAGTACCGCCATGACCCACTCCGGGTTGATCTGGACACCCTGAGGCGTCGCCGTGGCGATGGTCGCCGCCCATGCCCCCCGCACGTCGGCGCCGGCGAGCGGGTTCGCCGAGTCGGGCGTCCCCGTGAACAACACCACCGGCCCGCTCAGCTCGCGCGTCGGCAGCGGCGTGAATCGCAGGAGATACACGTCGCGGCCCGGCTTCAGAGTCGCGGGCGCCGCGCCGGCGATGCGGATCACGCTGACCTGCGTGTCCACGACCCGCTGCGCGACGGTGTAGCGCTGCAGATAGCCGGTGTCGCCGGCCGGCTTCAGCCCGAACCGCCGGAACTGCTCGGCGACGTAGCGCGCCGTTTGCTCGAGCTGCGGGCTCGGCGTCGCTCGGCCGAGCATGGAATCGTCCGCGAGCACGCCGACGTGGTGTCGCACGCCATCGGGCGTGATCGCATTCGCGGCTCGCTGCACGGCCGCCGGGGTTTGCGCCGCGAGGGCGCAGGGGATGAGCACCGCGCTCAGACCGAGCCGTGGATGCACCGCTCTAGCTCCGGAGAGGAAAGGGACGGAAAGCTAACGCGCCCGACCGTCGAGAACCACGGCCGGGCGCGTCGTCTGGAGCGCGCTCGGGTTACGGCTTGCGCCGTTTGAGCTCCGGCTCGTTCTGGGGCCGCTGTTTCGGCGCGTCGCGCTTCGGCTCGACGCGCGGCTCACTGCGCGGCGGCGCTGGCGGAGCGGCCGGGGGCTGGACCCGCGGCGCCGGGGGGGGCGCGGGGGGCGGCGCGGTGTGCGGCCAGGTCTCCGCCGGGCGCCGTGGCTCGGCCCGCGGGCGCTCGGGAGCGACCACGGCCGGGGGTTCGGTCCGAGGACGGTCAGGCCGGAACACCTCCGGTCGCCCTTCCTGTACTGGCCGCTCGGGACGCTCGCGGCGCTCGGGAGGGCTCGGGGCGTCAGACTGCCCAGGGCGATCACGCCGGCCCGGGTGGTCCGGCTGGTCCGGGTGGTCCGGATGGTCGGGGTGCTCCGGGTGCTCCGGATGGTCTGGCCGGCGGCGCCCGATGCCGTCGTCGTCGCTGCGCGGCGGGTCCCCGGTGAGAGGGCGCTGCCGCGGGCGCTCGGTCACCGGCACGTCTCCGCCAGTGAGGGGACGCGGCCGCGGCTGAACGCGGGGCGGGGGAATCGTGCCGCTGCCCAGGTCTCGCCCGCGCACGCCGACGTCCCGCCGCCGGTCGTCGTTCACCGGGCGTTGCGGGACGCGCGTGATGAACAGGCCCGAGCCCTGCCGGTCTTTAAAGATGAACCGCGGCTCCGGCCTCAAGGGACGCGTAAATACCACACGCGTGCCGCCGGAGTAGCGGTAGGGGTAGTAGTACGGATCGTCGTACACCACGATCCGGAAACGAACGCAGCTATAATCGTACGGGCTCCAGTACGGATAGCTCACGTAGGTATGGCAGTCGTAGCACAGGAATCGGGGATAGTCGTAGTGCTGCTGCACGTAGTACGGGACGACGTCGTAGTCCCAGTCGGTGTACCCGTCGGGCACGATGCGCTGGGCGAGGTCGGTGAGGGCGGTATACGGGTCGCCCCGAATGCGCCCATCGGCGATGAGGCGATAGTCCCAATGATCTTCGCTCTTGATCGCGTCGTACACGAACGGATCCGCTGCCGCCACGGCAAAGACGTACCCGACGCCGGGGTAGTCGTCCACGTAGAACGCGTCGGAGGAGGAGCGCTGCAACACGTCGTATTCCCGGCCGCCGCGCACGAAGTTGTCGTCCCAGGGCTCGCGCGGGTACAAGACACGCACCCGACCGTCGGTGTCGACGCGCAGGATCGTTACATAGGCGTCCTGCTCGGTGCGGAAATAGACCCGCGCCGCCTGCCCGCCGGCGTAGGGATCGTCACCGCGGTTGGTCCAGACCTCTACGTGGGGGCGATAATAGAAGGAAGCCGGCTGGGGTGAGGGCGCCCGACCGGACAGCGTCAACAGACTCAGGAAACCCAAGGTTGCGAGCATAAGAATCCTCCGGACGCGAGAGCGGAGGGGCAGGGACCATGCCAGGTGGCGCCTCAGGGGATTTCGTCCTAAGTGGCCGTGCAACAGGATGTTGCGGCGATGGAACGGGGAACACGCGCCGCCCACTGTCCTCTACCCCGGACACTCGGCGGCTCATTAGCTTCCGCCACCCATGACCGACGTCCGACGCATCGACTTGCTGGATCCGGCGGAGGTGGCCCGCTTGGGCGGCATCGAGATCGTGGCGCAGGGGGTGGTCGAAGGCTTCCTTGCGGGGATCCACCGCTCCCCGTTTCGGGGATTCTCCGTGGAATTCACGGAGCACCGCGCGTACCAACCGGGCGACGAGCCGCGCTACCTCGACTGGAAGATCTTGGCGCGCGCCGATCGGCTGTTCGTGAAGCAGTTCGAGGAGGAAACGAATCTGCGGGCGATGCTGCTCGTGGATGCCAGCCGGTCGATGGCCTGGCGCGGCGCGCCCGGCCGGCTCACGAAGCGCGCCTACGCCGATCGGCTGGTGGCGGCCCTGGCGCTGATTCTGCTCCGGCAGCGCGACGCTACGGGATTGATCACGTTCGACGAGGCCGTGCGCCAGGTGATCCCTGCCCGGGTCAGGACGGGCCAGTGGACCCGCCTGGTGCGCGCGCTGCTCGATACGCCGGACGGCCGTGGGACAGCCGCGGAGGCGGCGCTGCTGCATCTCACGGGCTTGCTGGCGCGCCGCGGTCTCGTGGTCCTCGTATCCGACCTGCTGTTCGATCGGGCCCTCGCCCTCACCGCGCTCCGCTACCTGCGCCACCGCGGCCACAACGTGATCGTGTTCCACGTGATGGATCCGGCGGAGGCCGAGCTGTCCGGTCCTCCCGAGGTGCGGTTTCGGGATCCGGAGTCTCGGGCGAGCGTGGTCGTGCGGCCGCGCGAGCTGGCTCGCGCCTATGGCGAGACGGTGCGTCGGGAGGTGGCGGCGTGGCGCAGCGCGTGCCGCCGCCACGGAATCGGGTATCACCATGTCCTGACCGACCTGCCGTTCGGCATGGCGCTCCGCCTCCTCGCGTGAGCTTCCTGCATCCGTTGGCGCTGCTCGGGCTCGCCGCCGCGGCGATCCCGGCGCTGTTGCATCTGCTCGAGCGGCGGGTGCCCCCCGAAGCGGAGTTCCCGCCGATCCGCTATCTGAGCGAGGCCGAGCGGCAAAGCGCGCGGCGCCTCAAACTGCGGCATCTGCTCCTGCTGTTGCTGCGGACTGCCCTGATCGTCCTGATCGTCATGGCCGCCGCCCGGCCGCTCGTGCGGTCGCGCGGTGCAGTCGGAGGGGGAGCCCACGAGCCGACGGCGCTCGCGCTCATTCTTGACAACTCTCCCTCCTCGGGTGCCGTGGTGGATGGCCGCCCGCTGATCGAGCGCCTGAAGCGCGTGGCCCGCGCGGCGATCGCCCGCGCCGCGACGGGGGATCGCTTGTGGCTGATGCTGTCGGACGGCGTGGCGCGAGCCGGCTCACGCGACGGCCTGCTCGCGACGGTGGACTCGGTCGTGCCCGGCTGGCGGCGGCTCGATCTCACAGAGGCGGTCGCGCGGGCGACCCGGCTCGTGAACGCCGAGCCCTTGCCGGGGCGGGAGGTGGCGGTCGTGAGTGATCTCCAGCGGACCACGTTGGGCCAGGGCCGGGCGGACATCCCGCGTGGTGTGCGGGTCCTCGCGCTCGCCCCCCGCTCGAGCGGCGAGGCGCTGGCGAACCGGGGCGTCGCCCAGGCGCGGGTCGCGGATGGCGCCCTTGCCATCACGGTCGCAGGCACGCCGGGTGGAACCCCGGCGTCCGTGACCGTGCGCCTGCGCCCCGCCGGCGGTCCGGCCGGCCGGAGTCGCGACGTCGGCCGGGCGCTTGCCGCGCCCGGATCGAGCGCGAGCGTGCCGCTCCCGAGCGTAGCGCCGGGTTGGTGGATCGGAGAGGCGGTGCTCGATCCCGACGAGCTGCGGGCCGATGATCGCAGGGCGTTCGTGTGGCGCGTCGCGCTGCCGGCACGCGTGCGCGCCGACCCGGGAGCAGGGCCGTTCGTGGCGGCGGCGCTCGTCGTGCTCGCGCAGGGGCGGCGCATCGTCGAGGGCAGCGATGTCGTGGTGGGGGAGCGACTGCAGGGTGGTGCGGGGACGACGGTGTTGCTCCCCCCGGGCGATCCCGCGCTCATCGGTCAGGCGAATCGGGCCCTTGCCGCGCACGGCGTGCCATGGCGGTTCGGAGACGTCGGGACGCCGGGAGCGATCGGGAGCGCTGCCGTCGCCGGAATCGGCGGGATTCCGGTGGCCCGGCGCTACCGGCTCACGGGAGCGGCGGGCGACACGACAGCCGTCCTCGCGACCGTGAACGGCGATCCGTGGCTGGTGCGGGCTGCCGACGTGGTGCTGCTGGGCAGTCGCCTCGACACCGCCTGGACGGCGCTACCGGCGTCACCGGCGTTCGTGTCCTTCGTGGACGTGCTGGTGAACCGACTGGCGCGCGGCGAGGCTCTGGTCACGGAGGCCGAAGGTCCGCCGGGAGTCGTGTTCCAGCTGCAGGGCGCCGACACGGTCGGAGCGGTTGTGACGGCGCCCGACCCGCGCGAGTCGGATCTGACTCCCGCCACGCCGGATGTCGTGGGTCGGGCGATCGGCGCCGAAATGCTGGACGAAGCGGGCTTCGCCGCTGAGCAGTACGCTGGCACGCGCCGCACCGACGTGAGCGCGCTGCTGCTGGTGCTCGCGCTGCTCGTGGCCGGGGTGGAGCTCGGGGTCGCGACGCGCGCTCAGTGATGCCGCTCGACTTTCTCATCGACCGCTTCGACGAGCTGCCGGCGACCCGAGCGCTCGCCGCGGGCCTCCCGGGTCCCGGGTCCCGGGTGCCGGTGTCCGGCCTGCCCGGCTCGAGTCCCGCGGTCCTCGTCGCTGCCCTCGCGCGCCGGTTGCCGCAACGCGTGTTCGTCGTGGTCACGCCGACACCGACGGACGCGGAGCGCTGGCTGGCGGACGCCCGTGCCCTCGGCGGAGACGCAGCGGCGCTGTATCCACAGCGCGAGGCCCTCGGAGCGGAGGAGCCGCACGTCGAGATCGCGGGCGAGCGTATCGAGACCCTCGAGGCGCTGTTGTCGGGCAAGGTCACCATCCTCGTCACAACCGCGCGCGCTACGGCGGAGCGCACGGCCGTGCCGGCGGCCCTCGCGGCGATGCGGCTGGTGCTGGAAACGGGGCCAGGGGTCGGGGGCCGGGGGCCAGGGGGTCTCACCGACGTCGTGAGCCGCCTGAGCGCGATGGGCTATGCACGCGTGCCGACCGTGACCGAGGTGGCGCAATTCAGCGTGCGCGGCGGGATCCTCGACGTGTACGGCTTCGGGATGGCGGCGCCGACTCGCGTCGAGTGGTCGGGTGACGAAATCGTGTCGCTGCGGCCCTTCGATCTGGATTCACAACGCTCGGGGGGGGATGGGATCGAGCGGGTGACGATTCTGCCGGCGAGGTCAGAGGAACCCATCAGCGCCGTAGGGGCGCAGCAGGCTGCGCCCCTACAGCGGCAATCTCTGTCCGAACTCCTGCCCACCGATGCGCTGCTCGTCTTGGCGGGGGAGTCCGCGCTGGAGCAGGAAGTCGATCGGGCGTGGGCCGAGGCGGAGCATCACCTCGAGATCGCCCGGCGGCTGGGCGAAGCGCCGCCCGCGCGGGCGGAGATCTTGGTCGCGCCCGAGCAGTGGCGCCGCGCGTTGGAGACCTTCGCGCGCGTCGCCCTCGACGCACCGGGCGAGGCGATGCGCTTCCCGCTCGCCCCGCCGGAGCCCGTGGACCGCGACATCAAGCGGCTGCGGCGGCTCGTCCTGGCCGGCCCGCCGACGGTGATCCTGTGCGACAACGAGGGCCAGCTCGAACGGCTGGAGGAGCTGCTCGGCGCCGACGCGGCGACGCTGGCCATCGGAGCGCTCGACGGCGGCTTCGTGTTGCCGTCGCTTCGGGTGCTCACCGACCACGAGATCTTCCGCCGCGCGCGCCGCCTCCGGCGGCCGCGGCGCTACCGCGAAGCGTCGCCCACTGCCGCGGCGCGCGCGCTGCAGCAGGGAGACTACGTGGTGCACTTGGAGCACGGCATCGGGCTGTACCGCGGGATCCAGACGATCGCGGTGGGCGCGGAGGGCGGGACACTGGAAGTGGCGGTGGTGGAATACGAAGGGGGCGACCGGCTCAACGTCCCGCTGTACCGGCTGGATCAACTGGAGCCGTATCGCGCCGCCGGGAACGGTGACGCCCCGCCGCCCAAGCTGCACCGCCTCGGCGCCACAACGTGGCAGCGTCAGCGGGACAAGACTCGCGCCGCCATCCGCCAGATGGCCGCCGAGTTGCTCGACTTGTACGCTCGCCGCCAGCTCGTGACCGGATTCGCGTTCCCGCCCGACACAGCGTGGCAGCGCGAGCTCGAGTCGGCCTTTCTGTACGAGGACACGCCCGACCAGCGTCGTGCCTCCGAGGAGGTAAAACGGGACATGGAGCGCGCCCGACCGATGGACCGGTTACTGGTCGGCGACGTCGGATACGGCAAGACCGAGGTCGCGCTGCGGGCGGCCTTTAAAGCGGTGCAGGTGGGGAAGCAGGTGGCGGTGCTCGCGCCCACCACGATCCTCGCCGAGCAGCACGGACGCACCTTCCGCGAGCGGCTGGCCGACTATCCCGTGCGCATCGAAGTGCTGTCGCGTTTTCGCGGCCCGAGCGACACGCGGCGCGTCGTCCAGGGCCTGGAGCGGGGAGAGGTGGACCTGGTGATCGGCACGCACCGGCTGCTGTCGCGCGACGTCCGGTTTCACGACCTGGGCCTGCTCATCGTGGACGAGGAGCACCGGTTCGGGGTGCGGCACAAGGAGCGACTGAAGGCGCTGAAGCTCGCGGTGGATGTGCTGACGCTCACGGCGACGCCGATCCCCCGCACGCTGCACCTCTCGCTCGCCGGATTGCGCGACCTGACGCTGCTCGAGACGCCGCCCAAAGACCGTTCCCCCGTGCTGACGTTCATCGAGCCGTGGGACGACGCGCTCATCGAGGAGGCGCTGGCGCGGGAGCTCGACCGGGCGGGGCAGGTGTATTTCGTGCACAACCGTATCGAGACGATCGACACCATCGCCGAGCGCGTGCGCACACTCGCGCCGCCGCGCGCCCGCATCGCGGTGGCGCATGGCCGGCTCAAGGAGGCCCAGCTGGACGACGTCATGGCGCGCTTCGTCCGTGCCGAAGTGGACATCCTCGTGTCTACGATGATCGTCGAGTCGGGTCTCGACGTCCCGAACGCGAACACCATGATCGTGAACCGCGCCGACCAGTTCGGCCTGGCGCAGCTGTACCAGCTGCGGGGCAGAGTGGGACGCAGCCACCGCCGCGCGTACTGCTATCTGCTCGCGCCCGATCTCGTCGATGCGGACGCCGAGGAACGGCTCCGGGTGTTGGAGCACCACACGGATCTGGGCGCCGGTTACCGCATCGCCCTGCGCGACCTGGAGCTGCGCGGCGCCGGGAACCTGCTCGGCGGCGAGCAATCGGGTCATGCGCAGGCCGTCGGGTTCGACGTGTACCTGCGATGGCTGCAGGAGACCGTCGAGGCGCTGAAGGGGGACGGCACCGCGGGACCGGGGAAAGGTGTGCCGCCCGAAGTCGTGTTCGATCGCCCGGCGCACCTTCCGGACGAGTATGTCCCCGACGCGGCGGCGAAGCTCGATCTGTACCGGCGGCTGGCGCGAGCCGAGCGGCCGTGCGAGATTCAAGCGGTGCGCGAGGAACTGCGCGATCGCTTTGGCCCGCTCCCGGACCCGGCGCAGCGACTGCTCCTCGTGTCCGAGCTCCGCGCGCTCGGCGCCCAGGCCGGACTGGAGACGGTGCTCGTCAGGGGTGACGAGGCGCGCCTCACGTTTCGGCGGGACGCGCACCCGCGGCTTGCCGGGCTGACGGCGGCGCTCGATGCGGTGCAGTTCGAGGCGGAGGTGCGGCGCCCGGTGCCGCTCTCGCTGCGGCTGCGCCGGTTGGGCGGCGAAGCGATCGGCCCCGGTCTGGTGCGGGCCCTCACGGCGGTTCTGCAGAACCCTCACGACTAAGGAGAGCGAGGATGCGACGGTGGTCGGGTTTGGTATTCGCGGTCCTTGCGCTGGCTGGCTGTAGCGCGCTGCGGGACGCGTTCTCGGCGCACCCCGTGGCGGCGGGGAGCGCGGCCGGGCAGACCCTGACCGTGGCCCGCCTGGGGGAGCTGGCCGGTCGAGCCAAGAAAGTGCCGCTCCGGCCGCAGGCGCTCGCGAGTCTCACCACGATCTACCTGGACTACGCGGTGTTCGCCCACGAGCTCGCCCACGGCCGGGACATGGATGACTCCGCCCTCGTGCTCCAGGCCAACTGGCCGAACGTCGCCCAGCTCCGGTGGGAGCATTATCACGACCAGTTGATCGCCGTCCGCGCGCGGCTCACGCCGGATCAGACGGACTCGGCGTACCGCGCCGGCGCGGTCCGGTTGTTCCAGCACATCCTCGTCAGCGTGCCGCCGAGCGCCGCTCCGAAAGTCGAGCAGGACAAGAAGCACCAGGCGGAAGGCCTGCTGCGGCAGGTGGAGGCCCGGCACGGCAGCAACTTCAGTCAGGTCGCCCAACGCTACTCCGAGGATCCCGGCTCGAAGTCCCGAGGGGGCTACCTCGGAGCCGTCGGCCGGGGCCGGTTTGTCCCGGCGTTCGACAGCGTGGCGTGGCGCCTCGCCCCGGGCGCGATGAGCGGGTTGGTCCGGTCGCCGTTCGGGTTCCACATCATCCGCCGCCCGCCGCTCGAGGAGGTGCGCGACTCGTTCCGCACGGAGCTCGAGAGCGCGCTGACGGTGCGTTTCGATTCGGTCTACATCGATAGCGTGGCCGTGCGGCGTGGCCTGAAAGTGCGGGGTGGTGCCGCGGCGCTGGTGCGCCAGGCGATCCAGAACGTCGGCCCGGCGGCCGACGACGACCGGCAGCTCGCCAGCTACCGCGGCGGCGCTTTCCGGGTGCGCGACCTGACCCGCTGGCTGTACGCGCTCGACCCCCGCGATCTGAATGTCGCCATGGCGAGCGACGCCCAGCTCACCGAGTTCGTCCGCCAGCTGGCGCAACGGGAGCTGCTGCTCCGGGAGGTCGACTCGGCAGGCGTGGCGCTGACGCCCGAGGACTGGCGGGGACTCAAGACCCAGCACGACTCCGTGCTGACGATGCTCGGGAACGAGCTCGCGCTGTCGGCCCGGACCCTCAAGGACTCCGCGGCCACCGAGTCGGCGCGCGCGGACATCGCGATGCGACACGTGAACGACTACCTCGATCGGGCGCTCGTGCAGGAAACGGCGCAATTCCTTCCGGTGCCGCCGTTCCTCGCCCTGGCGCTGCGGCCGGGGCAGGGGTGGTCCGTGAGCGCGGCGGGACTGGCGCAGGCGCTGGAGCGCGCCCAGGGGATCCGGGCGCAGCTCGATTCTTCCCCGCGTCGCGCCGGGCCCGGGCTGAAGCCCGCGCCGGGCCCGGCGCCGGCGCCGCCGCTGGACACGGCGAAACAGAAGGTGTCGCGCTGAGATGCGCGTCCTCGCCATCCCGCTGCTCGGGCTCGGCCTGGCCGCCGGCGTCGCTCGGCCGGGCGCGGGCCAGGGAGAGCTGGCCTCGGCGCGGCCGGTCGACCGCATCGTCGCGATCGTGGGCTCCAAGCCGATCCTCGCGTCCCAGGTCGAGGAGCAGCTGGTGCTGGCGCAGGCGCAGGGGATGAAGATCCCGACCGATTCGGCCGGCCGGGACGCCACGCGGCGCCAGGTCCTGCGGCAGATGGTGGATGAGGAGCTCATGGTGCAGCAGGCGGAGCGGGACACCACCATCAAGATCACCGACCAGGAGGTGCAGGACCAGGTCGAGCAGACCGTGCAAAACGTGCGGAAGCAGTTCAGCTCGACCGCCGAGTTCTTGGCGCAGCTGCGCGCCGCGCAGTTCCTGACGGAAGAAGAGTGGCGCCGCTGGCTGGCCGACCAGCAGCGCCGCACGAGTCTGCAGCAGCGACTCCTCGACCAGCTGCGCCAGAAGGGGAAGATGCGGCCGATTCCCCCGACCGACGCGCAGATGCGCCAGTTCTGGGAGGAGAACCGCGCCCAGCAGCCGAAGCGGCCGGCCGCGATCTCGTTTCGGCAGATCGTCATCACCGCGCAGGCCGACTCCGCCGCCAAGGCGCACGCCCGCCAGCTCGCGGAGTCACTCGTCGTGGTGCTGCGCCACGGCGCTACCTTCGCGGACGTGGCCAAGAAGTACTCCGCCGACAGCACCTCACGGGAGCAGGGTGGTGAGCTGGGGTGGTTCCGCCGCGGCCCGATGGTCAAGCAGTTCGAGGACGTGGCGTTCCGGCTGCGACCGGGGGAAATCTCCGATCCAGTCGAGACCGAATTCGGCTATCACATCATCCAGGTGGAGCGAGTCCAGCCGGCCGAGGTGCTGGCGCGCCATGTGCTGATCGCGCCCGACATCTCGACCGCGCAGATCGCGCTGGCGCGTCGCCTGGCCGATTCGGTGCACGACGCGCTCCGCGCCGGCGCGCCGTTCGACACGCTGGCGCGCCGCTTCGGCGATCCCGAGGAGGGGAAGGTGGTGCCCGAGCTGCCCGTGTCGCAGCTGCCGCCGGACTACGAGCGAGCGATCGGCCGCGACACGGTGCCGGGGCTGAAGCCGGTGTTCGCGGCGGGCGCGGATTCGCGGCGGCCCAAGTTCGTCGTCTTCGAGCTCATGAAACGCCTGCCCGAGGGCGAGCTGGCCTTCGACGACGTGAAGGATCGGATCCGCGAGAACCTGGGCCAACAGCTCGCGGTTCAGCACTACCTCGAAATCCTGCGCCGTACGACGTACGTCGACATTCGCCCCTGAGCGCATGGCTCGTCCGCGTCTCGCCGTCACGCTCGGCGACCCGCGCGGCATCGGGCCGGAGGTGGTGGCGAAGGCGCTCGCGCTCGGGTCGCTCGACGCGGATGTGACCGTGCTGGGGAGCGGGGAGCGGGGAGCGGTAGAGCAGACCGCTCCCCGCTCCCTGCTCCCTGAAGACGCCGGTCGGATGGCGGCCCAAGCCGTGGAACGCGCCGTCGAGCTGGCCCGGGCGGGGTCGGTGGATGCGATCGTCACGGGACCGGTGCACAAGCACGCCCTTCATCTTGCCGGGTTTCGCTACCCCGGCCTCACCGAGATGCTGGCGCACCTGGCGGGCGACCGCGACGTGGCGATGATGCTCGCCGCGGGCCGGCTGCGAGTCGTCCTCGTCACCACTCACGTGCCGCTGCGGGAGGTGCCGAGTCGCGTGACGACGGAGCGCGTCGTCCGCACGGGCCGCATCACGGAAACGGCGCTGCGGGACTGGTGGGGGATCGCGCGGCCGCGGCTCGCGGTGTGCGCGCTCAACCCGCATGCCGGCGAATCGGGGTTGTTCGGCGATGAGGACGATCGGGTGCTGCGGCCGGCAGCGGAGACGTTGGGCGCGGCGGGCCCGCTCTCCGCCGACACCGTCTTCGTGCGTGCGCTGCGAGGAGAGTTCGACGCGGTGCTCACGCCGTATCACGACGTCGGGATGACGGCCGTGAAGGTGGCGGGCTTCGGCAAGGGCGTGAATATCACGCTGGGCCTGCCGTTTCCCCGCACGGCCCCGGATCATGGCACCGCGTTCGATATCGCGGGGAAAGGCGTGGCGGACCCGAGCTCCATGCGCGCGGCGCTCGAGCTCGCGGTCGAACTGGCGGGCCGCTCGAACCTGTGACCCCGAGCCACCGGCTCGGGGTCAGCCCCTCGAACCCCCCTGGGGGCGGCTGACCCCGGGGCGGCGCCCCGGGGTTGCACTCGACCCGACTGCAACCCGTAGCCGTTCGAGCAGATCCTGGTGCTCTTCGAGCCGCAGCTTCTGGCTCGCCCGATTCACCACCACCACGGCGCCGACGTCCAGAAGCGGCGCGCGCTCGACCAGGCCGTTCTCCCGGAGCGTGCGCCCGGTGTCCACCAGGTCCACGATCCAGTGCGACAGCCCGAGCAGCGGGGCCACCTCGACGCTGCCGCTCACCGCGATGACCTCCACGCCCAGGCCCGTTTCGGCGAAAAAAGCGCGCGTGAGGCGCGGGTACTTCGTGGCGACGCGAGGCGTCACGCCGCCGGGAAGAGCCGGGTAGGCGATCTGCGCGGGGCTCGCCACGACCATGCGACACCGGCCGAAGCCGAGCGCCAGCGGCGGTGCCGGTGATTCCCACGTCTGCCGCGCCCGATTCCACGTACACCGGCACGTCGGCGGGCTTCACGAACAGGACCGACAGCGTGCCGTCGGACGACGGCACGAGCAGCTTGCGCGTGGTGGCGGGCTCGGACACGGTCGCGCCCATGCTCCGGAGCAGGGCGAGCGACGGCTCGAGCAGGCGCCCTTTGGGGAGCGCCAGCTTGAGGGCGGTCGTCATGGCACCGCCGTCGCGAGGGCGTCGAGGTCGAGGGCGAGCCCCACCGCGGGAAGCGGGCGCCCGAAGCGGCCCATCAGGTCGTCGTAGCGCCCGCCTGCGCCGACCGCCGTTCCGGCGCCGGCGACGAAGATCTCGAAGTGAATACCCGTGTAGTAGTCGAGCCCGCGCACCTCGCCGAAATCGTACACGACATGCCGTCGCTCTGTCTCGGACAGGGCGGCGTCGATCGCCTCGAGCCGGGCGATGGCGTCGCGCGGCGCGGGCCCCGTCGCCAGCACGCGGGCCGCCCGGTCGAGCGCTTCGCGCCGGCCGATGATGAACGGCAATTCCGCCAGCGCGCCGGGCGCCGCGGCGGCGAGGCCGGCCGCGTCCTTCCGATCGATCAGACGCCGCACCGCGGTCCGCTCCTCGGGTGGGAGCGCCGCGAGCGCCGGCGCGAGGGCTCCGACGTGGCCCAGGTTGAGCTGAAACTCGTTCGCCCCAGCCGAACCCACGAGCGCGAGGGCGAGTCGCAGCACCTCGACGTCGGCGGCGACGCCGCCTTCGCCCAGCAGCTCCCCGCCCACTTGAAGGATCTCGCGTCGCCGACCCTCCCGCTCGGGATCCTGGCGGAACACCGTGCCGGCGTACGAGAGGCGCAGCGGCGTGGGCCAGTCGGCGAGCTTGGTCGCGGCGAGGCGTGCCACGCTGGCGGTGAAGTCGTAGCGCAGCGCCAGCAGCTTGCCGTCCAGGTCGAGCAAGCGGATCAACCGGTCGGCGACGTCGGCCGCTCCGCCCCCGGCGCGCACGAAGACCTCGGCGTACTCGAACGTGGGTGGGATGATCTCCTGGAAGCCC
>Ga0209472_1001068_pt1 | contig 15972 bp, 12 predicted proteins | sample GraSoiAngelo_130_FD_185887 | JGI IMG/M metagenome (GOLD analysis project Ga0209472, IMG submission 185887) | Grasslands soil microbial communities from the Angelo Coastal Reserve, California, USA - 14_0929_02_20cm (SPAdes) (version 2) | ecosystem: Environmental > Terrestrial > Soil > Grasslands ...
GAGGAGGACCTCGGGCCGAACGGCGCGCAGGTTGCCGCGGCCGACATGATCGCGATGAACGCGAAGGAACTCGCGAACGTCCTCGAGACCTTCCAGACGAACTATATCCTCATCGACACGCCGGGGCAGATCGAGCTGTTCACCTTCCGCGCCTCAGGACCGGTCCTGATCGACGCCTTCGGCCGGGAGGACTCGGCGCTCGTGTACCTGAACGATCCCGCGCTGGTCAGGTCCGCCTCGGGATTCGTTTCCTCGGTCCTCTTCAGCGCGACGGTCCAGTTCCGGCACGGGCTCCCGTTCATCAACGTCCTCAGCAAATCCGACATCTTGCCCGAGGAGGACCTCGAACGGATCGTCAAGTGGTCCCTCGATCCTTTCGCCCTGTACGAAGCGCTCTTCGCCGACGGCGCGACGCCGAAGACCCTCTTGGACGTCGAGTTCCTGAAGAGCATGGAGTCGATCGGCGTGTATCGCCGCGTGCATCCCGTGTCCTCGGAGATCACGTTCGGCTTCGAGGAGATATACAGCCAGGTCCAGCAGGTGTTCGAAGGCGGCGAGGACCTGGAGAAGGGCTAGACGCCGCGGCTTAGAGGAGCCCTTCGAAGATGGCCAAGAGGCCCGGGTCGTGGGTCCGGAAGGCATCGAGCACCGCGCCCGCGGTCACTCGCTCCAGGCGGGCCTCGTTGATCGCGCGGATTGCCCGGTTGATCGTCGCGTCATCGAGTCGGATCAAGCGTTCCTTGACGAGGTAGTGACGGGCCAGCTCCTCTTCGAGCCGTGCTCTCCATCGTTTTTCGTAGACCGCGAGTCCTTTTTCCGAGACATCGCCCGCAGACACCGCATCGGCGGCGACCTCTCCCGCGAACTTGCCGGACAAGCAGCCGTTCAGGATGCCCCCGCCCGTCAGGGGGTCGATCAGGCGGGCTGCGTCGCCCGCGAGGAGGACACCTTCGGCGATGGACTTCTCCAGGGGCATCGAGACGCTCACCGCGCCCGCGACCTCCTCGACAACCTCGCCGCGAGCCAGGTCCGGCGTCCGTGCGATGAGGGAGTCGAGGTACCGTTTGACATCCGCGCGATCGTGGATTTTCGAGAGGTTCACCCCGATCCCGACGTTCGCGACGTCGGCGCCCTTCCAGAAGACCCAGGCGTACCCGCCGGGCGCGCAGCTGCCGAGGTAGATGTCGTTGTATCGCGGATCTCCGTCGACGCCCACCAAGGTGTACTGGAGACAGGCATCGATGTCCCTCGTCCGGAGATGCGTCTCGAGGCCGGCCCAGCGACCGACCTGGCTCTCGAACCCGTCCGCCCCGATCACGATCGGCGCACGCACATCGAGCGTGTCGGCCATGTGCTCGCACCGGGCTCCCACGACGTGACCATCCTCCCGGAGCAGTCCGACTGCACTGGTCTTGATCCGGATCTCGGCCCCCGCTTTCGCGGCTTCCTTCGCGAGATAGCGGTCGAACAGGGCCCGCTCGAGGACATATCCGCACTCGTTCCCGGCCCGGGTCTCGTCGACGACCAACGCGCGTCCGTCGGGCGCGATCACGCGGGCGCCATCGACCTCATGGCAGACGAATTCCTTCGACGGCGAGAGGCCGATTTCCTCCAGCCATCGCTTCGCGACCCCCTCCCCGCATCGGACCGGGGTCCCGATCTCCGAGCGCTTCTCGATGAGGAGGACCTCCGCCCCTCCCTGGGCCGCGTACTTCGCGGCTGTGCTGCCGGTCGGCCCCGCCCCGACGACGAGCACGTCCACGTTTTGGTCCATGACGTCGTTCGCATCTCGACGGGACTCATGAGCCTTTTGGGCGTGTGGCCTCCTTTCCGGACCCTCGGCGGGATTCGACCGTCCACCCTCGAGCCGGAGAAATGCTCCCCGGCGGTGACCAGGGTCCGGATCCAGGTTCGCTGAGGGCCGTCCAGTGCGGAATCCGACTAATACTGAAGCCGATACGTATCGTCCATACGAAGTACTTATTTACCCCAGTCTACACATATTGCCTCCATGGAACTCGAGAGCCGGAAGGTCCAGAAACTCGGGTATTCGAGCCTCGGAGTCTCCCTCCCGAAGGCCTGGGCCGAATCGAACGGCATCCTCCCCGGGTCCGTCGTGAACTTGTCGATCGAGGACGACGGTACCTTGCGAGTCCGAGTCGGGCCGTTTGAGGAGTATCCCAGCGCGGCGGAGGCGACCATCGACGCCGACGACTGGACGGGTCCCGAGACGTTGACGCGTCTCATCACCGGCGACTACATCGTCGGTTGCAACACGATCAAGGTCCGCAGCCGGGACGAGCTCTCCCCCGCCCAGCTTCAGGAGATTCACGAGGCCGTCCGCGGCCTCACGGGATTGACGATCGTCAACCAGGGCCCGCGGTTCGTCACGATCGAGAATTTCGTGGAGCCGACCCGATTCCCGATCGACGGCCTCCTTCGGCGCCTCCACTACCTCACATCGCGGATGGAGAAGCTTGCGCTCGGCGTCCTGGCCGGCGAAGCGGTCGGCCGAATCGAGGAGGTCGCGCGGATGGAGGTGGAGGTGGACCGCCTCTACTGGCTTGTCGTCCGGCAGCTGCTCCTGGCCGCGCAGAACCGTACCGTGGCGGCGAAGATTGGCGTCACCGAACCCCGGCACCTGCTCGGCAACCGAGTCGCGTCCGTGACGCTCGAGAACATCGGCGACCTCTGGGAGGAGCTGGCGACGGAGATCGGTCCCTTGCTGCGGTCGGGACGCCCGCCGTCCCGTGAATTCGCGAAGACCGTGACCGGACTGAAGGCGCGGCTCGAGAAGATCATCGAACTCACGATGACGTCGTTCTTCGCATCCGATCTCGAGAAGGCGAACGAGGCCCTCGACCTTCAGTCGACGTTGGTCCGAGACCTCCATCAGCTCGCGGCGTCGATCGGGAACGACCACCGTGAATCGAAGCGGTCGTCGTCCTCCAACGCGCTCAGTCTCGTCCTCCGCCCCATCGAGCATGTGTCGAAGTACTATGGCACGATCGCCCAGGTGACGATCAATCGGGTCCTCGAAACGCCCTTGCGCCCGCGGCCCGCCGGTCGCGAGCCCGCAGCTCCCATCGAGGCGGCCGAGTAGACCCGGGTTGGTTCGCTTCAGGTCCGGGTCCGACGGGCCTCGTAATCTCGACGGAGCTCGCGAATCGTCTTCGTCTTCCCCGGTCCCGCCTGAGGGAGCTCCGGGACGAGGATCACCTCCGAGACGTGCGCGAGGAGCGGGTTCAACCGCCCTTTGATGTCCCGCTCGAAGTCCACCCGCAATCGTTCGGCAAGGGTCTGCGAGGCAACGAGCTTCGGGTCTCGCGGGACGGCGTACACGACGAGCCGATGCTGGTCCGAGCCCTCGGCCAGGACGGAGATGGGTTTCGCGTCGGAGACGAGGTCGGTTCCGAGGACGCTTCGAATCTCCTCCGCGCTCGTCTTGACCCCGTTCAGGTTGATCATGTCGTCGATGCGCCCCCGGTGGCGGAAGAACCCGCCCCCGAGCCGCTCAACCGAATCCCCATGGCGGCGCAGTTGCTGGCCATTCGGCCCCCGCGGCGTGCCTTCGTAATACTCCGCGAAGTGGTCATAATTCAACAGGTCATTCGATAGCCCGATCGAGGGAGGGACCAGGAAGAGCTCGCCACGGTCACCAAGGTGGCCGTCGTCCATGATCACAAAGTCCAGTCCCATCGCCGCCGTGGTGAACATCCCCGGCGCGCACGGTTGGACCATCGTCCCGGTGATGTAGCCCCCGCCGATTTCCGTGCCGCCGCAGTACTCGAGGACCGGCTTGTAGCCGGCGAGATACATCAGGTATAGCATGTCCTCCGGAGTCGAAGGCTCCGCGGTCGAACTGAACCGCCGGATGCCGCTCCAGTCCAATCCCTCCATCGTGCCGTCGATTCTCCAGGCACGGACGAGCTTCGGGACGACGCCGAGCATCGTGACCCCCGCCGCCGAGACGAATTCGCCGAAAGGCCTTCGAGTCGTGCTCCCGACGTAGAGGGCCATCGTGGCCCGATTGATGAGCGAGGCGTATGCGAGCCAGGGCCCCATCATCCACCCAAAGCTGGTCGGCCAGGCCAGGACGTCGTCCGGATGGACGTCCTGATGGAGGTAGGCGTCGGCCGCGGCTTTGATCGGGGTCGTATGGGTCCAGGGGATCGCCTTCGGATCTTTCGTCGTCCCCGAGGAGAACAGGATGTTCGACGGGTCCGACGGATCGCAAGGCACGGCGTCGAACCTTTCCTTCCCGCTGAGGAAGTCGTTCCAGGAGACATCCTCCGGTCTTGCGGTCCGGACCGAGGCTGTCGGATTCGATCCGAGGACGACCGCCTGAGGTCCGTGACCTTCGACGACCTTCGGGTAGATTCGCTGCACTTTCCCGTCGCGGAGGTACGCCTCGACGGTGAAGACCATCTTGGCCCCCGCGATGCGGACGCGTTTCTCGAAGTCGGCCGGGGCCGATGCGTCCGCGATGCCGACGACGCAGCGGCCCGCGAGCACGATCCCCAGGTAGATCGCAACCGATTCCGGGGTCATCGGCAGGTACAGCGCGATCCGGTCTCCCGGTCTCGTTCCCGCCGATTCGAGGCCGTTTGCGACCCGGGCCGCCAGGCGATGCAGGTCGCCGTAGCTCACCCGGCGAATCTCCTCATTCCCTTCGGACCCATGGACGATCGCTGTCTTCTTCGGATCCGCGCGGAAACAGCTCTCCGCGATGTTGAGGCGCGCACCGGGGAGCCAATTTGGATGTGTGACGTCGGCCTTCGCATCGAGGACGCGCGTCGGGCGTTTCTTGAAGACGATGCCGAGGCGTTCGATCATCATGGACCAGAAGTCCTCACGGTGTTCGGCGGACCAATGCTGCAGCTCGTCGTACGAGCTGACATGCCGATCGTGCATGAGCGCGGCAACATTCGATTTGCGAATCGTTTCGCGGGAGGGCACCCAAGCGGGTCCGGGTCCCGCCTGCCTCGGCCGATTTTCGTAGGCAAGCTGGTATAGGGCCGCATGGACAGGGAACGCTCGGCGGAGGATCGGATCCGCCTCGGCGAGGCCGCGAAGTTCGAGCCAGAGACGGACCTGCGCCTCCGGATCGTTGTCACCGTGGGACCGCTGGACGATGGAGGTAAGCCGCTCCGCGGCGGCCCCTGCGGCATCCGAGGGCAGCCCCATCTTTTCGAGATCGGTCGCCGTCAGGGAATGTCGCACGGTCAAGAATGCAAGCGTCGATTCTTAAGCCTGCGGAGGTGGCGAACGTTTCCGCGGGAATCCGAATGTCACTTGACGAACCCAGGGCCAGGCTTCTCGTCTTCCATCGCCTTTCTCGCGTAGGCGATGGCACGGTCAACAGCTTCCCGGGGCGTGTTGACGGGCACGAACAGGGAGGGCTCGACGCCGGCCTTGTCCATCGGCCAGGTCCGGAGGGCGAAGACCATCTTGCCGAGATCGAAGGCGTGGGCCATCTCACTCAGCGTTCCATAGGAACCGTTCACGGCGATGATCGCGTCGGCGGTCCGGACGATGATCAGGTTCCTCGCGGTGCTCATCGCGGTCGCGATCGGGAGATCGATGTGGGGATTCGCATCGGCCTTGTTCCCCGTCGGCAGGATTCCGACGGTGAACCCGCCGCCCCGCTTGGCTCCCTTGGCCGAGGCCTCCATGACGCCGTTCAGGCCGCCGCAGACCAGGATCGCATCGGCTCGTGCGATCAGGAAGCCGACCTCTTCCGCGAGGGCGACCCCCTCCTTGGAGGCGGTGCTGCCCCCTCCGATGACCCCAATGATCATTTTCCGCGGCATGGGGAACCTTCGACCAGTCCAGGCTCTGAATTAAGACTTTGCTAAACGATAACCAGCGCGGAGAATCAACGGTCCGGAAGTGTGCCGCGGTCACAGATTCCGATGGCTCGACGGGCGGTCGAGTCGCGGGACGCCGGTGCGCTTATCCCGAACGCGGCGATTTCGGCGGCCGAGGAGAGCATGCCCCAAGACCCGACTCGAAGTTACTTCGCCGGAACCGACCGCGACCGAGCCGCGTTCGAGGCGGGGATCAAGCTCGGTTCGATCTTGCACCAGTTCCTCGGCGTCCCGCTGACGGCGAGGAACGCCGCGGCGGTCGAACGGGCGATTGAAGAGACCGCTCGCGTGCAGCCTCTCGTCGAGGACGTCCGCGTGAAGATCGATCGCAGGCGACTGCGCGTCCGGGGCCCCTACCGGTATGGCATCCTTACGGAGGACGTGTTGCACGTCGAGGTGACCGTCGGCGTTGGGACCGCACGGGCCACCGCGACGCTCCGGTATGTGCCGAAACTCGACTATCCCCTGATGTACCTGAAGGACATCCGCGGGTCCGCCGGCGGTTGACCGCTCCCCGGACTAGGAAAGGGCCGCCCCGCAACTCGAGCAGAATCGATCCGAGCTTCGGTTTGATCGTCCGCATTCGGGGCAAGGTTTCGACGTCGCCGCCCCCGCCGGCGGCATCGGAGGCGGCGGAGGCATCGGAGCGTACACCGGAACGGGTGCCGGCACGAAGAGCGGACCCTTCATGATGGCTGCCGCGATCGTGATGCCCAGGCCGAGGATCGCGACGATCCCCATGCCGATCGCCACGGCCTGGTAGGTCGCGACCGTCGAGAGGAGGGCCGCGCAGATCTGCGGGGGCGCAGGGCCGGTAGGACAGAGGAAGTCGTACTCGGCCTGCGCGCTGCTCGCGGTGGCGAGTCCCACCAGGGCGCCGACCGCTCCGACCGCCAAGAGGACGAGGCCGATGATCAGGAGGACGAGCTTCAACCGATTCCCGCGGCGCCAGGGACTTGTCGATTTATCTCGTTTCCTGCGGCTGGCAAAGGCGCGGTCGGCCCGTCCGAGCCCGACCTCATTTGGAGCGTGGGACGCTCGGCGACCGATGCGGATTCGAAGAGTGTTTTTATAGAGCGATGCATATTTATGGCGCCTGCGTGGGTGGCATGGGAGAGGCACTCAAAATCGGGATCACCGGCCTCCCCGGTGCTGGCAAGACCTACTGCCTTCTCAAAGTCATCGAGATGCTCGAGGGCGACGGCCAGAAGGTCGGCGGCATGATCACGGAACCGATCATCAAGCGAAATCGCCGTGAGGGCTTCTACGTCATGGACTGGGGGACGAAGGAGAAGCGGGTCTTCGCCTCCCGCGAGATCCAGTCCAAGACGATGGTCGGGCGGTACGGCGTCGACATCAGCGCGCTCGAGGAGGTCGGCGTGAACGCGCTGCGATCCGCGACCGCGAACGCGGACGTGATCGTGATCGACGAGGTCGGAAAGATGGAGGTCGAGTCCCCGAACTTCGTCCAGACGGTCAAGGACGCGCTCGACGCGGACAAGCCGCTCCTCCTCACGTTGCACAAAAAGTCTCGTAATCCACTGCTCCAGGACATCCGGCGACGGGACGATGTCCGGATCCTCGAGGTCACCCAAGTGAACCGGAATCTCTTGCCCTACAAGATTGTGAAACTCATGAAGGGGGAGGTCCTCTGAGGCCGAAGGAATATCAGCCCGCGGACGCATCGGACCGGCCGTGGATCTGCCCTTCCCGGTCCAAGAAGTGAACGAAGGCGCGGCGCGCCTCCAGGTCCCCGAGCTCCCTCGCCGAAAAGGTCCGGGCACCGCGGGACCGTGGCCTTTCTACAATCCGACGATGCGGGTGAATCGGGACTTCTCCGCGGTGGTCCTGCCCAAATGGCCCCGGCGGCTTCGCTCGGCCCTCGATGGCCTTGCCGCCTGCGGTGCGTGGGGAATCCGGATGCGATTGGAGACGCGAATCGATCGCGTCGCCTTCAACGATCGATCCGGCCTCGCGGCTCGAGTGATTCGGGAAAACCTCCGGAGGAATCGCATCGATGCCGATGTCACCTCCGAGGACTTCGTATCCCATATCCGATCCCACCGGTACGATTTCGTCGACATCGATCCATTTGGCCCGCCGACGCCCTTCCTCGCCCCTTTTTTCAAGGAAGCCCCGGTCGGGACCGGTTTCGGTGTCACCGCGACCGACACCGCGGTCCTCGGAGGAACCTACCCGCAGGCCTGTATCCGGCGGTACGGCGCTCGCCCGCGGCGGTGCCCACAGGGACAAGAGATTGGACTTCGGATTCTCCTCGGATATTGTGCCCTTCGTGCCGCGGACTCGAGCAAGTCGATTCGACCGATCCTGTCCTTTGCGGCGGAACATTTCCTGCGGGTGGTCGGGATCATCGACCGGCAATCTCCGCCACCCCTGGCCTTCGTGGCCCATCGAGACGGCGAAGGGTTCGTCCAAGCCCGCGAAGCAGACCGCGATGCCATCGGTCCCCTGTGGCTCGGACTTCTCCACGATGTCGCCCTCGTTCGCCAGATGGCCCCGAGCGAGTGGACGCATCCGGAGTCCGCTCGACTCCTTTCGACGATTCAAGGTGAGGCGGACCTCCCGCCGTTCTTCGTGACAACGGACGAGCTCGCGACGCGGGAGAGGGGATCGCCGCCGAAACTCACATCGTTCCTCGAGGGTCTGCGAGGCCGAGGCCATCGAGCTGCGCGGACGCATTTCCATCTTCGCGGAATCCGAACCGATGCGGCGTACGATGAAATCCTGTCCGTCTTCCGGGAGCGGATGGCTAGCGGATCCACGGGTGGTTCAGGGCCTGCCAGTTGAAGCCGAACGCGGCCTCGCTGTCCGTCGCGTAATGGTACAAGGTCACTACGAGGATCCCGTGGACGACGGACCAGAGGGCGCTGAGGACGAGCCAGTAGAGGATCCCGCCGACGGCCCACCCGAGGGTCTCGGAGCCGCCCATGATCCCGTAGAGGAAGGGCGCGAGGCCGAAGGAGAAGAGGAGGAGGAACACCAGGCCGGTCCCGAGGACGCCCTTCTGGTGGGCGCCCCAGCGGTCCTTCAACAAGGCTCGGCTCCGGCGGAAGGCCTTGAGCGGTCCGATCCCCTCGACGACCATCGTCGGGAGGACGAACAACGTCGCGATGGCCCAGCCGGACCCGAGGATCCGGGACACGATGCGACCGCCGGCCTCGGATCGGATCGCGGTGAGGCGGAAGAGGAGCCCGACCGTCGCGGCGCAGACCGACCAGACGAGGATCTGGAAGAAGCTCGCGTTCGCGGCGTCCACGCCGTCCATCACGGTCGGATGGCCTCCCTGGAGGCGCACGAACGAGGCGCCGATGATCGCCGCCATGAAGTAGCAGGAGAGGAAGTAGGTCGCAAGGTAGGCGATGAACATCTCCTGGTACAGGAAGCCGCTCGAAGGGGACGACGGCGGGAGGCCGAGCGCGAGGAAACTCAGGACGACGATCAGCCAGGTGAAGCCCGTGAACACGAGCGCGAAGAACGGCAAGATCATGAGCCGCGGGTTCAGCGCCAAGACCCGGAGGCTGTTCCAGGTGAGGTGGGCCCCCCGCGACAGTTGGGCCCGGATGCCGGTCCGAGCGACTGACTCATGGCGAGCCTTGCGGCCCCATCCCGTCGAGTGCATCCATCCGTTGCAAGAGGCGCATCGGTCATAAGCGTTTGTCAAAGGCTCTCGTCTGGGGCCGACTCCTCGTCCTCCAGGTGCGTCTGCTCGCCCTCGTAGGCGGCGGTCACGAGCCTCTCAATTTCAGCGGCGCGCATCCCACCGATTTTCGGCACGCGCTCGAGCTCGGCCTTGGATGCGGTGAAGACGGATCGGACGGTGCCGAATCGTTCGAGGAGATTTCGCGCGAGCGTCTCCCCGACGTTGGGAAGACCCTCGACGAGGAACCGCTGCCGCTGGCCGAGGCTCAGCGTCTTCGGTTTGTGACGGAGGCCATATTCGGGCGCGGCCTTGTCTTGCCCCTTCCAGAGGACGTACAGGACGAGAGCGGTCTGTTCCTTGTCTGCGGTCGTGAGGACCGGCACCCGCTCCTTGACCTCCAGGGCGAGGAGAGCCCCGAGGACGGACTGCGGGTGCTTGTACGTCGAGATCTCCGAGAGGTCGCCTTCCAGGAGGACGAGGGCCTGCGGGTAGGCGTCCTTGAGCCGCTGGACTTGCTCGAACAGCCGCTTCCGCACGAGCGAGTTGAAGAAGTCCGTGAGCGTCTTTCGCTCGATCCCGATCGGCCCGAGGACGTAATCGCCGGGAGCGATCTTCTGGATCTCGACATCGACGCCGAGCTCGCGCAGTCGGTCCGGGATGTCCTCCGGTTCGTTGCTGTCGACGACGAGCGGAGAGCGCACGATCGAGCGAATCGACGGCGCGACGTAAACGTTCCGGTGACCCGGAGGAATCAGCCGCGTTAGCCGAAGCGCCGTGACGCATCCTTTTTACGGACGCTCACGTGCCCCGGCCGATGTCCCGGCGGATGACCGCGAAGGTCCTCGCGGCGACGATGTTCGGCACGATCGATTCGAACGCGCTCGTCCCGATCATCGCCTTGTATGCGCAGTCCGTTGGCGCCGACCTCGTGCAGACCGGGGTCATCGTCGGCCTGTTCTCGTTGGTCCACGCCCCCGCGAACGTGTTCTTCGGTCGGATCGCGGACCGGATCGGACGAAAACTCCCTCTCCAGGTCGGTCTGCTGTGGGATGCCGTCTCGCTGTTCCTATACTCGATTGCCAGCACGCCCCTTCTCCTCGCCCTCGTTCGGATCAGCCATGGCATCGGGAGCGGGTTTGTCGGGCCGAGCTCGATGGCCCTGATCGCGGACACGTCCACGCCGGAACGAAAGGGGCGGTCGATGGCCCTCTACGGGATCTCCCTCGCTCTCGCGGTCGTCATCGGATTCGGCATCGCCGGGCCAGTCGTTGCGCGACTTGGTTACTCAACTCTGTTTTACATTCTCTCCGGTGGATTGCTCGTCGGTTTCCTGATCGCGGTGACGATCCGGGAGCCGGCCCAGGGCCGGCCGCAAACGATGCCTTGGCGACGCCTGCTTGCCTATGCGGCACGACCGAGACCCGCGGCAGGGTACGCGTCGATCTTCAGTCTTTACTTCATCCTTGGTGCCTTCGTCACCCTGGTTCCGCTTCATCTCCAGCAAGAACTCGGATACGGCCCGCTGGCGGTGGGCCTGAGCTTCACTGCCTTTGCGATCCTGTCATTGCTGTTGCATTATCCTGCGGGGATCCTCGCCGACCGTTTCGGTCCGTCGACCCCGGCGGGAATCGGCCTTGTGGCTGTCGCCATCGCGATGGCCAGTATTCCGCTCGTCCGAGACCTGTCGATGCTCCTCGTCCTGATGGCCCTTTTCGGTGTCGGTCACGGTTTCGTGTTCCCCGCGGCGTCGACGCTCGTTTCTCGAGGCGCCGACCCGGATCAGCACGGCGTCGTGACGGGCTTGTTCTACGCCGTCCTCGTTTCCGGGGTCGCGGTCGGTGCACCAGTGATGGCCGCCGTGGCGAGTGTCACGACCTTCGGCGGCGGAATTTGGGCGAGTGCCTGGGTCTCGCTCATCGGCCTGGCGTTTCTTGCCCGTGTTCTCATTTCGACCGAGACGCCCTTGGTCGTCGGCTCGACGAGATTGATGAATGGTCCCAAGTAGGGAGAGAGCCCGCGCTCCTCCAGACGATTGCGCGGGAAAATCACGGGACCGATCATACGCATCCTGCTTAACGGCTAAGCCGCTAATGCACCACCGACGGGTGCTAATGTGGCTATGGCGGTTAGTGGCGGCGGGCTGAACACGTCGCCCTTGCGAGCTTCGTGCGTACACCCCCGCTCTATCAACGTCGTCGACTACGACGGCCATAAGATGCCTCGTCTTGAGGGCGGTTTCCGGCTTAGATGCTTTCAGCCGTTATCCGCGTGGCGCGTGGCTGCTGGGCAATGCCTTGCCAGACAACCCATACACTAGAGGCGCCGATCCCCCGTTCCTCTCGTACTTAAGGGACCTTCCCCTCAGGCATCAACGCGCTTCCACCAAAAAGCAACAAACCTGTCTCACGACGGTCTGAACCCAGCTCACGATCCCTTTTAATGGGCGAACAACCCCACCCTTGGCAGCTCATGCACCACCAGGATAGGAAGAGCCGACGTCGAAGTAGCAAGCCTCCGGGTCGATAGGAACTCTAGCCGGAGACGACTCAGTTATCCCCGGGGTAACTTTTCTGACATCCATGGCCCGCACAAATCAGGCTCATGGGTTCGCTAGGCCCCTCTTTCGAGTCGTGGACTCTCGTTGGGCAAGTCCACGTCAGGCTAGCTTTTCCCCTTACAGTTTACGGTGGATTTCTGACCCACCTAAGCTAACCTTTGGGCGCCCTTGTTATCTTTTTGAGGGCGTGGCGCCCCACCCAAACTGCCTACCTACCGTTGTTCACCTTACGGTGTTAGCCGTACGAACCCTGAAGGGCGGTGTTTCATCGGCGCCTCGGAACCGAACTAGCGTCCGGCCCTGATGACGGCTCCCGCCTACGCTACACATCTAGATTCATACGGCAGCGGCAGACTGCAGTAAAGCTCCACGGGGTCTTCGCTTTCAGGTGGAAGGTACTGGACTGTGCGCCAGTATGTCAGTTTCACCGGCCTCCACGCGGGGACAGTAGAGCTCTCGTTGGGCCTTCATGCAAGTCGCCAATTAAGCGACAAGGTATTACGCTCACTGCTGTTGCTTCGCGTGACCTGATTCACGAGGGATTCAGGCGGGCCACGATTTCTCGTGACCTCCTCACGTCGCCGTGAGGGTCGGACTTTATCTTCACCGCTGGCGCGCGGTGATCGGCGTAAAGTCTCTGAGGGTTCCGACCTCTTCCGAGATCGGCCTTCCCTGCGGATTGTCCGCACCTCGAGATTGTTACCGCGATGGGTACCCGAGGATACTCGGAGTTTCCCGCATATGGCCGATTTTTACTAAGGCTCGCGTATGGAACCTTAAGAGGGTCATAGTTACCCCCGCCGTTTACTGGTCCTTCGTCCGGTTGAAACCGGCTTTCAGATACCAGCACTGGGCAGGCTTCAGCGGCCGTACACAACCTTTCGATCTGGCGGCCACCTATGTTTTGGTTAAACAGTCGGGGCTCCCTTGTCACTGCGACCAGCCGCTCGCGCGGCTGGCACCCCTTGTACCTAAGGTACGGGGCCAATTTGCCGAATTCCCTCGCGTGGATTTTCGCCGACACGCCTTGGGCTTCTCACCCAGGGGCACCTGTGTCAGTTCTTGGTACGGTCGCACGGATTGACCCCAACGCCCTTTTCACGGGCACCACGGATGAGCGGAAGGCCTTGCGGCCCTACTCCCGCGTTCATCCCCTTCTCGCCATTACGGCACTCCGGGGACTTCGACGGTTGAATCGCCAGGCTAGACGACTCCGCCTGCCGCGATGCGTCCGACGTTGGGCAGGGATCCGCGCGGTGCAGGAATATTAACCTGCTTCCCTTTCGCGTTCTTCGGTTAGGAGAACACTTAGGACCGACTAACCCTCGGCTGACGAGCATTGCCGAGGAACCCTGGCCCCTTCGGCGGTGCGGATTCTCACCGCACTTTGCTGCTACTCCTCCCAGGATCCTCATTCGAACGCGGTCCACCGGACCTCACGGCCCGACTTCGACCCGCGCACGACGCCCCCCTACAAGATCACCTTTCGGTGCTCTGCAGTATCGGTGACGGACTTAAGCCCCGTCCCTTTTCGGGGCCCATGATCTCGGCTGGTGAGCTGTTACGCTATCTTTGAATGATGGCTGCTTCTAAGCCCACATCCCAGCTGTCTGAGACCACGGACTCCCTTTGGTATTCGCACTGAGTCCGTACTTAGGGACCTTAACTGCAGGTTGGGCGGTTTCCCTTACGGATACCAAGATTACCCCAGGCACCCGACTCCCGGCATCTACGGTGACCACGGATTTGGAGTTCGACAGGGCACCGACGGATTTCTCCGCCTAAGCGCCCAATCGGTCGCTCTACCCCATGGCCGACCTCCGCCGAGGTCCAGCTGCGACTGATTTCGGGGGGAACCAGCCATTCCCGGCCTAGATTGGCCTTTCACCCCTATGCCCAGGTCATCCGAGTGATTTGCACATCAACATCGGTTCGGTCCTCCACCCGCCTTTCGGCGGGCTTCAACCTACCCAGGCATAGATCGACCGGCTTCGGGCATCGCACCCACGACTCCTCGCGAGCCCACGACGCGCCTCGCGCCTTGCGGCGTTGCGCGCATGTCGCTTTCGCTTCGGCTTCCCGCGTGAAGCGGTTAACCTCGCCGTGGATCAGAACTCCCTGGCCCGTTATTCACAACGGATAATACGACGCCGCTCCACCCTTGCGGGTTTCGTCGCTTTCGCGCCGTATACGTCTGTCACTGTCTGGTTTCAGGCTCTTTTTACCTCCCGTCAAGGGCACTTTTCAGCTTTCACTCACGCTACTAGTGCACTATCGGTCTCGGGTCGTGTTTAGAGTTGGATGTCTATGCCACCCATATTCGCGCGCGATTTCCGACGCACGCTACTCTGGATACCCCGAATCACCTTCCCCGCGTATCTCTACGGGGCTGTCACCCTCTCTAGCCTCGGCATTCCACCGGAGTTCGAGTTGGCGGGGTCAGGTGTGCCGGAGTCCGAACACCACACCGCCACCGCCTTTCGGCGGCGGCTTCGGTTTGCTCTGTACCCTCTTCGATCGCCTTTACTGAGGGCATCCCAATTGGTTTCTTTTCCTCCCCGTACTAGGATGCTTCGATTCCGGGGGTTCCCGTTCCTTTCGGAACAACCTCGCGGTTAGGAGGTCCCATTCGGAGATCGTCGGATCACAGGTTCCTTGCGCCTACCCGACGCATTTCGCAGCTTGGCACGTCCTTCGTCGGCGCCCGAGCCGAGCCATTCCCCAGACAGCATGTTAGCCACTGACCTATCGGCTTAGCACACGTCCAGGATGCATATGATCGGTATCAGGGGACGCTGTCCGACGGAGCCGAGCTCCTCCAGCGGCCTCTACCCTTCCCCTTCGAACGCCCGCGCACGTCGAGGGTGCACGTGTCGCCTTCGAGCGCAAAACGGGATGCCGATGATCGCAGAGCCCAAGATCCTCGGAGGCCCGGCTATCTATGCGATGGGCGTATTTAATCCTTCCTTCGAGGTCACGGCGTCGCTCGGAGGGCGCCGTCGTCCCCCGCTACCGACATAAGCCGCGGGCTCGTTCCCTAGGATGTGGGAACTGGAGGCTTTCGCCGAACGCGCTGGTCTCGATTCCTGTGGGACCGGCAGGTCCGGCGCATCGATTTCTTCGAGCGGCACCCGAAGCTCTCGCCGATTCCGTACCTGATCATCGCGACGTTCGTCAGCCTGCTCGCCCTCTCCGGCGTCCTCACGTTCGCGAACCCCTCCGCCAAGGTGTACGGATACGCGATCAGCCTCGTGCTGATCGACGTGGGCATGGTGTTCATCGCGGCGCTGTTCGTGATCGCGGGCCGTCCCCTCTGGAAGGAGGAGCGCGACTCGACCTACCTCGCGCTCGCCCTCGGTTTCTCCGGGATCCCCGTGTGGGGCCTGCTCGAAGTCTTCTGCCTGAATCCCGTCCTGTTTTCTGTCTTCCCCTCCCTCTGCGACGCGCGCCCGGGGGCCGTTTGGGTCTTGGTCCTCTGGTTCGTCGCGGTGCCTGCCGCCTCGATCCTTCTGGAGTTTTGGAGATTCGTCCGGCGTGGCACGCGGGATTCGACCCGGGCCTAAATCATGCGGACCCCCGCGGGGCCTCGGATCGCGGAGGAGTCCGTTCGTCTTCGTCAACGGTCCTTTCGAGCGGATCGTCGCCGGAGGAGTAGGGCCACCGCGACGACGGTCGCGATCGCAATGGCCCCCAGGCCGATTACGAGGTTTTCCGAGAGAACGGAGGGGCCAGCAACGATCGGGCCGGCCGTAGCGAATGAAATCGAGTAATCCGCGCCGAGCGCATTGCCCGCGGGATCCGGGACCCCGGAACGAATCGCGACGCGGTAGGTGGTCTCCGGGGCGAGGGATTGCGAAGCGGTGAAGACCAACGTGTTTCCGTCC